>Ga0208125_100704_pt1 | contig 16116 bp, 19 predicted proteins | sample LakWasM128_HOW14_2_FD_183938 | JGI IMG/M metagenome (GOLD analysis project Ga0208125, IMG submission 183938) | Freshwater sediment methanotrophic microbial communities from Lake Washington under simulated oxygen tension - Sediment Metagenome... | ecosystem: Environmental > Aquatic > Freshwater >... | reverse complement strand
GCGGCTCGTCCATCAGCAGCAGGCGCGGGTTGACGGCCAGTGCCCGCGCAATGCCGGCCCGCTGGCGCTCGCCACCAGACAAGGTGTCGGGCTTGCGATCGAGCAGATGGCCAATGCCCAGCAGGGTAACGGCCTGATCGAAGCCCGCGTGCTGCGTGCCCTGGCTGCGCTTCATGCCATAGCGCAGGTTGCCCATCACCGTCAGATGGGCAAACAGGCTGGCCTCCTGGAACACATAGCCAATGGGGCGCTGGTGCGCAGGAAGCCAGCGGCCAGCGTCTTGCCACACGTCACCGCCCACCATCAGGTGCCCTTGCGGGGCGCGCTCCAGCCCTGCGATGCAGCGCAGCACGCTCGTCTTGCCCGAGCCGGACGGGCCGAACAGCGCAGTCACGCCGCGCCCCGGCAAGCCCAGGTCCACGTCAAGGCAAAAGCCCGGCCACTCGCGCCGAAAACGCGCCTGGATGCCCGCCATGTCAGCCACCCCTCTTGGGCTGCGGGCGCCAGGCATACAGGGCCAGCAGCACCACAAACGAGAACACCAGCATCACCGCCGACAGCCGGTGCGCCTGCACATATTCCAGCGCTTCCACATGGTCGTAGATTTGCACCGAGGCCACGCGGGTGACGCCGGGCAGGTTGCCGCCAATCATCAGCACCACCCCGAACTCGCCCACGGTATGGGCGAAAGTCAGCACCGAGGCCGTCAGAAAACCCGGCGCCGCCAACGGCACGGCCACGGTAAAGAAGGCATCGAGCGGTGAGGCGCGCAGCGTGGCGGCCACTTCGAGCGGCCGGTCGCCCACCGCCTCGAAAGCCGTTTGCAGCGGCTGCACCATGAAGGGCAGGGAATAGAACACCGAGGCAATGACCAGGCCGCCAAAAGTGAAAGGCAGTGGACCCAGGTTCAATGCCTGGGTGAGTTGCCCCACCAGGCCGCTGGGCCCCATCGCCAGCAGCAGGTAAAAGCCCAGCACCGAGGGCGGCAACACCAGGGGCAAGGCCACCACGGCTCCAATCGGCCCCTTCCAGCGCGACGGGGTGCGCGCCAGCCACCAGGCAATGGGTGTCCCGAGCAGCAGCAGGATCAGGGTGACCAGGCCCGCCAGGCGCACAGTCAGCCAGAGGGCCTGCAGATCACCGTCCGTCAGCATGGCGTTGCCTCCCACGAATCACATGGCGCCCCGCCGACGCAGCCCAAGCCGTGGCCCATGCCTGCACGCACGCCAGCGCCCTACTTGCTGGCCGCATCGCCGGGGAGGACGAAACCATATCGGGTCATCACGGCACGGGCGGCCTTGCTGCCCATGTAATCGGCGAACTGCTGGGCGAGCGCGTTGTTTTCTGCCCGCCGGGTGATGATGAAACCCTGCTCCAGCGGCGCATGCAGATCGTCCGGAATGAGCCAGTAACCGCCCTTTCTGGCCAGTTCGGGGCTGACCGCCAGGGCCAAGGCGATGACGCCCACCTGCGCATTGCCGGTCTGCACGAACTGCGCGGTGTGGGCGATGTTCTCGCCATAGACCAGTTTGGGTTCGACCTTGCCCCACAGGCCCGAAGCCCGCAGCGCTTCTTCGGCGCGCTTGCCATAGGGCGCATGGCGGGGGTTGGCGATGGCGACGCGGGTGATTCTGGCGTCGGTCAGGCTGGCCAGCGTCATCTGGCGGGCGTCCATGCCGGCACTCCACAGCACGATGCGGCCCAGGGCGTAGGGCTTGACCTCGGAGGCGGCAAATCCGGCCTTGGCCAGCGCGCGCGGAAAGGCAATGTCGGCCGAAAAGTACAGGTCGTAGGGCGCGCCCTGCTGGATCTGGGCGTTGAACTTTCCCGACGAGCCGTAGATGACCTCCACCTGGTCGGCGCTGTGGGCCTGCAGGAAGGTGGTGACGATCTCGTCCATGGCGAACTTCAGATCGGCCGCAGCCGCCACGGTGATTTTCCCGGCATGGGCCGAGGTGGCAAACAGCATGGCGCTGGCAAGCAGCAAAGGGCGAAAAAAATGCATGGCCGCAAGCATACGGCACGCATCCGGCCCCGCCCATCGCCACCCGCCCAAACGGGCCTGTTGATGCGACCAGGTCCGTTTTTAATAAAGTAAGGCTTTAGCGCTTGTACAACAAGCGCCATAAGCTATTAAACATATAGCAATCAGCGATGACTCAGGCGCCTCACGGCCCAGTCGCCCAGGCTCTGAATGGCCTGCACAAAGAAGATCAGCACCACCACCACGGCCAGCATGATGTCGGGCAAAAAGCGCTGGTAGCCATAACGGATGCCCAGGTCGCCCAAGCCGCCGCCGCCAATGGCACCGGCCATGGCCGAGTAGCCGGTCAGGCTCACGAAGCTGATGGTCAGGCCGGCCACGATGCCGGGCAAGGCCTCGGGCAGCAGCACCTTCCAGACGATCTGGCCGGTGGTCGCCCCCATCGACTGGGCGGCCTCGACCAGGCCGTTGTCCACTTCGCGCAGCGCGGTTTCCACCAGGCGGGCAACGAACGGCGCGGCCGCCAGCGTGAGCGGCACCACGGCAGCCGCTGTGCCGATGGACGAGCCCGTGATCAGCCGCGTGAACGGGATGATAGCCACCAGCAGGATGATGAAGGGCGTGGAGCGCACGGCGTTCACGATCCAGCCGACGGTCTTGTTGAGCGGGCTGTTTTCGAGCACACCGCCCCGGTCCGTGAGGCGCAGGAACACTCCCAGCGGAATGCCGATCAGGCCACCCACCACGCCCGAGATGCCCACCATCACGATGGTTTCCCACAGCGAGGTGGCAAACAGCTCCAGCATCATTTCTGAAAAATTCTCGAACATCGCTCAACCTTCCGTTGTCACTTCTTGCACCACCACGCCTTCGCCACGCAGCTGCGCAATGGCGGTCTGCAGCCGGGCGCCGTCGCCGCTGGCATACACGGCCAGCGAGCCGAAGGTCTGGTCCTGGATCTCGTCGATCTGGCCGTGCAGGATGGACAGGTCCAGCCCGTGGTCGCGGATCAGGCGCGACAGAATGGGCTGGTAAGCCCGCTCGCCCGAGTACGACAGTCGCAGCAGCTGGCCCACACCGCCCTGCAGCTGGCCCGACAGATGGCGCACATGGTCGAGCACGCTGGCGGGCAGCTCCTGCGGCACGATCTCATCGATCAGGCTCTTGGTGATGGGTTGCTGCGGGCGCGTGAACACGTCGATCACGGGGCCCTGCTCCACGATGCGCCCGGCGTCGATCACCGCCACGCGATCAGCCACCTGCTTGATGACCTGCATCTGGTGCGTGATCAGCACCACCGTGAGGCCCAGCTCCTTGTTCACCTGGCGCAGCAGCGCCAGGATGGAACGCGTGGTTTCGGGGTCAAGCGCCGACGTGGCCTCGTCGCTCAGCAGCACCTTGGGGCGGCTGGCGAGCGCACGCGCAATGCCCACGCGCTGCTTTTGTCCGCCCGAAATCTGCGCGGGGTAGCGGTCGGCCAGTGCCGACAAGCCCACGAGATCGAGCAGCGGGTTCACCCGCGCACGGATGGCCGCCTTGTCCATGCCCGCCAGTTCCAAGGGCAGCGCCGCGTTGTCGAACACCGTGCGCGACGACAGCAGGTTGAAGTGCTGGAACACCATGCCGATGTCGCGGCGCGCAGCGCGCAGATCGGCGTCATTGAGTTGCGTGAGATCGCGGCCTGCCACGATCACCTCGCCCCGGGTGGGCCGGTTGAGCAGGTTGATCACCCGCACCAGAGAGCTTTTGCCCGCACCGCTGCGGCCGATGATGCCGAACACTTCGCCCGGCGTGATGTGCAGGTCGATGCCACGCAGGGCCTCGACCGGGCCTTGTGGGCCCGGATAAATCTGGGTGATACCCCGTAAGTCGATCATGAAATGACATTGCGCCGCTAGGGCCTGGGGCCACCGCAGCGCAAGAAGTTGGAGGGAGGCTGAACTGTAATCAGAAAATATAAACCATCAAAATATCAAAAAATAAAGTAATAAGACCATCTGGTTATTTGGCCAACGCGGCGCCGTCATCGGCGCACGCCCAGGAAGACCCCGGCGGGGGTGAGATCCCTCACACCGGCCGGTGGTGGGCCTGCAGTCCGCGCGCAACCAACGCGCCGAGGGCCAACACCCCCAGCGCGGCACCGGTGAACACCGCTGCCAGCCAACCCCGGTCCACGCTGGCCGCCGCCACCACCACGCCCGTGGATTGCCCCAGAAACAGCAGGCAGGCAAACAGCGTGACGGCAGTGCCCCGCGCCTGCGGCGCCATCTGCGTTGCTTGCGTCTGCAAAGTGTTGTGCAGCATGTAAAAGCCCAGCCCCGCCAGGAAGCAACCCAGCACGGCCCAGGCCACCACGGGTGCCCACGCCAGCAACAGCAGGCCGCTGGCAATGAGCGCTGATCCCGCCAGCGCCAGTCCCGTCTCACCCAGCCAGGCCAGCCAGCGCCGCGCAAACACGCTGTACAGCAGGCCACCCACCCCATACAGCACCATCACGCCCCCTGCGGTCGAGGCTGACAAGCCAAAACCGCCCGTCAGGCGGGCGGGCACAAAGGCCAGCGTGCCGAAGGCCAGGGCGCCTTCGATGGCCACCACGATCAGCACCCAGCGCACGCGCGGCATGCGCAACAGCTGGACCACCCCTGCCAGGTAGGCGGCCAGTGAAAACGCGGGGGCGTCTGCATTCACCGCAGAAGCCGCCGCAAGCCCCGCGCGGGCATGGCGAAACAGCAGCACCGCAGCCATCAGAAACAGCATGGCCAGCACGGCAAACGCGGCGCGCCAGCCCAAGTTCTCGGTGGCAAAGCCCCCAAACCACTGGCCGGCCATCATTCCGGTAACGGTGGCGCCCATGAGCCGCGCCAGGGTTTCCTGCCGCTGCGCATAGGGCACCTGGTCGCCTATCCAGGCCATCGACAGCGGAATGATGCCCGCCGCCGCGGCCCCCATGGCAGCGCGGGAAACCACCAGTACCGCCAGGCTGGGCGCCAGCGCCGTGACGGCACTGAACAGCGCACAGGCCGCCGTGGCGCCCATGATCACCTGCACCTTGCCCAGCCGATCACCCAGCGGGCCATACACCAGTTGCAGGACGCCATAGGCCACGGCGAATGCCGCAATCACGGCAGATGCATCGCCGGTTGTCGCCTGAAACTCGTGCGACAGCGCAATCAGCATGGGGTCACACACACGCATCGATGCCATGCTGGAAAAGGCCGCCAAGCCCATCAGGCGCAGCATCATGGGAGAAGTGGTCATGTCGCGCATTGTCGAGCGACAGGCCGCAAGCTGCTATCGCACCGCCGGATTCCCCGCACCCTGACCTCATCGCCCGTTGCAGGAACTATCAAAACAATAGCTCCCTGCACTTGAGGCATCAGCGCCAATGGCCAAAACAGGCAAAGATCCCTCGCACCCAGCGCAATCATTCGTGTGCAGATACGCGTACTTGAAAAATTGACAGAAAGTAACCGTTGAACCACGGGAATGGTGTGCAATCAGACCGTCAGCGAAATCCCAGGACTAAGGACTTGCCATGCCAGTCGCATATCTCAGACAACTCGCCTTGGCGCTGGAACGCACGAAAAACGCCGTGCGAGTCACCCACCCCTACCAGCTCGCCCTGGTCCAGTGGCTGTGGTCCCGTGGCTACATCGAGGCCAAGATTTCTGCGATGGCAGCGTCCTCAAGGGCAGTAGCCGAGGTGCTGGGCATCACGGGACTTGGGCGACAGTTGATCGGCCCCCAGACATGACAAACCTGCGTTGCAGCGACAGCAAGGGCACCATCGCCATGCCGGTCGCCAGCAAGGCGAGCACTCGCCACGCAACAGGCAGGACGGGCCCGTACTGTTTTTGCACGAGATTGAAGAAAAAAAAGGCCCCTGCATTGCTACAGGGGCCTATTGACTCTGGTGGGACGTGCGGGGGTCGAACCCACGACAAACGGATTAAAAGTCCGCTATCTTCACTATTCCACCCCATTGAAGACTGTTGATTGATTGCATATAAATCAATAACTTACGTTAATTTTGCCGCATTCACCTTGGTATATCTGTTGATCAAAATTCGCCATAATGCTGCGTTTCCGGCTACATGGTGGCTACATGAAAATGGCCACCCAGTCATGAAAGGCAAGCAATGGCACGACCCAAAAAGACCCATACCCCCGACCTAACGCAAGCTTGTGACCTCACTGCGGGAGCAATCGAGAGATTGAGCTGCCCGGCAGGCAAAACACAGGCATTTTTGCGCGACAGCAAGGCGCCAGGGCTGAGGGTGCGTGTCACAGCGTCAGGCGCCAAAGCTTATGTGTTCGAAGCCAAGCTGAACAAGCAGACCATTCGGCACACCCTTGGGGACGTTCGCGCCTGGAGTATTGAACAGGCCCGCCAAGAAGCCTATCGCCTGCGCGTGTCCATTGATGCGGGTATAGATCCCCGCGAGGTAAGGAGGCAACTGGAGGCCGCTCAGGCCGCAGAGAAAGTCGCCGCCGCCGTGCAAGCGGTGACGGTGGGCGAGGTCTGGGCCGTTTATCTTGAAGCCCGCCGCCCCAAATGGGGAGAACGGCACTACGCCGACCATTTGAAGCTGTCTCGTGCGGGAGGAGAAAAGGTCAACCGGGGCACCCGAGGCCGTGGAGTGACGGTTGAGATGCCGTTGCACTCACTGATGGGGCTGCCACTGCGCGACCTGACGGCACCCGTTATTGAGGCTTGGGCCGCCAGGGAGGCACAAACCCGCCCTAGCGCCGCCCGCCTGGCATGGCGACTTTTAAAGGCCTTTCTGGGCTGGTGCGCCGAGCAGCCTGAATATGCCAACGTATTGCCAAGCACCAATCCAGCCAAGACCAAGAAAGCCAGGGAGGCACTGGGCAAGGCCGGCGTGAAACAAGACGCACTGCTGCGCGAGCAGCTGCCGGCATGGTTTGCAGCCGTGCGCCAACTCTCAAACCAGACCATATCGGCCTTTTTGCAAACGGTACTTCTGACTGGCGCGCGCCCTGGCGAAGTGATGACCATGCGCTGGGAAGACCTGAACAACCAATGGCGGGGAATGACCATCCGTGACAAGGTGGAAGGTGAGCGCGTGATTCCACTGACGCCCTACGTGCAGCAACTGCTCGCCGCCCTACCCCGTCGCAATGAGTTTGTATTTGCCAGCAACCCCCGGGGCGGCGCAAAAAAGGCCGCCCCCATTGCCAGCCCCAACACCACTCTGACCCGCGTGTGTGCCGCAGCCGACATCAAGGGCCTGACCTTGCATGGACTGCGCCGCTCATTCAAATCCCTGACCGAGTGGCTGGAGTGCCCCGCTGGTGTGGTGGCCCAAATCATGGGCCACAAGCCCAGCGCGACCGCAGAAAAACATTACACCGTCCGTCCCCTTGACTTGCTGCGTGTGCACCACGAGCGCATCGAAACATGGATTCTGGAGCAAGCCGGCATTCAGTTCGCACCCACCACCGCCGCGCCGACTCTGCGTCCGATGAAGAAATGAACGGAACCGTCCCAATGGATTACACTCAAACCCATGCAAACCGTCGCCGAGCTGCCTGAATACATCCGCACGGCCGACAAGTTGCTGAGCCCTGAGGAGCGGCAGGACCTGATTCGGTATCTGGCGATGCACCCCAAAGCGGGCGATTTGATGGAAGGCACCGGTGGCGTGCGCAAACTGCGCTGGCGCCGGGGAGACCATGGCAAAAGCGGCGGCGTACGGGTCATTTATTACTACTACGACGAACGTATCCCGCTTTATTTGTTGACACTGTTCGCCAAGGGCGATCGGGCCAACCTGAGCAAAGCAGAACGCAATGATCTGTCCAGCTTGACCGAGGTACTGGTCGACATCTGGAAAGCGAAAGGACGAACGAAATGACCAAAGCATTCGACAGCATCAAGCAAGGCTTGCAAGAAGCCATTGCACATGCCGAGGGGCGCGCTCAGGGTGCGCGCGTCCATCGCCCTCACCCCGTAGATGTGAAGGAACTGCGCGCCAAGGTGGACATGACCCAGGAAGAGTTCGCCGCCAAGTTTGGCTTCTCCACTGCCACTCTGCGGCACTGGGAACGTGGCGATCGCCAGCCGCATGGAGCATCGCTGGTTCTGCTGAATGTGATTCAGCACAACCCGCGCGCGGTCATCGAGGCGCTGTCTGCATAAGACTTTGTTCTTATTCTCACCATCCACGATACATGGACACAGGAATACGCCCTAACTTCGAGCATTGGCGCCAACATGACGCCATAGCAATATGGCAAGTGGCAGCCCTCATGCAGGGAGTTGATCCCCGAGCGTGGAAGGCTGGCGAGGTAGTTGGGCGCGACGGGGACGTGCTGGACTTGAGTGAGGAGCAGGACCAATTGCTTTCCGCCGTGCATGCGCAATCTATTGAATGCGGCCAATTTGTGCACCCGCCCATCACATCCACTTCGATGGTCAAGATGCCTAGCGTGATCGAATGGCTCCGAACACACGACAACACAAAACTAGCGGATAACTTGGATCGCTCGCGCCACGACCCACAACCAGACCAAATCTTCAAGAAAAAAACTCTAGTCGATCGGAACATTGGAGTCTGGCCCACGATTGCGGAAGACATCAAACGCGCGAAAGAAAATGGCCTTGATGTGGCACAAACCGATAAACATGGCATGTGGAATGAAGCCACTGCCCTTGATTGGGCACGTCAAAACGGCAGACTCACAGATAAATCCGCACCGGTGGAGGCGCTAAATTCGACTTGGCCTGGGTTTACCCGGTGAAGTTCGGACACCAGTAAGCAGAAAAACGTCCGGAAATTGCCCGCGAATTGCCCGGCTTTGCCAAGCAATGGTCATCGTCAAATGGAAAAATGCGGTCAATCTTACAGATCAACGCCCCCCAAAACGCCCACATTAGGCCATTTTTCACCAATTCAAATAATTAGGAGCCATCAACAACTTCCTTGAAAGGGAAATCCGATGGCTACCTCTCACCCCGTCCCACAACCACTGGAGCAGGAAACCCGCTCCGCAATTACTACCGCCGAAGCGGCCTTCCACCTCAACCGTGCACCCCAGACGCTGCGCGTTTGGGCCTGTCGCGAAAACGGCCCAATCCGCCCGGTGCGCATCAACGGTCGCCTTGCGTGGCACGTGGCAGAAATCCGTCGCGTGATGGAGGGCATGTGATGTTCACCTTCATGCATTTCACGCCCGACCGTGTGGGTCACACGCTCACCGTCACGCTGGACATGAACCCCGGTGATGTCGCCGCAGACAACGACACCACAAAAAAAATGGTGGCAGAGGCGAAGAAAACCAAACGCAAGTTCTGCGCCATCCACCGCGAACATGCCAGCACGACATTGTTCACGTACGACTCGGCCAATCAGGCCCAGATTGAAGTGCAGTTGCTGACCATGCTCTCTGCACCTCACACCGAGGTTCATGTCAACGCAGCAACCGGAGGCTTCGAATCATGGTCCAGCAACTGACCCCCGATCTGGACCAGGCCCAGCGCTTCCTGCAAGCGCTCGACCCCGCCGGAATCTTCACATTTCAGACCTTCTCCGACAACAAGGAGGTGCGCGCGATACCTGGCCGAATATTGCATGGCACGCTCGAAGACAATGCCGACGAGCTGACCCGCTTGCAGCAGCAAGGTGCTGGCATCTTCGTCATGGTCAACGAAGGAAATGGCAAGGGCCGCAAGAGCTCAGACGTCATGCGAGTGCGGGCGCAATTTGTCGATCTCGACGGCTCACCGATAGACCCGGTCCTGGCGGCGGAGGCAGCACCCCACATCGTCGTGGAATCCAGCCCCGGAAAATGGCATGCCTACTGGCGCGTGCAGAACGCTTCGCTGAGCGATTTCAAAGTCCGCCAGCACGCATTGGCTGACAAGTTCGGCGGCGATCGTGCCGTCTGCGATGTGGCCCGCGTCATGCGCTTGCCAGGGTTCTGGCACCAAAAAGGCGACCCTTTCCAGACCAATCTCATCACGCCAACCGCAGAGGTCATCGCTCCATGAACGCCAACATCCTGCACGCCTACAACTGGGATGAGCTGGCGCAATTGCTGGATCTCCCCTCCAAAAAGACCATTCCACATCGCAACCCGAAAACGCGCCTGGTCACTACCACCACCAACTTGGACGAACTCATGCAGCTCCAGTGTGTGGATGGCGAGCGAACAGATCACCTGACCCGGCTGATCGGCAACCTCCTGGCAGCCCGGGTCTCCGCCGATCAGGCACTGCAGCGCTGTCATGAATGGAACAAGCAAAACATCGAGCCGCTGGATGACGACAAGATCGACTCGACCTTCAGCTCCATCCATGCCACCGATCAGCGCAACCATCCCGAGCGTTACCCTGAACTCCGGGTGCACGAGCCGCTGTTTGACTTGAGCGCTGGCCGCATTGACCGCTACCTGGAAACCGATCCACCGCCCCGCCGTTGGCTGCTCAAAGACCTGATCGTGCTCGGCAAAGTCGGGGCCATCGTCGCACCTGGTGGCAACAGCAAGTCACAGTGGCTGCTGCAACTGGCCGTGGGCGTGGCCAGCGGCCTGCCTGTAGCGGAACACTGGGAAATAGGCGAATCAGGCGGCGTGCTGGTCTTCTTTGCTGAAGATGACGAGGACGAAATTCATCGTCGCATCAAGCGTATCGTGGACCAGTGCAAGTTAGCGGGTCACGCCACGCAGTTGGCAGGCATTGAAAAGCGCCTGTTAGCCTACTCCACCATTGGAACCGACACGCTTCTGACCAAGCGCGAAACCACGGGCGAGGTGTCCGCCACCTCCATCGTGGGTCGCATTGCTGCCCTGGCGGATCAGATCGAAAACCTGAAACTGATCGTCATTGATCCGGCATCTCGCTTTCGTGGCGGAGAAGAAAACAGCAACGAGGATGCCACCCGTTTCGTCGAAGCACTTGAAACCTTGGCCAAGAACACAGGCGCCACGGTCTTGATCGCACACCACACCAACAAAGGCAGTTACGGTGGTGACAACGAACCCGGCCAGGGGGCTTCACGCGGAGCCTCCGCCTTGACCGATGGACTGCGCTTGCAAATGAACCTCAGCCGCCCTTCTGACAAGCAGCTCGGGGGCATTGGCGAAGCCAAGGATCAAGCCTCTCGCTATGTCGCGGCAACGGTCACCAAGACGAACTATTCGGCATTTCCAGCCCCTGTGATTCTTGAGCGACTCAATAACGGATATCTGACAGCAGTCACTGCTGCCCAGGCGCACCAACGCGCAGAAAACGCAACCATCCTGCGCGTACTGGCAGTGCTCATGCAACAGGCAAAACCGATGACAGCGCGCCAGTTGGAAGATCGCTTTGGAGGCACAACAGGCCCGCTCAAGACACCCAAACATGATCTCCGCCGAATAGTTCAGTTGGCCACCACGCGCGGCTTCTTAGCAGGCGGTGAACGCAGGCCCCTCATGGTGACCGCGATGGGCAATTCGATGGTCACAAACGCTCCTGCGGCGGCGGAGATTGCGAGCAAGGCCACTGAAAAAATGCCTCGCAAGAAAACCTAATCAAATCAACCACTTGCATGCGCGGACGAATGGATGAACCGCCGCAAAAAAGCCAATCGAATCAACCACTTAGCGTTGCGAGAAACACCTCATAAAAGACAAGGGCCACCTCCGGTGGCCCTGTTGTTACCTTTAAGGAGGCTCAATGCAGCCCCAAAGTGTCCGCCTGATCAACCTGTTGGACCATAGCCAAAAGTTCAGCGTCAGTCATGGCCTCCATTCTCCGGCGCTCCTGCTGGTCGGTGACGCCCACATCCACCTTGACCCGATCGGTGTAAAACCCCATCAGCTTCCCAATCTCCCTTAGCCCCGCCACCATTCCCGCCGGGTTTCTCTGCTCCCGAGCCATCTCCACGGCCTCCAGAAGCCCCGTCAAGACGCGATTTCGATCAACCGATAGGCGGGTGGCATCAGCCCGCTGGCGGGCCTCTATGAGGCTGGAAATGGCTACATTCGTTAGCAGCCGGTGCGCCGCCACCCTCGCGCCCGCAGCCCCATATCCAGCCCGAATGGCAGCCTGCGTGCCGTTCGCATCCACGAGATACTCGTCGACAAAACGGGCTTGTTTTGCGGTCATGAGCGTGTGGGCAGTCATGCCTATATTTTAAGCTAATTGCCTAAAAAATAGGCAGATTAAACACAGCTTCGCGCCTGCGCCCAGACCTTCTCACACCCCCGGCATTTCCTCCCAGCAAGTGGTGTAGTTCGGCGATTTCCGCTCTTGCAGCATTTGCCAGCCTTGGTAGGCGCCCTGGGTTGAGACCTTCACTGTCCCGCGCCCAAACCGCTGGTTCAGCGTATCCAGCGCCTGCATCAACCGGTCGTTGATGGCGGGGCCTGGCTCCAGCAGGTCGCCTTGGCGTTGGCTGTCCGGGGTGATTTCGCTGAGCATGACGCCCGCCTTCTTGTACTGGTAACCCGGCTTGTACATGCGCTCGCACAAGAAGGCGGCCCAGCGGTTGACTTCCAGGCTGTCGTGGGTCGGATAGGTCAGGGGAACGGCCAAGCAGGGCATGTACTGGGGCAAGTCTTGGCGGAAACGGTTCGTCTGCATGAAGACCTGTATCACCGAGGCGTGGCTGTTTTGGGCCCGCAATTTGGCGCAGGCATTGGCCACGAAGGTGGACAGTGCGTCTTTCAGCGCCGGCAGCTCGGTCACCATGCTGCCGAATGATCGGCTGGAGATGATCTGCTGCCGGTCGGGCTGCACTTCTTGCAGTTCAATGCACGGCATTTCCTGCAATTCCCGCTGGGTCTTTTCCATCACCACACCGAATTCAGCACGCAGGGTCGGTATGTGCGCCACCCGCAGGTCCTGCACAGTGCGCACCCCATGCAGGGCCAGTCGCTGGGTGAGTTTGCGGCCCACGCCCCACAGGTCTTCCACCGGGATGCGCTGCAGCAGCCGGGTTTTCTGGTCCTCGGTCAGAGCGTTGTAGTTGAAGACCCCTTTGGAACGCGGGTGCTTCTTGGCCACATGGTTGGCCAGCTTGGCCAGGGTCTTGGTGGGTCCGATACCGACACACACAGGGATGCCCGTCCATCGCCCCACCCGTTCGCGTATGGCGTAGCTCACGTCCCGCACCTTGGAGATGCCGGTCAGGTCCGCGAAGCACTCATCAATCGAATACACCTCGTGCCGTGGCGAGAAGGCGGCCACGATGGCCATCACCCGATTGGAGATGTCGGCATACAGCGCATAGTTGCTGCTCATGGCCAGGATGCCATGCTGCTCGGCCAGCGGCTGGCATTCAAACCAGGGCTGCCCCATCTTCACGCCCAGTACCTTGGCCTCATTGGAGCGCGAGACCACGCAGCCATCGTTGTTCGACAGCACCACCAGGGGAACCTTGAGCAGGTCAGGCCGAAACAGGCGCTCGCAACTCACATAGAAGTTGTTGCAATCAACCAGTGCCAACTGCTGCCTCATACCGGCTCGATCCTTGCCGTGCCCAGCATGATCGGCTTGACCAGAATCTTGTTGGTGTCCAGGTCAAAGGCCAGTTGCTCGTGCCGGGAAAGCTGTTGTGTTCTGGAGCACCAGGTGCCCAGATAGCGCCAGTCCTGTATCCGGTGCCGCTCCACCCAGTCGCCGCGTTGCTCAATCAAGTCCACCGCACCCGTGAAAGGCCAGGCGTGAACCTTCCAATCTTCCAATGCCGACAGCAGGCGGCGGTCATGCGCGTGGCGGTCTTCTTTGCCCGCACAGGCTCCCAGGCAGGTTCTGACCTGCAGACCAAAGCAGCCCCGTTTGCCGATCTTCTCCAGCCCCAGCAAACCCTGGCAAAGCATGTGCTGGTCGGCCAGCTCACGCAGTTTGCTCTGGGCGGCATGCACGGAACTGAAGAGCCCATGCAGCCCCTCGGTCTGCCCGACCGCCACATCCTTGCCCGTGACGATTTCAGGGGTGACAGCCCCCGACAGGTCCGAGAGCTGGATGGAGCACAGGTTTCTCACCCGCCGCAGTCGAATGTTGAACAGGGGGCTCAGTTGCTTGATCAAGCGGGCTTCCAGCAGCAGCGCCCCGAATTCGCCGGCGGTCTCGATGTATTCCACCCGCCTGCACTGCGCGATCATCTCCGCCTCATCCGCCGCTCGCAAATGGGACAGCACACGGCTGCGGATGTCCACGCTTTTGCCGATATAGATCGGCAATGCGCCCTCCCCCTTGAACACATAGACCCCCGAGGTGCGCGGCAAGGCCGCCAGCAATGCGGGGTCTATCGAATGCGGCGGGGTCAAAGCAGCGGGCAGCGTCATGGGATGCATCAATACAGCTTGTGCAAATTGCGGGTCACCACACCCCAAATCACCAGCTCCTCACACTCCTTGATCACGATCGGAGGGTAAAGCGGGTTCTCGGCCAACAGCTTGACGACACCACCACGTTGGTAGAGCCTCTTGACGGTGAAATCGCCGTTCAGCACCGCCAACACAATGTTGCCGTGCCGTGCCTCAATCGAGCGGTCCACCAGCAATTCGTCCCCCTCGTAGATCCCGATGCCGGTCATAGAGTCCCCCTTCACCCGAAAGATGAAGGTGGCCTCCCGGTTCAGAATCAGGTGCTCGTTGAGGTCAATGCGCTTGCGTGTGTGGTCGGCGGCCGGGGATGGGAACCCCGCTGGCACCTTCCAGGCGCACATCTCCAGCCAGACGCGGGTGTCAGGCACCCGCACAGGCAAGGGAATGGCATCGAGGTGGGTGCGCATGCCTAAATATACTGGATATAAACCCAGTACCCAGAAAAGCCCCACGAATCCCACCGAAGCACCCGCCGGGATCAAGGTGCCAGGGTCTTCGGTGCCGTCATGATGGAGGGGGCTGGACTGGCCACCAGTTCAGGCATCAGCTGCCAGTTCATCAGCGCGGCCGCTTGCGGCATATCGGCACTCAGCCAGGCATCGTGCCATTGGGGCGCGATGATCACCGGGGTGCGTTTTTCATCCTGGGGCTTGTGAAACTGTTTCATCACCGGGTGCTCGTCGGCATTCACCGTCAGCATGGCAAAGCTGACCACCAACTCGCCCGAGGCCGGGTCCGTCCAGCGCTCCCACAGGCAGGCAATACCGAACGGATCGCCCGAGGCCAGTTCGATCTTCCAGCGCACCGCTTTACCCGATTCGTAACTGGGCTCATAGAAGTGATCGACCAGTACCAGGCCGTATTGCCGCTGGCGCCAGGCATGCCGGAAACTGGGCTTATCAGCCACGGTTTCGCTGCGGGCGTTGTAGGTATGGCGGGCAATCGTGCGGTCCTTGGCCCAGGGTGGAATCAACCCAAATCGGGCCAGCCCACAGGCCACCCGGCAGGATTGATGGCTCTTGACCACGATGGGTGACAGAAAGCTGGGGTAGGATTCCGCCGGGAAGTCTGAAGGCAGATCAACGCCCAGGACAGCCTTGACCCACTCGGCCCGTAGGGTAGGCGTGAAATTGGTGCACACGGAGGCAGTTTATAGCTGGCGCTCAGTAGGCAATGAGTAGTTTCGCCCCGTTGCTGTCCCCTTGCTCTCACGGGTGAATGACAGGTCCGCAGCGGGAGCAGTCATCCAAGGTAGGTAGCCGGGTTCACGGTCCAGGGCAGGAAGCCGTCGTCGGCTCGCAGCATCAACGCCAACCTGCGGCGATGGTGACCTGCCCCCATCCGCAGACATTCGTATGCTGATGGCCTATCTCCGGTTGAGTTCGAGAGGCGCAATTCCGCGAGGCTTGGTGCTATTGAGGAAAAGCGGGTTGATTCAGAGACCGCTGGGTCAATACAGACCGAGCAGCCGGAGGGCGAAAAAGATTGCTCCGCCGACGAGAATGAAAAGTACGCCTTTAATCATCGGAAATCCGCCGAGCACGGACAGAAGCCACGGAGGAGTTGGACGAGTTGAGTCCCATGGAGACGGGGTGACATGCCCGTGCGCTATAAAGGGCTTCCAGAACGTCTCAAAGTGCTCGTCTGTAAAAAAGTCACTATGCCCGAGCCTGTCAGAAAGTTTGTGTGTGAGGCATAGCATGTCAACAAGGAGCATGAATGCCACGCAAGACGAAGACCACCGCATCAGCGGACAAGGCGGCGCAGCCGCAATTCTCAGCCGAGCTGCTTGA
>Ga0208125_100696_pt1 | contig 16282 bp, 17 predicted proteins | sample LakWasM128_HOW14_2_FD_183938 | JGI IMG/M metagenome (GOLD analysis project Ga0208125, IMG submission 183938) | Freshwater sediment methanotrophic microbial communities from Lake Washington under simulated oxygen tension - Sediment Metagenome... | ecosystem: Environmental > Aquatic > Freshwater >... | reverse complement strand
GTACTGCACACAGTCAAAAGGAGAGAGGCATCAAGATACCAACCCAATAAATTTATGCTAAATTAACAACTCAGGGTGGGTCAATTTTAAATGCAATTGGTGGGTCAATTATTAATGCAATTCAACAGGCATAAGCATCTGGATGAGATCAACCGTGATCTGATCGCCGAGATTACGATGTCACGCCAGAAACCGTATGAGATCCCTAGGGAAAAAGGTCCGCCCAGAAAGATCGCACCGAAACCCAGTACCGTGAACAGGACCTTGGAAATCATTCGGGCGATCCTGAGGATGGCAAGGGACGAGTGGGAATGGGTTGCAACCACACCGAAGATCGCGATGAAGAAGGAGAAAGCGATCAGGGTGTCCTGGATCAGCCGAGAAAAGGCGGAGGAGTTGTTAAGTTACCTTTCTCCGCTTCAGCAGGCCATGATGCGTTTTTCCCTGGAAACCGGATTGCGCCGCAGAAATGTGACTCATCTGGAATGGGGGCAGATTGATCTGGAAAGACGGTTGGCGTGGATTCATCCGGATCAGGCGAAGGCTGAGAAGGCAATCGGTGTTCCGCTGTCTAGGGAAGCCGTTCTGATCCTGGGCCGCCAGTGGGGGCAGCATGCGGTGTGGGTTTTCCCATATAACGGAAAACCGATTACGCAGACGGCCACCAAAACCTGGCGTGCAGCTGTGAAGCAAGCGGGTATTCCTGAAGGATTCACATGGCATTCACTACGCCACACCTGGGCTTCGTGGCATGCACAGGACGGAACACCGCTGCATGTGCTACAGGAACTGGGCGGCTGGGCTTCGCCGGAGATGGTGCGGCGTTATGCGCATCTTTCGACGCAGCACCTGGCGGAGTATGTGGATCGGCGTGTCGGACTGAAGCTGGTAGGGGGTACTGACGTTTTCCCTACAGTGCCGCTTTTGGCAATAAAAAAGGGCTAAGCCTGAAAAGCTTAACCCTTTGATATTACTGCTTAAATTTGGTGCGCCCGAAGAGATTCGAACTCCTGACCCCTTGGTTCGTAGAATGCTAATTAAATAAATTATTATTAATAATCAATATCTTGCATATCTCGCCAAATTGATTCGCAGTCTTGAAAAGCCTGAATAGAATTTAAAGTTGTGTATTTAAGCCACAAAATAGCTACGTAATTTTTCTTTTACTTAAAGTGGTTACGCAATAGTAACTAAAAATATCTTACTTTTTTAGTCAATGCTGGAATTGGAATATTTATTTGATTTAACGTATCATTGCTTGGCATAGAAGTTAAATATCGACTATATAGTTCATTCTAATAAAGAACATTAAAAATAAGGGAATTTATGAAAGCTATAATTATTGCAGCCACAATGCTAACTTTTGTTACAGGCTGCGCAACTCAAAAAGATTGGTCCGCAACTGGTGGTAGTCGTGCTGACGGAGTAGTTAGGCTTTCTTACGAAAAAGGCGAATTTGAACAGCCTAAGCTTAGTGAGGAGCAAGCTATAAAAATAGCAACACAAAGATGTAAAACTTGGGGATATACTGGAGCTGAAGCCTTTGGTGGAGTAACAAGACATTGCAACACTGCAGGTGGTTTTAGTGGTTGTGCAAATTCATTAATTACAAAAGAATATCAATGTACTGGGGATGGGGTTGCAACAGCGAAATAATTCCTAATTTATTAATATATGCTCTTCTGACGAGGTATTAATAAGTACAAATCGAGAAAAGACTTGTGTTAAAACAAGTCCTTTTTACATCAAAAACAATTGCCATTAAATTATTTATATTCGGTATAGATAGTCGATAGGTGGCGTAACGCATTAGAGCGTTTGATGCTATCTGGACTACTCAAATCTACTTTAAAATTTCTTCTCTTAAGCTCACTTTCATATGAAAGACTATAAATATTTTGTTTTACTAAATATGTATGCTCATTTCTAGCATCGGCTTTTTTTTCATAAAAGGGAGAGTCACCATTTATATCTATCATTACCTCTCTCAATCTCAATTCCCTATCATAAGACGACATAAAGTTTCTTAAAGCAAGATTATTACTGGATGTTGTCGGCTGAGTAGTATTACCTTTAGCGAAATTTTTATCTTGTAAGATCTTATTTCTTACAGATGAATTATCAATTAAATTCGAACCCAACTCTATTTGAGATCCTTGTGTACCGTTCGGGCACTCAGACTCAGAGTATATGGTTTTACCAGTAGAGCTCTTGCATTTATATATTTGAGAGGCTGCGATTAGAGGTGAAAGTAAAAGAGATATCAGCATACTGATATTTATGAATTTTAAATGCGACATGTTCGACCCTGATATTATTTTTAATAACTTAAGCAGCAAATTATACTGACTTAGTTGCTTAAGTTATTTATTAACAATTTTTCTATATTTTGTGGCTACATTACTAATTTTTAATATGTCAGGGCAAAATTTATTTATAAGTGATAGAGTTTGGATAAAAAGAAATTTCTATAAAAATATAGGGTGAAAGAACATGGGGAAAGATTTTTGGGAAAGTATTACTGAGTGGATGCATGAAAGGGTTTCAAGTCCTATATTGAGTACTTTTACAGCGATGTGGGTTGTATGCAATTACAAAGTTGTAATTGTTTTAATATCAGAGAATAAGTATTTGGATCGGTTTACATATCTAGACTCTTATGCAGACATGGATGGGTATTTTTTGCATAGACTTGCCCTACCTATTTTGTTAACCGCAGCATATCTCCGTTTTTATCCAATACTGAGAAATTATGTTTATGACTATTGGTCAGAGTTGCAGGCCGAAATGGATAATATAAAGGTAAAAAACTTTAAGAAGAAAACATTATCCGAAGAAGAAAAGCTTGAGTTAATTGAAGCTAATGTTGAATTGAAAAAGAAATATGAGGTAGATATTAAGGAAAGGGACGAATTAATAAAACTATTAAATTCACAAGTTAGTTCCGCTAAATCTGAAAGCACAGTTGGTAATTCAGATGATATTCATACTATTGTAAAGCTGATTTTACAAAAGGTAAGAGCTGAAAATCATATAGCTAATGATGAGCTATATAAGTTTATTAGTAATCTTTATGGGATTAATTACCAATCATATGGAGTGGCACTTGCAAAAGCTGTAGCAGACCATTACATTGAGATTTTAGGTTCGGCTGAAAATGCATTTGTGAGAATAACAGAAGATGGCGAAAAAATAATTTATTGATGTATAGCTAGAAAATAATAAAAATGATTGAAGTTTCAACTTATGCCTCTGCTAGATGATAATTTATCTGTCTGGAAAATATCCTTCCGCTGGGCTGGTCTTGATCCAGACGCGCTGAAATATCGTTTTTATATTCCTAGTGCTGTTAAAGATAATATTAGATTACTTACACAGGCAATTATTACAAATGTTCTTTGGTGCAAGTCGCTTAGACCAGATCCTTTATTAGGTCCTGACTCTAATATTGAGCGAATTAGGGCAGATAAATTTTATGATTGTTTTGCCAGAAATAAATATGATCACGATTTTTTAAAGTCTCATACTATTTATCGTTCAGATTTTGCTCATTGGTGCAATCGGCTGGGTATTCCATTTCCTGAGTTTTGGTTTCCTGCTGGCTGGGTTGTTCATGAATTGAATGAAAAAGATTGGTTGGCAGAAACTGATACGCGTAAACCAGAAAATACTGTCTCAGTAATTTATAGTGGGCCTATTCAAAAGCTATCTGGAAAGCGTGTTGATACTGATGAAGAAGTTTGGAAACCTGCAAGAGTCGCAGCCCAAACAATTTGGTCTCAAAATAAATCTTTAACTATTATGGATGTTGTAAAACAGATTAAAGCAACACCAGTATTAACAGCATCATCTTTTTCAGAATCTGCAATTAGAAAACATATTGCCGATTTATCACCCACACCAGGTAAACCTGGTCGAAAGCCATCAAAGAGATTGACCTAAATTTCGTATCAATTAACTTTTAACTTATTGAATATAATTAATATTTAATTGATATCTAATTTGTATCAAATCAATTAGCTCTATCCAATTTTTTTCGTTTTGAAACTTCGGCATTGTGGCGACTCCTTCATTCATTCGGAGTAAAAACATGTCAGTTCCTAAAATCAAAAATCAGACCGCCCGCATTTCTTGCAATCAGGCAGCCGCGCCAGCGGCGACTTATTTCGAGAAAGCGGGTGGAATAATTGCGACTTCTCAAGTTTCTGAGCCAGCCCAAGATACGCACGATGCATCGCAGTCCTCTGGCAGCGAAGCTGCCGCTCTTAGACTTGAAAAGAGGACAAATCACAACACAGGCAAATACAAAATAATGCTTACCGATTACGGTAATGGTCTGGGTGAAATTGGTTGGTCTTTTATTCATTCCTATCAACCCAATAAAGCTGTACGTGGTACATCAGAAAATCGTGAAGCTAACCAAGATCGTTCTGTTAGACGTGCAAAATCTAGGATGCGAAAGTTAATACTTTCTACTAATGCGGATCATTTATTAACGCTAACCTATCGAGATAATATGATTGATTTTAATCAGGCTTGTCACGATCTCACTAAATTCATTCGATATGTTAGAAAAGACTTACCAGATTGGATTTATATCGCCGTAGCTGAAAAGCAAAAGCGAGGTGCATGGCATTGGCATCTCGCTGTCAAAGGTCGTCAGGATGTTCCTAGATTACGCCATGCATGGTTAAAAACAGTTAAAGATGGCAATATTGATATCAATCCACCTAAAGGTAAGGCTCAGCATCGTCAGCTCATGTTGGTTAGGTATCTATCCAAATATTTAGCTAAAACCTTTACAGATAATGATCATGGTTTAAATGCGAAACGTTACCGAGTTTCTCGCGGTATTGTTGTTCCTAGCAAATCTATTCACTTACCAGAAGATGATAGGAATGCTGCTCAATTTGCAATCGATACATTGCAAACTAAAATCGGTTCAGTTGGTCATGTTTGGCTGGCTGAAGATCTTGCGGCAGGTTGGGCTTGTTCTTGGAAATAACAATATGAATACGCTCACTCTGCAAGAAGCCGCAAAATTCCTAAAAATTCATCCTGTTACTTTAGGCGAAAAAGCTAGGTTGGGTGAAGTCCTAGGTGCAAAAATTGGTAAATGTTGGGTTTTCGTGGATGTTGACTTGATCGACTACATCAGATCACAATACAAACGGCGGGATTTGCAGGGTGAGAAAGTGGAGGTATCACAATGTCACTCTTCAAACGAAAGGACTCACCATATTGGTGGGTCAAAATTACCCACAACGGCAGACGACCAATACAAGAAAGTACTGGCACTACCGACAAAACCAAAGCTCAAGAGTATCACGACAAGCTAAAAGCTTCATTGTGGGATCAAGAACGGCTCGGCGTTAAACCGCGTTATTCTTGGAAGGATGCGGTTATACGCTATCTCGCAGAAACAGCAGGTAAGACTACACAAATTACGGATAAAACCCATTTGCGCTGGTTAGATAAATATCTGTCTGATTTGATGTTGGATGAAATTAATCGCGATATGCTTGAAAGGATTATGGCAAAACGGATCGCTGACAAAGTTGCAAATAGTACAGTGAACCGAACCATGGAAGTAGTGCGTGCAGTATTACGTAAAGCGGCTTTTGATTGGGAATGGTTAGATCGAGTGCCTAGAGTACGTATGTTGCCTGAACCTAAAAGGCGCGTGCGTTGGCTAACACGAGATGAAGCTAGTCGTTTAATTACGGCATTACCTAGTCATTTAGCTGCCATGACTAGATTTTCACTTGAAACAGGGCTGCGGCGTGCAAATGTCACAGGCTTACAGTGGTCGCAAGTGGATTTGGTTAGGCGTACTGCATGGATTCATCCAGATCAGGCAAAAGCTAGAAAAGCAATTGCTGTACCTTTGAGTGCTGCGGCTGTGATCGTTATTAGAGAGCAGATTGGCAAACACCCAATACATGTGTTTACTTATCAAGGTAAGCCAGTCATCCAAGTAAATACCAAAACTTGGCGTGCTACATTGCACAAAGTCGGTATTACAGAATTTAGATGGCACGACTTGAGGCATACTTGGGCAAGTTGGCATGTGCAAGCAGGTACACCTTTGCATGTGTTGCAAGAGTTGGGTGCTTGGGAATGTGTAGAGATGGTGAGGAAGTATGCGCACCTGTCTAGTGAGCACTTAACGGAGTATGTAGATCGGCTTTCTTCGATACATGCGGTGAAGGATAACGAATCAGCTACGATTGGGCTACGTTCAGTACAATAAAAAAGGGCTAACCGAAGTTAACCCTTTGATATTATTACTAAATTTGGTGCGCCCGAAGAGATTCGAACTCCTGACCCCTTGGTTCGTAGCCAAGTACTCTATCCAGCTGAGCTACGGGCGCGAAAGCGTGCATTATACTTGAAGCCGGATTTTTTTCCAGCAATATTTCACACTTTTTAAAACTGGCGGGAGCGAGGGATTCTTAAAATTCTTCCCCAAGCTTATTCTAAGCCACTCTAGTTAAACTTAAAATTCAAGATATACAAAAATATATACAGAATTTAAAGTATGTTGAGAGAAGCTCTCACTTCCTCAACGGCCGGCATTATATCAAAAAAAGATAAGGAAGGAGCACTTTAGATGAACTAATACAATATAACCCTACTTTCCTTGCGTTATTTTTCATCATCCGCTCGATCTTTTTAAAGCAGAATGGAGCTATTACGATTTGAGGAGGATAGGATGGAAAAGAGCAAGTTAATGAAACTAGATGAAGTTTTGAGTGAAACACGTATGGGCAAGACAAAGCTGTATCGGCTTATTAAGCAAGGCCGCTTCCCAGCTCAACTGCAGCATGGTGACGGTAGTGTGGTCTGGGCAAGGTCTAGCGTTGATGGTTGGATTGATAATTTGATAGGAGAACGTAAGTGAGCTTGGAGGATTGATTAAAGATGAGGGCGATATATTATTAAAACTACGACAGTCCCTTCAGCGGGACAAATTGGACGCTCACATAAAATCTGATACACCCACTCTTGATTGATTTACTGCGAATGGGATATTTCAAATTAGATTAGTAGTTAGTGATTTATTCATATTGCACCTTAAAACAAAAAAAATTAGACTGAATGAGGTTATTACATTTTAAATATAACCAAAATCATAAACATAACAAAAAAAGGGGATTAGTAGTGGCTTTTCTATCAAAAGTATCAACCAAATGTAACGAAGTAAAATTATTTATTGAAAATAACTCAATCATTGCAATTCTGTTTTTTATTCTCTCTGCGATTGTGGGCACACTAATATCTTCAGGTGTGGATGCTGCAATGAAGAGTATGGTGCCTGAATTAGATGACACTATGCAGATAATTGAAAATCAAAACAAACAATTTAATGAAGTTCAAAACAATCTTTCTAAATTGCAATCTGTATTATCTGGAGATAATCGTGAAATCTTTGCAGAATTAAAAGATTCATATCAAGAATCTTTCAAAACAAGCCAGTTAATTACGGCTAATTATGAAGCAGTCAAAACTGAAAACAACACTTTAAGAAAACTTCTGAAAAAGGAAAAAGGTCTTGATGGTGGTTACGACATGCTAGTAAGGGATGGAGATGGATTTAGGATCGATTCTGCAGTTAGTTTGGGAGTCAATTACGCAAGTAATTTCCACAAGTTTGCCAAAGTGTCCTTAACATCTAGAAAATCAGAAGAAAATGTATCTAGTGCAGATTTGAAAATAGGTGAAAGCATTAAATACACAAATGAAGATGGTAAATCTTGCTCGCTAGTAAATACTGGCATTCTGAAACTTGAAGGGCAACAAGATCAGCTAGTTAAATTTGTGGCTCAGTGCAATTCATAAAATAAATAAAATATCCCACAACGGTCGACCAGTGCAAAAAGCACTGGTACAACCGATTAGGCCCGACTTCAAGTGCATCACGACAAACTCAAAACCTTGTTGTGGGATTAAGTGCGAATAGTAATTAAACTATGTTAGTCTTCAAAAGACTTGATTGCCGGTACATCCTAGCTTCATCTAGAATTCCTGGACGCACTAAGCCGCCATGAATGTCCGTTACTCCACGCAATCCAACACCAAATGCACTAAACCCTAGTTTTTCATTGTGTGCTGAGTAGTCGACGCGATCATGATGATGTCCATGAAATGCGGACTTCACTTTTAAAGATTGTGCCAGGATATCAATTGCCTGAAATCCGTGAGGATGACAGCTAGGTGCTTCATGTGTCACCAGAATGTCAGCCTGCTGACCGCATAGTTTCATCCACTCATTCCAGAAAATAGACGAGCGATGCTTCATCAGCTCACCATTGCGTTTAGCAGCTGAAATATTGTGATAGGCAAGTTCGCTATCCAGATGGCGTTCCAAATCCTCAAAACTGGTATGTGCAGGTGTACTGTCCACTGGTTCTGGCCACCATATCTTCTCCCTGAAAATACCTCCAAGACCTGCAACCCTGACACCGTCTATTTCAACAACCTTACCATGCAGATTACGTTCAAAAAGACCAGAGTTGAATAAATTATCATAATCTTTCTTAGAATCGGTATCGTGGTTGCCATGTATCCAATATATCTCAGTCAATGCCATAATCTTCGCCAGCGCATCATCCAATGGCTGTTGCGCCTGTATATCTCCAAGCAGGATGATAGCGGCTGGTTTGTGTTCTTTCACCACAGGTAAAAGATGGCGAAAGTCGCCGTGAAGGTCACCGAAAAATAAAATCATTTAAAAAAAGAGTCTGAGTATTTATGGGGTCAATGCAACACACTCGGATAATACTTCACTAAGACGTTTTTTATTGTAAAAAGTTGAATGAAGTAATATCCTTCAAACACTCTAGTACGTGTCATTAGATCATTACTAACGAGTGGATTCTAAATTTTGTATAGCCCCAGCGTATTTCTCGACCGTCAGCTAAGCGGATTTAGCTGCCATACGGCATTAAGCAATGCATGCTTTTTTGGTCAAACTTATTAGATGAAAAATCAAAAAATTAATAATTACCGACGTCTGCCGTATTTAATTATGGGTGGTCTTTTCAGATTAATAATGAGTGGCTCTTTTGGATAAGAATACGCAGTAATTTATTAGATGAACTCTTTAAGCAGAATAAACAAAAAATTCTCACACACCTATAATTCAAGTGCGTGAGAATTAGCTTCTTCCTAAGATAAAGACTGATCTCTAGAACTTCGCAAGAGTGCCTGTTCTATCTTTTTATCAGTCTTGTACTGACCTAATGCAAATATTGCCCATATAGCAGCTGGTATCCAGCCTATAAGGGTGACCTGCAGAAATAAACATATAAGCCCTGCAAAAGGTCGACCAATAGTGAAAAAAGAAATAAATGGTAAAAATATTGCCAGTAATAAGCGCATAGATGTTTTTCCTTAAATGATTTAAATACTTATTAGAGCCAATAAAAACTTATTAATTGGCCCCTAAATTCAAAATATCAAAACATTTAATTCGCGCAACTTTTACTAACAATTAAGACTAACAAGTTATTAACATACTTAATCTTGAACATGATTACCGAATGGCAATGCTGATCTAACGCCGTATTTATAGAGTGTTTCTCGAGAAATATTTAATTTTTTGGCAACTCTGGCTAGAGGCTCCCCTTTTTCAGTCCTAGCTTTAGCTTCTTCAATAACTTCATCAGTAACTTTACGCCTCCCGCTGTACTTGCCTTCCGCCTTGGCGATGGCAATACCTGAATCGCCCCGACTAAACTAGATACTTTCCAGCCTCTCGAAATATTGCCTTTCAAATTCTACTGGAGATAGCCGATTGGCGTAACCATGTCGGCGTCTTGGATTGTAAAACATCTCGATATAATCAAATATATCTCTTCTTGCATCTTCATGTGTTGAATAGACTTTACGTCGGATACGCTCTCGTTTCAGCAATTGAAAAAAGCTTTCGGCAACTGCGTTGTCATAGCAATTACCGCGGCGACTCTGGCTGGCACAGAGATCATGCGCCTTCAAAAAATCCTGCCATTCGTAACTATTAAACTGACTGCCTTGATCCGAATGAATGATCACCTCTTGACCTGGCTGCCTGCGCCACACAGCCATCAATAATGCGTTAATCACCAGATCGCTTTCCATGCGCGGCTGCATTGACCAACCAATCACTTGCCGTGAGAACAGATCCAGTACCACAGCAAGATAGAGCCAGCCTTCATGTGTACGGATATAGGTAATATCCGTTACCCACACCTTGTTAGGCTCTGTAATATTAAACTGCTGCGCCCCATGATTGGGAACGGCAACAGATGGGCGGCTATATTGCCCACCAGGCCGCCGTCGATAGCCAGTCTGCGAGCGCAGTCCTTCAGTGCGCATGAGTCGATAAACACGATGCTTGCCGCACCGTTCACCGATGTCTTTTAGGTCATCCGTAATTTTACGGTAGCCATATACACCTCCGCTCTCCAGCCAGAACTGCTTAATCAATCCCAGCAGGCGGTTATCTTCATGCTGCCGGGTTGATATTGGAGATTTGCGCCACGCGTAATAGCCGCTGGGATTGACATTCATGACACGACACATGCGACTGATAGCGTGTTCAGCCTCGTGTTTACGAATGAATGCGTACCTTACAGGGATTCTTTGGCAAAGTACGCGGCGGCCTTTTTTAGGATGTCGCGCTCTTCTGTCACTCGTTTTAATTCAGCTTGTAGCTTTTTAATCGTTGCTTGTTGGTCTGCAGCTGCGATTCTAACTGGCTCAGGTTGCTCGTATTTCTTGATCCAGGCATAAAGACTATGGGTAGATACGCCAAGTCTGGCGGATACTTCGGCTGCGGAATATTGACGTTCCTTAATCAATTTAACCGCTTCTAATTTGAATTCCTCGGTGAATCGTTTATTGCTCATTGAATGCTCCTCTTTAACCTCAATTATGAGGCTAAAAAGTCTCTACTGCAGCCGGGGCGATTCATGCATTTACATCCTGTCAAATTTAGCTATTTCAATTTCATCTGACAATGAATCAGGATATTTTAAAGTGTCAGTTAAGGTAGACTCGAACTGACAATGATTGATCAGCCGCCATCTGAAAATCCTGTCAAGACATTGTGATTCGGTGACATGATATGACGTCAGGCTATCTAGGACGGAATAAGAGGGATTAATTTAATCAATAAGGCAGAAACATCGGCCAAGCGGTCATCCGATTATGAAACTTCATTAGCAGCAGACTGAGCAAAAGCAGCATACATAAACCGGCAGATACGCATCACTCCAACTTAAAATCCACCGGCACTGATATCTTAAACGCACGCCCCTTCATCTGACTTGGTAACGGCAAATCTGCCAGACTTTTTCTTACCATCTCCAACGCCTGATCATCCAAGGCCTTTTGTCCGGTAGATTGTTTTATCGCGATGCTCAATAACTTACCTCCCGCCGAGAACTTCACTATCACACTGCCGCTACCTTGCCAGCTTCGCCTGATCGCGATGGCCGGGTAATGTTTGTTACGTTCACATAGGCGTTGCAGGTTGCGTCCATAGGCATCATAGGCGCTGTCATCCCAGGTGTCTGCGGTTGAGGTGTTGGCGACTTCGGGTTCGTTGTTGGTTGGGGTGCTGGTATTTGTACTGTTGTTTGAAATTGAGTTTGCAGTAACAGGGGTTGCCGGCGTCGGTTCTGTTGTTGGTTGTGGTGTGCTGATGTTCTGGGTGGGGGTTGGCTCTGGTTTAATATTGAACTCGGTTTCCGGCATTACATAGTCGTCCGGTTGGGCTTCGCTTTTAGATTGAATGATAGGTTGTGTGTCTGGTTTGGTTTTGATGGGGCGCGGTTGTTTGATTTCTGGTTGAGGTGGTAGTGTTTCAGGGGGTGTGGGGTGTAGGGTTTCTATAGAGGGTTGTGTGGATGGCGCTTGGGTTCTCAGTTCGGCCATGATAGTGTTGATTGGTTTTGGGTGGTATTGCTCCAGTAATGGCATTAGTTGCCGTACCAGCAGATGGAGGAGTATGGAGAGTGTGATGGCCCACACCATATGACGTGAGTCAAAGAGGGTGCCATTCATCTCGGGGCTGTTATATAGGGTAGCTTGATTCAAGGTGCGGGACTCGGTTGGGTGGTGTTTGTTAGCTGGCGGTTTCCGGCATCATGACGAAGGTGAATTTGCTGACGCCTGCACGCTGGATCTGCGCCATGGCTTTAGCTACTGCGCTGTAGGGGACTTTTTCATCTGCCATGATTTCTACTTGCAGATCGCCGCTGGCGTTGCGTTTTTTAAGCTGGCTCTCCAAAGTGTTGGTAGCGATGGGGGTTTGGTCGAGCAGGATGTCGCCAGTGGCGGTAATGCTGACTTTGGCATCGTTGTTTTTTTGCAGGGACGTGGTCGCACTAACTTTTGGTAGCTTGACGGTGACGGCGTTCATGAGTAAGGGGGCGGTGACGATGAAGACCGTGAGAAGTACCAGCATGACGTCGACGAGTGGGGTGACGTTGATTTCGCTCATCATGCCGCCTTCGTTGTTTGCGTTATCCATGGACATGTTATTCAGCCAGATAGCCAGCGCGTTTGGCGAGCATTTGTAGCCGTTCCGAGAAGTGGTCCATGTCGGCGGAAGCTAGGCGTGATTGACGTAGAAAGTAGTTGTAGGCGAGTACGGCGGGTATGGCGGTGGCGATACCCATGGCGGTGGCAATCAAGGCTTCGCCTATTGGGCCGGCGACGACATCCAGGCCGGCTGAGCCAGAGACAGAGATACCTTTGAGGGCGTGCATGATGCCCCATACGGTGCCGAATAGGCCGATGAAGGGAGCGGTGGAGCCGATGCTGGCGAGGGCTGAAAGGCCGCTTTCGAGTTGTGTTTGTTGCTGGTGGCGTTCTTGCCTGAGGGTTTGTTTGAGCATTTCGGCGTAGGCGTCTAGTTCGAGGCTGGCGTCTTGGTTCCAGATTTTAAGGTGATGCATGACTTTGTTGCCGAGGTGGCTTAGGGTGCCTTTGGTTTTGAGGGATGTTTCGGTGATGCCGCTTAGGTGAGTTATGTTGTGGCTGTTTTGTATTAGGTCTCGGTTGGCACGTTTGAGTTGCCAGAAGACGTAGCTTTTCACCATGAGGATGGCCCAGGTGAGAATGGAGAGTAGTCCTAGGAAGTACAATACCAGGTCTACGATGTCAGGGATGTTGTCCATATTAGTGTTCTCTATGTTTATATAAAATAATCGTTAAAAAAAGTCTGTCATCAGTATTCAGTATGCAATAAATAAATCACCTCATATGAGGGAAACGGATAACTGCATTTACTCTCCGTTCGTACTGAGCTTGTCGAAGTATGCGTACTTACCAATCGGCAGGGAGAGCGGTAATTTTTAAAGGGGTGATTGAATTAATATCAGGTTCATTCATCATAGGTAGTAATCCCAGTCTCGTTCAAATCAGTCTTGTTCAAATATGCAGAGTCCTAATGTATGGTTAAAGCTGACTTTAAGGTGAACGTCAGCTGCGAGCCTTTGCAGGGCGTTGACTGTTTGAAATTTGTTGAGGGTGTCGCCCACTAGTTGCCGGTAGTCGGTGATATAAAAGTCATGTCGGTTTACTTCCTCTATGATTTGTCGCATATCTAGTATTATTTCTTGCATATTTATAGGCTTAACTGTTTAAATTTAAATACCCTGATGTAATAAATTAAAAAATAGTTGAAAATATTTGCCTATTTAAGCAGTTAATAGTCATCCTGCCCCCTATTGTTCCTTCATAAGCAGGCATTTGTGGCTGCCTGCAACACCAATTCACTGGAACCAGCTAAAGCGCCTCGTAAGTACTTAGGTTGATTCGAGTTGAATGCTCAAAGAGGGCAGTCCACAAATGCCCTTTCTTATTATTTATTTCCCCATATCAAAGTCATAGGTTAGCGTAAAGTAGGCCGATCTAGGTGCGCCGGGCGCCAGGAACGTACTGGAAGTCCAGTCACTGGTGTTGTAATTGAAGCCGCTGACTGGATCAATTGCGCCATGAATCGATGGTGCGAAAGCATTGATTCCCAAACGTCCCCCACTGTAATAGGTACGGTCGAACAGGTTATTGATTTGCAGCCCTGCAGTCAGGCCTCGGGTGATTTTGTATGCGGTGTTGAAGTTAAACACAGCATAGCCAGGCGTTTTACCCGAATATTTAAAGTCCGGACGCTCAATCAGGCATTGGCCTGTAGTGCATTCAGCTTCTATCGGTTTGGCCGGCCCTTGACGGTGTGCATTGTTCTCATTGCCACGTACGAATGCGCTGGAGTGCATGATTGCTGTCAGGCCCACAGTCCAATCCGGGGTGACTTCATAGCTTATGCTGGCATTCAGGTTATGTAATGGCACGCCCGGCATGCGATTGCCTTTTTTTACCTTGATTTGCTGGAAATCACTTATACCGTCACAGTATGCAGGACGAAAATTTCCATTGCACCCTGGATAAAACTGAGTAGTGCCGGCTTCGCTGTTATTCGGACTACCCATCCTGAAATCGGACTGGAAGGTAGCATCTGTGAGCGAGTAATTCACTGCAAAGGTGGCTTTGCCTGCTTTGCCTTTCAGACCCATTTCCAGACCTTGGCGACGGGTGTCGCCAATATTCTGGAAAAAGCTACGTTCCGGACGGAATGACACAAAATAGATATCGTCCTGCAAGTCCGTGCGGTATACGCTGGCATTCCACTCGATGTTTTCCGCCAGTTTGCCGCGTATGCCGGTTTCAAAGGTTTCGGACCGCACTTGTTTCAAATAGGGGTCACCGGACATGGCGCTGGGCAGGCTGCAAAAGCGTTTCTCTGCCAGCGTTCTAGGGCGATAACTTGTAGGGTTTCCAGAGGCGTCAAGCGTGTAAGGAACCGGTGTATCGTCGAATGCGCAGCCCAGCTCAATCACGGTTGGGGTACGTGCGCCACGGTTCCAGTTGCCATAAATATTGGTATTTTGGTTTGCCTGCCAGGTGGCGCCTAAAGACGGGTTGAACGAATAATAATGGAACTTTTCATGTTCGCCTGGCGCCAACACGCCTAAGCCGTTAGCGATGGCCGGAGAGAACGGGATAATGAAGCCATCAATACCGGCCTGGCATTCGCTGCCCTCTACAGTGCCATTACCATCAAGGTCATGACACACCTGGGCAAAGTCCAGCATGTTTAGAAAACCGCTGGCTCCTGTAATGCCACGGACATTGTTGGTGGCCAGATGGTTGTTGATAGTGGTGTAGTTGTAACGCGCAGCACCGGTTAAATTAAAGGTTTCAACAGGCGTCCAGGTTTCACTGAAATACAGGCTTTTAGTAATGGAATCACCTTTGAAGTCATTCAAGGCTATGGGGTGCGTGGCGGCATAATACTCATAACCCAGGCGGTCCGGGGCTAAAGCACCCTGATGGCTGGCATCGAACAAGCCCAGCATCTGGCTGCTTTCATAGGTGGTATCTGCAGCATCGTAGGATGCGCCGATCATGAATTTATGTTTTTCCAGGTTCCAGTTCAACTGGAGCGCAGCACCATCACTGACTTGGTTGATATCGGTATTGGTGATGATGGCGTTAGGGGTGCCTGCCACATAGCCAGCACCTGTTCCTATGGCGCCAGTATTTTGATTAAATGCAGCACCGTCACGCTGGATACGGTTACCGTTGCTATCCAGCTGTGGAAGAATTAACGCACCATTTCCACCCAAAGTATCGCCAGATGATGCTCCGGAAAATTTAGTTGAGCCATCTGGATTGAGCGCTTCCGCTGCATTGACCACGGGTAAGGGAACCATGACCACGTAATAACCATTGCTGTCCGTATAATTGCCCCCGACATAGCCTTCTGCCGCCGTGTAATTATTTTGCACTCCGACTTGCGGATGGGGAGAGCCATAGTTAGTATCTTCAGCAAAATTAGATACTTTATTTGCCCAAGTGTTGAGAGCAAATTGATAATAAACGCTTGGCAATGATGTATTGAAATAACCGGGTAGTGGTTGAGTGTTAATATCTATGCCGGAGTTAAAGATTGCTGGGTTAAGGGTCCAGCTTGGAATGGGTGTAACCCCGTCAGCGCCTACCGTCATTGCCTGGTTCGGATGGGCCAATGTATTGAAATCAGTGCCAACCAAGGCTGTGCCGTTGTAAGCAGGGTTTGGTATTTCTATGCCATTGCCGTCATAGCCGGTAAATTGTGGATTACCATTAGTGTCTAGAACAAACCCATTGGCATCCGCCGCAATGTTGAATGGAATTGAATTGTAATCAGGCAAACCATCATTGTTGATATCTGCATAGCCAGGAATAACTT
>Ga0208125_100689_pt1 | contig 16451 bp, 12 predicted proteins | sample LakWasM128_HOW14_2_FD_183938 | JGI IMG/M metagenome (GOLD analysis project Ga0208125, IMG submission 183938) | Freshwater sediment methanotrophic microbial communities from Lake Washington under simulated oxygen tension - Sediment Metagenome... | ecosystem: Environmental > Aquatic > Freshwater >... | reverse complement strand
CGGTCGCCAAAGTAATGCAAATGGTAAAAGAAAACGACATTAAATTTGTTGATTTCCGTTTCACTGATACCCGCGGTAAAGAACAACACGTGACTGTGCCTGTTTCAGCATTTAACGAAGAAAAATTCACTGAAGGCCATGCGTTTGACGGCTCTTCAATCTCTGGCTGGAAAGGTATCCAGGCATCCGACATGCAACTGATGCCAGATCCAGCAACAGCAAACATCGATCCATTCATGGACGAGCCAACCCTGATCCTGACCTGTGACGTGGTTGACCCAACAGACGGCAAGGGCTATGACCGCTGCCCACGCAGCCTGGCAAAACGGGCTGAGGCATACTTGAAATCAAGCGGTATCGGCGATACTGCTTACTTTGGTCCAGAGCCAGAGTTCTTCATTTTTGACTCTATCAACTGGTCTGTAGACATGAGTGGTAGCTCTGTACGCATCAATTCTGAAGAAGCTGCATGGTCTTCAGGCGAAAAATTTGAAGGCGGCAATACAGGCCACCGTCCTGGTGTTAAGGGTGGCTATTTCCCGGTTCCTCCAGTCGATTCATTGCAAGACGTACGCTCTGCAATGTGTATTGCACTTGAAGAAATGGGCGTGCCGGTTGAAGTGCATCACCATGAAGTGGCGACTGCAGGCCAATGTGAAATTGGTACTCAATTCAGCACCTTGACTCAACGCGCTGACTGGACTCAGATCCTGAAATACGTGGTACTGAACACAGCACACGCTTACGGCAAGACAGCCACTTTCATGCCTAAGCCTTTCGCTGGCGATAACGGCTCAGGTATGCATGTTCACCAATCCATCTGGAAAGATGGTAAAAACCTGTTCGCAGGCAATGGCTACGCTGGTTTGAGCGAATTCGCCCTGTATTACATCGGCGGTATCATCAAGCACGCTCGTGCCCTGAACGCAATTACCAACCCTGGCACCAATTCTTACAAGCGCCTGGTTCCACACTTTGAGGCACCAGTTAAACTGGCTTACTCCGCCAAGAACCGCTCAGCTTCTATCCGCATCCCATTTGTGCATTCCGATAAGGCACGTCGTGTGGAGGCTCGCTTCCCGGACCCTATCGCCAATCCATACCTGGCATTCAGCGCATTGATGATGGCCGGCCTTGATGGCGTGCAAAACAAGATTCACCCAGGCGAGCCAGCAACAAAAGATTTGTACCATCTGCCACCAGAAGAAGATGCAGCTATTCCAACCGTTTGCTCTTCATTAGAGCAAGCACTGGAATATCTGGATAAAGATCGCGAGTTCCTGACTCGTGGCGGTGTGTTCTCAGAAGACTGGATCGATGCCTACATCGCACTGAAGATGGAAGAAGTCAACAAGCTGCGCGTTACACCGCACCCTGTTGAGTTCAGCCTGTACTACAGCTGCTAATATATTAGTAATATGTCCACCTGACTATGCCGCTAAAGCGGCTAGTCAATTATCAAGGCGGGGAAACCCGCCTTTTTTCATTTTAAGGTTTAACCTGATCGCACACAGTCAACGAAGTTAGCCTCAGACGCGTTGCCTCAATATATGTTCTCAACTACACTTGGTCTATGAAAAAAACTTCTTTTCTGCTTATTGCAATCTCTTGTCTGTGCGCCCCAATATGGGTACATGCTGACATCTACAAAAGTATTGATGCCGATGGCAACATTACCTACTCCAATGTACCTAACAAAGGAGCTATTAAGCTTGATATCGAGGGCTTTACCAGCAACAACCCCAAGGCTGAGCGCAATACCCGTACCAAGACGCCAACCCCGGCAAATTTTCCGCGTGTAGATAGCCAGACACAGAACCAGCGCGATGATAAACGTAAACAGATTTTGATTTCAGAGCTTGAAACCGAACAAAAAGCGCTGCAAGATGCCAAGAAGACCTACGCTGAAAATGCCCCGCCTTTCAGCCGCGATACTAGTGGTAAATCTGATGAGAAAATTCAACGTTTACAAGCAGATGTAGATGCACATGAAAAAAACGTCCAGCTTCTGCAAAAAGAACTTGGTTCGCTTAAATAAACTAATGCGTAGTCTGGCCTAGCTTTTGCTTAGTCAGACCCATGGTACAAATTATTCCCTCTTCATTCACCGGACTTGAACATCTCGCCACAGCGGTCATATTGCTAGATAAATCACGTAATGTGATCTATGCAAACCCCGGCTCCGAAGTATTGTTCGCGATTAGTGCAAAACAAATCACCGGGCTACCTATAGCCCAGGTTTTTCCAGGTTGCGATATCCTGCATTCAGCAGTAGAAAATGCCATCATCAGCCACAGTCCATTTCGGGAGCATGAGTTTGTTATCACAACCATGCGCCAGAACTCACTGGCTGTTACTTGTACTGTCACCCCAGTAGATCTGCCTCCCGCCTGCCTGGTGCTTGAGTTCCAGCAAATGGATCAGCAATTGCGAATTGCGCGTGAAGAACGCATGCTGATTCAGCAGCAAGCGAATGCCGAGCTACTTCGTAATCTGGCCCATGAAATTCGTAATCCGCTAGGCGGCCTGCGTGGCGCAGCGCAATTACTTGAGCATGAGTTGCCCCAGGCGAGTTTGCGCGAATATACGCAGGTCATCATCAAGGAAGCTGATCGCCTGCAAACGCTGATGGACAGGTTGCTAGTGCCGCACCGCGTTCCAAAGTATGAGCCAACCAACATACACGAAGTGCTTGAGCGCGTACGCAGTCTGTTGCTTGCTGAGTCCCCCAAAGGGGTAACAGTTCAACGCGACTACGATACCAGCCTGCCCGAACTGATTGGTGACCGCGAAAAGCTGATCCAAGCCGTGCTCAACATCGCCAGAAATGCGGTACAGGCCATGCAAGCCAATGCTCAACAAGGCCAGGCTAAGATTATCCTGCGCACACGTGCAGAGCGGCAGGTGACACTTGCAAAAAAACGTTATCGTGTAGCGATAAAATTGCAGATTATTGATAACGGTCCCGGCATACCACCGGAAATTAGGGATCGCATTTTTTATCCCTTAGTATCTGGTCGTGAAGGCGGCTCAGGGCTGGGCTTAACACTGGCACAAACATTTATCACCCAGCATCATGGCATGATTGAATGTGATAGCCAGCCAGGGAAAACGTGCTTTACCATTTTACTGCCCATAGAGAGCACCGCCATCAAGGGCTATGTGACTCGACAGTAACTACGTAAGAATTAAGCAGCTTCAACTCAACAGTAACTCAGAAACAATAGGCACAATATGAAACCAATTTGGATTATTGACGACGACAAATCTATCCGCTGGGTATTTGAAAAAGCACTGGCGCGCACCGATATGGAGTTCCGTACTTTTGCCTCGGTACCCGAGGCCATGAATGCACTGAACACAGAACAACCCCAAGTAGTGGTTAGCGACATACGCATGCCCAATGGCTCAGGGCTTGATTTCCTGCAAGAGATAAAACAACGCTTGCCTGATATTCCTGTGATTATCATGACGGCATATTCTGATCTGGAAAGCGCTGTTGCGGCTTTCCAGGGTGGTGCTTTTGAGTATCTGGCAAAGCCATTCGATGTCGATCAAGCCATCGATATCATTAAGCGCGCAGTAGAAGAAAGCATGCGGCAGGCAACTGAGGCTGTCAGTCATGAGGAAACCCCCGAAATCATTGGCCAGGCACCAGCCATGCAAGAGGTTTTCCGTGCCATAGGGCGCCTGAGTCGCTCCCATGCAACCGTTCTTATCAATGGCGAGTCCGGCACCGGCAAAGAGCTGGTGGCCAGCGCATTGCATCGCCATAGCCCGCGCGCTGACAAGCCATTTATTGCGATCAATACAGCAGCTATCCCTAAAGACTTGCTGGAGTCAGAATTATTCGGCCATGAGCGTGGCGCATTCACTGGCGCCCAGGCCGCCAGACGCGGCCGTTTTGAGCAAGCCGATGGCGGCACCCTGTTTCTGGACGAGATTGGCGACATGCCTTCCGACCTGCAGACTCGGCTATTACGCGTACTTTGTGATGGACAGTTTTATCGTGTGGGCGGACATCAACCAGTTAAAGTAAATGTTCGCATTATTGCTGCTACTCACCAGGATCTCGAGGAGCGCGTAAAACTCGGCCTGTTCCGTGAAGACCTATTCCATCGCCTTAATGTCATTCGCCTGCGCCTGCCCCCTTTGCGTGAGCGTCGCGAGGATGTACCGCTACTGGTTAAACACTTTTTGCAACAAAGTGCTCAAGAGCTGGGCGTCGAGACTAAACAGCCCTCCGCTGCAGCATTGCGCTACCTTGCAACCATGGGCTGGAGCGGCAATGTACGCCAGCTGGAAAATGTCTGCCATTGGCTAACCGTGATGGCACCGGGGCAGAATATTGATGTCGCTGATCTCCCACCAGAGCTGAAAGAAGACACGTCAAAACCATTAAGTGCCGCTTCCTGGCAGGATGCACTTGCAGCTGAAGTAATAGATGCGCTAAATCGTGGCGAACAGAATGTATTAGATACGCGCACAAAAGAGTTTGAAAAAATACTGATCACCAAAGCGTTACAGCATACCGGAGGACGTCGTATTGAAGCAGCGACACAGCTGGGAATGGGTAGAAACACCCTGACTCGCAAGATACAGGAGTTAGGAATCGAAGGCTGAGCAGCAGCGCAGTAATTGAATTTCAAATTAAAAATGGCGCGTAAAGCGCCATTTTTAATTTAGACCTTGGTAATTCGCACAGCTACCTGCTTGGTAAAAAAGCTGAAGCAAAGGTATTCATATTGCCAGCCATTTTTTAATACAGCCTCCTGAAATGCCTTGAACTCATCTTCACGCCAATGTTCATTGCCAATATACTCATCGAACACTATCGCCGCTCCTTCCACAAATTGACCCATCCAGAAAGAGCGTGCGCTCCGACTGGAGTAGGCCATAATTTAAAACTACAATGGTTTCTTAACCTTGAACCAGATCGAATATAAGGTTGGTAAGAATAGGAGAGTTAATACCGTCCCAACCGCAGTCCCGCCGATCAATGTGTAGGCCATTGATCCCCAGAATACAGATGACGTCAGTGGGATGAAGGCTAGTACCGCTGCCATTGCCGTCAGTATTACAGGTCTGGCTCGCTGTACTGTAGCCTCAATCACTGCTTTGTATGTCGGTAAGCCCTCTGCTTCATTAGTGTGGATCTGCCCAATCAGGATTAAAGTGTTACGCATTAATATGCCAGACAGTCCAATCAAGCCAAGAATCGCGTTGAAGCCGAAAGGTTGATGGAAAATCAATAAAATCGGCACAGCGCCAACCAAGCCCAGAGGTCCTGTTAAAAATACCATTACCATTCCAGAGAATGATCTTACTTGAAGGATAATCACGATCAATGTCAGGATCAACATGATGGGGAATATCGGAGCCAGTGCATCATTCGCTTTTGTAGCTTCCTCAATCGAACCGTCCATCTCAATCTTGTACCCATCTGGCAGTTTTGCAATTAGGGGCTCTAGAGATTTCCAGACCTCAAGTGACACCTCTGGTGGTTGCAAGCTTTCATCGATGTCGCCACGAACTGTAATTGTGGGTAGACGATCACGCCTTTTGAGGATTGGAGGCTCGTTTCTGATCTCGATGTGGCCTACCTGGCTTAGTGGTATCAACTTTCCAGAGCGACTTGTCAGGTTAAAGTCCTGGATGCGGGATGGGTCAAATCGCTCCGCTCCAGCACTCCTTGCTACCAGTTCTACAGTTCTGATGTCTTCACGTACCTGGGTAATCGGTATGCCTGTCAAAAGAAACTGAAGTTGTTCAGATGCTTCATTTGGCGATAACCCAATTAAACGCAGGCGCTCCTGATCAATAGTGAAGTGCAGAGTAGGCTGCAGAATTCCCCAATCCTGGTTTACCTGGCGCATGTTCTGGTTTCCCCGCATCACCTCAGCTACCTGATCGGCGATCTTTCTGACGGTATTTCCTTCTGGTCCCATCACCCGGAATGCAACTGGGAATGGTGAATAGGGGCCAAATACCAATTGGGATGCTCTTAAACGGCTTTCAGGAGCGAGTCCTTTAGCTGCTGCTTCTCTAAAGCGTACCTTAAGTTGATCCCTGCCTTCCTGACTGTCAGTAAGAACGATGATTTTCGCAAATGATGGGTCCGGAAGTTCTGGGTTGTAAGAAAAGAAGAAACGCGATGCCCCCTGACCAATATAACTGGTCACGATCTTTGCTTCAGGTTGCTTCCTGAGCCACTCTTCCACCTTAATGGTAGTCTTTGTGGTCGATTCAATGCTAGTGCCTTCAGGCATTTGCACTTCAATGAGCACTTCCCTTCTGTCTGAATGAGGGAAGAACTGCTGTTTAACCGCACCCATTCCAACCCCTGCCAGTAGGAACAACCCAACCACGATGCCTGCAACAGTGAATTTATGGTCGACGGACCAAGTTACTATTCGGCGTAGTTTCTGATAACCAGGAGTGGCATAAATCGCTTCATGACCGCCCTCGATGGGTTTGATATTAGGCAAGAGCTTGATGCCGATATACGGCGTAAAATAGACTGCAACCACCCAAGAAGCAATCAGTGCGAACCCTACGATCCAGAAAATATTGCCAGCATATTCACCCGCAGTGGATCTTGCGAAGCCCACTGGAGTAAAGCCGATAATGGTAACCAAGGTGCCGGCCAGCATGGGGGCAGCCGTATGACTCCAGGCATAAGCTGCTGCTTTCGAACGCTCGTAGCCCTCTTCGAGTTTTACCAGCATAATTTCAATCGCAATGATGGCATCGTCGACAAGAAGTCCAAGCGAAATAATCAACGCCCCCAGCGTTATTCGGTCAAACACGCGGTCTGTCATCATCATGACGATGAAGACTGAGGCCAACGTAAGTGGGACAGCTGCAGCTACGACTATACCCACTCTCCAGCCTAGACTGATCAAACTCACAATCATTACCACACCAAGCGCCACAAAAAATTTCAACATGAATTCGTCTACGGACTCCTTGATGTTGACTGCCTGATCTGTGATTTTGGTGAATTTCACACCCAGTGGGAGTCCAGCTGAAATCTTACTGGACTCAGCTTCTAGGGCTTGGCCCAGACTGAGACCGTTCCAACCATCCTTCATCACTACGCCTAATACTAGTGAAGGTTCTCCATTGTGGCGAATCAGGAATGTAGCAGGATCCTCATAGCCGCGTTTGACCTCGGCAACGTCAGATAACTTGAAGCTCAGCGTTCCAGCAGTGATGGGGGTGTTCTTAATCTTTTCCAGATCATCGTATGCACCATCGAGTCGGATGAATACTTGCGGGCCTTTTGCCTCTATGGAGCCGGCCGGTGTAACCAGGTTTTGGCGTTGTAGCGCATCAAAAATGTCTCTTGCATTAACGCCGAGAGTCGCAAGCTTGGCGTATGAAAACTCTACGAAGATACGTTCAGGACGTTCACCCAGAAGTTCGACTTTCTTTACACCAGGAACATGCAGCAATTGCTGCTTGATGGTTTCCGCCTGGCGAGCTAGGAGGCGTGGTGCTACCCCGTGGGCCTCTAACCCATATAGGGAAAACGTCACATCGGAGTATTCATCATTGATGAATGGACCATATGCGCCTGCTGGCAGTTTTCGAGCTTCATCTCCCAGTTTTTTTCTGGCTTGATAAAACTGGTCCGGTACGTCTTTTGGAGGGGTTGTATCTAACAGCCGCATTGTCATCAGGGCAATGCCGGGGCGAGTGATGGTTTCCACCCGATCGTACCAACGCAACTCTTGCATTCTTTTTTCAAGTGGTTCGGCCACCAGATCCTGCATTTCTTGAGCGGTTGCCCCTGGCCATACTGCTGATACAGTCAGAATCTTGATTGTAAAGGCAGGATCTTCAGCCCGCCCTAGTTGGAAGAATGAAAAGATACCAGCGCCAGTGAGCGCAATGATCAGGAATAGTGTGATGGCACGTTCACGTACAGCGAATGCCGATAAATTGAAGCCGCTCATTGTGCAGCCAATCTGCTCTCAACTGGATGAACTACTTCACCTTCGTGCAGTAGATGCGCTCCAAGAGCAATGATGTCTTCACCTTGTGATAGGCCATTTGAGATTGATGCAGATTCTTCGGCAATGCTGTTTACTTCGACTTTACGGAAATTGACAGCCGATGTCTTGCTATTGAATATCCAGACTCCGGTACCCTGGCCAGCATCATATAGAGCGCCAAGTGGAACGACTATCTTGCTGTCTTCCTTACCTTCCAGTTTTACTGTGATGGTTGAACCTAGTGGGGCTTTTGCTGCCTTGCCCTGAAGTACATAGCGAGCAGCGAAGGTACGGGTTAATGGGTCGGCTGAATCGGAAAGCTCACGTAATTTGGCTGAGGACACACTACTGGTATTGCCATACAGGGTTGCCTTTGCCTCTGAACCGATTGCTGGGCGTATGATTTCCGGCAGGTTGATGGCTGCTTCGCGCGCGCCCTCTTTCGCAAGCTTGATCACTATCTGGCCTGCGGTCACCACCTGGCCAGGTTCAGCCAGTGTGCTGACCACCACACCGTCCACATCCGCGAACAACACCGCATAATTACTAGCATTCAGCGCTACGTTGGCTTCGGCTTCAGCTGCTGCAAGACGGGCCTTGGCCGTGTCTGCAGTGGCTTTCGCCAGATCGAATGCTTGCGCGGATATTGCTCCTTGTTCTACAAGGCCGTCCAAACGAGCTAAGTCCGCTGCGGCCTGAACTTGGCTAGCTTTAGCAGCTGCCACTGCTGCACGTTGTGATGTGGTCGCGAGGTTCAGGTCAATCGGGTCAATCTTCATTAAAGGCTGACCTTTCTTTACTACCTGACCGAGATCCACCAGACGCTCTGTGATCTTGCCCCCAACACGAAAGCCAAGGTCGCTTTGTACACGTGCGGTAACGACACCGGTGAATGCTTGCTGATTACCGCTACTTGGAAGGGCTTTAACAACGATGACAGCTTGAGGATCAACTCTTGCATCGTGTACTTCGGGTTTGGTACATCCATAAACAAGACTAAGTGTGGCAAGACCTACTGTTAACTTAAATAAATTATTCATGATGGCTCCTAAAGATAATTTGAAGCCATTATGGTTACAAGTTACAAAACTGTCAAGTCGTAACCTAAAAGTATTTACTAAGTCATTTATGGTGCCAAACTTCTTAATACAAGACTTGATACCGCAGATGCACTTTCATGCAAACTCTCGGGATCATTTTGCTCAAGAAGGATAGGGTGAGCGAAGGGTGCCAGTGTTTGCAGTATAGCCAGACAGGTCTCATCCAATGGAGTCTTACGTTCAAACTCTCCTGATTCACGGCCATCCATGACTATTTTCCTAATGACCCCCAGTTTTACGTCCCTGTACCCAATGACAGAAGACCACTTTCCATTAATAGCTGCAATCACAATTTCATGCAGTTTACGTTCATTGAAAAACAACTCGAAGCCATTGTCTACAAGGGCTTTGTACAATTTTCGAATTCGGCTAGATGCGGACTGGTCACTATTTGCAATCTCTTGGATTGTGTCGCCAATACGCCCGAGCGTCATTGCGCATATGGCTTCGCCTATAGCTTGCTTGGATTCAAAGAACTTGTATATGTAAGCACTTGATACACCGATCGCTTTGCTTAGATCGGATACCGTAGTTTTCGTATATCCATACTTCCGGAAGTGCTCATCGGCGAATTTAATAATCTGATCCCGACGTTCGTGTTCAACCGGTCCGCGTTGGCCTGCGGCTAATTCTCGGTCAATTGTTTTTGTGTTACTCATTTGTGTTTCCTTGTTTTCTGTAAGTTACAGGTTACAAAATATGAAATGTGTTGACAACAGGTTACAACTTTATATAATTGTAACCTACTTTTATATCTTTTGAGAGACTTATCATGTTTTTGGAAACTAAAATTAGGACTGCAGTGGGCATTGTGGCTATCGCCGGGCTAAGTGGTTGTATGATTGGGCCAGACTATCACTCCCCCGATACCAAAACATTATTGTCTTTCAATAATTCAGAAATGGTTAAAAATCGAGCTACTGAAAATCCTGCGCCTGATTTATCTTCCTGGTGGACTGGTTTCAATGATGCGCTGTTAAATTCATATATTGATACTGCACTTTCCCAGAATCTGGACCTGGAGCAGGCTGTAGCCAGGGTGAGCCAAGTAAGAGCTTCAGTCCAAGGTGCAAGGGCTGCCTTACTTCCCTCTGGACAGGCGAATGCTCAGGCCGCCCGCAGCCGTCAATCATTGGAAGACCCCTTAGGTCGCGTGCTGAATTCAACTCCGGGATATGACAGGGATGGCGAGTTGTATGACGTAAATGCTTCAGCTAGCTGGGATCTTGACTTGTTTGGCGGACTGCGCCGAAACCGGGAAGCCGCCCAGGCTGAGTATCAGGCGGCCAAAGCTTCAAAAACCGCGATCCAATTGAGCGTGGCAGCAGAAACCGCAGACACTTATGTATTGATCCGTACCTTTCAGGCTAGGATCAAGCTCACACAAAAGCGTATCGAAACACAGCAGAAGCTAGTGGACCTAGTTCAGTTGCAATATTCGCGCGGTATCACCCCTGAGCTGCGTTTAAGCCAGGCACAAGGCGCGCTTTCCGAAGTGGCGGCATCTATTCCGGCTCTTGAAAACGGGTTGGAGGTTTCCATGAATGCTTTGGATGTACTGTTAGGAACAGCGCCGGGAACACACCGTGAGGAACTTGCCCTGGATGTAGCCATTCCTGATGCACCTGCTATTGATACCGCCGACGGCCCTGCTGAACTGATCCGTCGTCGTCCCGACATCATTGTTGCTGAACGCAAACTCGCAGCTTCCAATGCACGCATTGGGCTTGAAATGTCGGAGTATTACCCTAAGCTATCACTTCTAGGTTTAATCGGTACGTCCACAACGGATTCAGGTAATTTATTCACCAGTGGTGCTGAACGCGCATTGGGCGTCATAGGGCTACGTTGGAGATTATTTGACTTCGGCAGGGTGGATGCTGCTGTTGCATCTGCGAAAGGCAAAAATGCAGAGGCTATGGCAAGTTATAGGCTTTCTATCTTGCGAGCCACTGCGGACGTAGAGAATTCCTTCTCCTCACTCGTAAAGAAAGAAGCCCAAGAGCGAAAATTAGCTGAAGGTGAAACTGCTTATGGCAAAGCGCGTAATTCAGCTCTTTCAGCTTATAAGAACGGTGCGCTTAGCCTGATTGAAGTGCTGGATGCAGATGAAAGGCTCTTACGTACACAAGACGCTAGAGTGCAAGCTAAATCCGATGCCACCAGGGCAGCCATTTCATCATTCAAGGCTCTTGGCGGTGGCTGGAACGCAAATGCAGGCTAATCTGATATTGGCAAGAAATAACCCATCAAATGAAGATCCGGTTGATACCTTACCTGTAAGTAGCTCAGGAAGTTTGAATCATTTACTGCATGGGCCCTTATTACCAATCTTAATTAAACTGGCCTTGCCTACGGTTGTAGTACTTTTCATGACTACTGTGCTTAGTGTGGCTGAAACTTACTTTGTTAGTACATTAGGCATACACGCCATTGCAGCAGCTTCTATGGTTGTCCCTGTCATGATGCTGATGACGATGGTCTCTAATGGCGCTATTGGGGGAGGAGTTTCTTCTGCTATTGCCAGAGCCAGAGGAGCCAATCGGCTTGAGGATGCCCAAAGTTTAATGTGGCATGCATTGATTATTGCAATTGTTGCAGGAGCGGTCTTTTCGCTTGTGGTTTGGACTACAGGCCCTCTTATATATAGCTTATTTGGTGGTAAGAACGAATCCTTACATCTAGCATTGATTTATTCAAACGTTCTTTTTTCTGGGGCCATCGCTTCTTGGGTTGTGGTACTTATGCAGTCAGCTCTGCGTGGGGCCGGGAACATCAAAGCTCCTGCCATGATTATGTTTCTTGGCGTTGTTGCAGGACTTATCCTGTCTCCGATCATGATTACCGGATGGCTTGGTTTCCCCGCTTTAGGCATTGCCGGGGCAGGCTATGCGCAATTGACATGTAACATTGGCTCTATGATTGTCATTCTGCTTTATGTTACTTCAGAAAAATCGAACCTTAGGCTTAAGCGTTATCCATTTCGATCAGATCACTTCAAAGACATTCTTGGGGTTGGTCTCATATCTACGTTAAATGCTTTCATGACCACATTAGGAATGGCTGCACTTACTGCAGCTGCGGGCGTTTACGGTATCGCATCTTTGGCTGGTTATGGCATTGCTTCACGGTTAGAGCTCCTGATGATCCCCATTATGTTTGGTTTTGGAACAGCTGCAATCACGGTTGTGGGTACAAATGTAGGCGCTGGAAATATTAAACGTGCCAAACAGGCAGCATTGACTAATGCACTGTTTGTAGGTGCCTTGGTTGGATTGGTAGGCCTTATAGCGGCGGCGATTCCCGAGGCATGGATTGGTATATTTACCAATGATAAAGATGTCATTTCCGTCGGTGGTACTTATCTGCTATTCGTCGGGCCAATGTATGCATTCATAGCCATTATTTTAGAGCTTTATTTCGCCGGCCAGGCAGCATCTAGGATTGGGTGGCCTTTGACGGCAGGATTCGTAAGGTTTGGTATGAGTATTTTTGCCTCGTATCTGGTCTTTAACTTTCACGCATCTTTGCAAACAGCATTTGCCATTGTGGCGCTAGGAATTTTCCTCGGAGGCACAGTGAGTCTTCTGGGATTTAGAAAAGTAGAGTGGAAACGATAGCAATTCGTGGGGACTGAATTTCAACCACCCACACTCCGGGACACCGTTATAGCTTAAGGAGCTGTAGTAGATAAGCACTAAAATCAGCCCACTCTTAGTGTTTTCAGTTGTTGTTTTGAGGTTCTGTAGTCTTCTGTAGTTTGAAGTGAAATTAAAACCTGCCCGTAATGGAATTGTTGCTCTGTAATTAATGGATAAAGAGACAGAACAAGTAGAAATGCCATTAAGTAATTAAAATGCCTTAATTTCTTTGTGTTACTTAAGTACCTGCGTAAGCTCAAACCGAATGTCACCCAAACCATGATGCAAGGCAAGCAAATGGCAGCATAAAGTGCTGCCATTGAAATAATTATCCAAGTGCCACTGTTGACAGGTACATATAGGCCATAAGCGCTAATTGCCATGATCCAGGCTTTAGGGTTAACGACTTGGAATAAAGATGCACTCAAAAATGACATTGGCTTTGCAGCAAAGTTATCTGACTCTTCTATGCTAGTCGAGGTTGCAATGACCCATGCAAGGTAAAGCAGATAAATCCCACCACACCATTTCAATGCATAGAAGGCCCACGGCAATTGAATCATGAGTTGACCAATACCAAGCCCGACGCATACCAGTAATAGAAAAAACCCAAAGATGACACCAAGCATGTGCCGGATGGATTTTTTAAAGCCAAAGTTAACCCCTGAGCTAAGCAGCATCAGGTTGTTGGGGCCTGGGGTAATCGATGAAACAAAGGCAAAAAGCGCAAAAGCTAAAAGGGTATCGAGAGGCATATTGGGTAAGCAGCAGGAAAAAATAATCCTCTAAAAAGGGCAGTACGAACGATGGTATTAGTTTGATTAGCTAGGCCTCATCGAATTCGCAGCTACTATTTTCCAAATGTCGCAAAATTAAGTCCATCTCAGAGATGCAGCAATCCTAAATGAGACGAGTGGCTCTGAACTGACAATCCATTATCCCGTCAGGAAAGCTACAGTAGCGAGCTATACTTTTGTAATTCTGACAGCAACCTGCTTAGTGTAGAAGCTAAAGGCGATATACTCGTACTCCCAACCGTATTTTGCTATGGCTTCCTGGAATGCCTTATATTCGTCCTCTCGCCAGTGCTCATTGCCAATGTATTCGTCAAACACAATGACAGATCCCACAACCATGCGTGGTGCCAGTAATTCCAGTAAAGTCTTCGTAGAGCTGTAAATGTCACAATCAACATTGATGAAGCGTACTGGCCCTTCATGTTTTTCCAGGAATGCTGGCAAGGTCGTATCGAACCAGCCAATATGCAATGACACATTAGCCGGTACTTCAGGAACGACCCCTTTGGTTGTATAGCTACCCTTGGGTTCATGATGCCACTCGTCCGGTAATCCTTCAAAGCTATCGAAACCATGCACTTCGTCCGCCATTTTAGCCAGCACCCTGATCGAAGTACCAAACCGTACGCCAAACTCGAGCACCAGACCTTCTGGATTCGCCAGCTCCATAGCATGCGTAAACATCTGGATCCCGCTTCCCATGATGGGGGGCAGTACCTTGTTTTTCTGGTTCAGATAATGCCAAGCATCCAGCCTGGCTAGATAATGTGCCGATGCCTGAGGCCCCGCAGCAAAGAGAGACTCCGCTTGCTCTTTATGACCTGTGTAACTTAGCAGGATCGCAAGCATGAAACGGGCATCATCATCCCTGGAGTTAATGCTAAGCACTCTCTTCAAGCATGCGATAGCGGCGGCTGGATCCTTAGGATCCAATACGGCTGCATGCAGGTTGTAGTGCGAATTTATATATTGAGGGGCAAGCGCGATTGAACGCTGATATTGCTTGATGGCCTCGGCAATCAAGCCTTGCTCATGATAGGCAAGGCCGAGATTACTGAGCGTCTCTGGATGCTTATTGTTGAATTTTACGGCCAGGGAGAGCAATTGCACTGCTTCTTTTGCTTTGCCATAGTGGAGAGCTACAGTACCGAGTAAGTGAAGTGCTTCTGCTTGATTCGGCTCTGCCTGCAGCACCTCATGGCAGGTGCTTTCAGCATCTGATAGCAGCCCTAGCCGATAGAAGTTCCAAGCTGCCTGGAGATACTTGTTAGTGGGCAATTTTGTCTTTTTGATGCTAAGATTTTTGTTCATAAATATACTTAATATTTTTGGGCATTACTTACATCTAAAGGTTAGCTCACGCCTTCCGCCAACTGTGCTTTCCACATACTTCAACTTTTCATACCCATTAGGGCAGGTCTTGTTAGCTTTGGCATTACAGCTAGACCAATCTTCAACTGCCCCACTGCAGGATGTGAACATATCGCCGCCTTTCAACGCTACTACAGGCTGAGTCGCACCATTCATTAATTGTGTACATCCAGATAATAATATCGTTGTTGCTAAGAGAGTTAATTTCATTATTATCCTTTTAATTAAATAAAAACGGCACCCGAAGGTGCCGTTTTAACGTTTAAGTCAACTAAGAATAATCTTAGAAGAACATAATCGCGCCAAGAGAGATAGTCTTAGCTTTACCATCGCCAAATACGCCGGCAACTGGTGTTTGTGCATCTTCAATCTTGTTGTGTGTGTATTCAGCAACCAGATTCAAGCTCTTTGTCAGAGGATGATAAGCGCCAACGATCCATGACTTGTTTTCGAAGTCATAACCAGTGCCTTCTGATTTGCTGGTACCGTATGAAGCACCTAACTTAGTACCAACACCTGGCAATACGTATGTAACTTGAGCGTAACCGCCTTTGTCATCTGTCTTCTCATTGGCCAGGAAGTTAAAACCATTTACAAGTACGTTAGAGCCAAGACCTGCACCATTAGTATTTGGACCAGATAAGCCACGGCCATCGTAGTAGTAACCAACTAAACCGAAACCAGACAGGCTAACCTTACCGCCCAAATCCCAACCGCGTGATGTGTAGCCATCGGTAGCACCAGTGTCTGTACTATGCTTTTGGCTGATAGCACCCAACCAAACTTTACCAGCTACATCACCAGCCCATTCGTAGGTAACTTTACCTTCGAAACCCATGTCGCTACGAATTGTTGTGTTGCTTGTACCGTTAGACCATGGCTCACGAACACCAACAGCGAATGCAAAACCATTCCAGTTTGGTGAAGCGTAAGAGATTTGACCAACCCAGTCAGCGTATTGGTAACCGCTACCGATACGACCCAGTGTTGATGTGCCGCCTGTACCAGCACCAGCACCAACGCCCAACAATGTCATGTCTGACAGGATAGCGTCAGATGCGAAGATACCCAAGTCACGACCACCCTTGATAGTACCCCAGCTCTTATCGCCGAATGTCAAGAAAGCTTGACGAATATTTAAACTGTTGCTACCACCAGCAGAACCGCTATTTGAATCAGCGCCAGTAAAGAATGTGAATTGGAATGCAACGTCTAGGTCATTCTGACGTGTCTTACCACCAATGCCTAAAGCAGATGGCAACAGGCCTGTTTGAACAGTGTTTGATGTGTCTTCACCAGCAGTGTCTAAAACACCTGATAATTTGGTGTGTGTGTAGTATGCATTAACGTTACCACCGATATCGATAGTCCAATCGCCAGCTGGGATTGTGATACCAGCGTTTGCAGCGGAAGCGCCAAATGCCATTACAGCACCGGCAACTGCCATACTCAGTTTCTTGTTCATATAAATCTCCTATTGCGTTTCTAGTTTAACTTTTAAGTTGCTTTTACAAGCATATAAAAGAGTTCGCGAGCTCCCTC
>Ga0208125_100682_pt1 | contig 16585 bp, 15 predicted proteins | sample LakWasM128_HOW14_2_FD_183938 | JGI IMG/M metagenome (GOLD analysis project Ga0208125, IMG submission 183938) | Freshwater sediment methanotrophic microbial communities from Lake Washington under simulated oxygen tension - Sediment Metagenome... | ecosystem: Environmental > Aquatic > Freshwater >... | reverse complement strand
ACGGCATTGCCGATTGTCGCAAAATTGTCGTCGGTCAAAACCATCGCTGCGGCTTCCTTGGCTGCCTCGGTGCCTTTGCGGCCCATTGCCACGCCTACGTCGGCGCGTTTCAAGGCCGGGGCATCGTTGACGCCATCACCCGTCATTGCAACGACATGGCCGGTTTCCTGTAGCGCCTGGACCAGTCGCAGTTTGTGCGTAGGGCTAGCGCGTGCGAATACGTCGATTTCCCCGACAGCCTTGCGCAACTGGGCATCATCCATCATCTCGATTTGCGATCCCGTCATCGCTGGCCGGTCGACGCCGATACCGAGTTGTGCGCCGATGGCCTGTGCGGTTGCCACGTGATCCCCGGTAATCATCTTGACCTGAATACCGGCCGATTTGCAGATGGCGACCGATTCCCTGGCTTCTTCCCGCGGCGGATCGATGATACCGATCATGGCGAGCATGGTGCAGCCAGATGCGAAGTCTGAAAAGTTCAGGTCGCGCAGTACTGGGTCATGAGCTTTGATGGCGACAGCCAGCATGCGCAATCCGTGCCCGGCGGCGTCTGCCGATTCCGTATGCCAGTAATCGGCATCAAGCGGTTGCCCATCCGTTTGCTTATCGCACATTTCTAGAATGCGTTCCGGCGCGCCCTTGATAAAGATGAACGCGCGATTTTCATGGTCGTGATGCAGTGTCGCCATCAGCCGATGTTCGGATTCGAAAGGGATGACATCCGTGCGTGGCAATGCGGCCCGTTCTGTGGCCGGATCGAGGCCGGTCTTCACGGCAAGCGTCAATAGCGCACCCTCGGTCGGGTCTCCGTCCAGGTGCCAGTCATCGCCTTCCCGGCGCAAACCGGCATCGTTGCAAAGGACGATGGCTCGTGCGATCAGTCCCAGCTCAGGCGCGTCGCCTGCTTCCAGCATGCTTCCATCCCTGGCGTGCAGGCTGCCTTCAGGGCTGTAGCCTATCCCGCGAACTTCGTAGACGCCATATGCGCCGATGACGCGCTGTACCGTCATTTCATTTCGGGTGAGAGTGCCGGTCTTGTCCGAGCAGATGACAGTCACTGCGCCCAGCGTTTCCACCGCCGGCAAGTGACGAATGATGGCATTGTTGTGCGCCATGCGCCGTACGCCTATCGCCAGGGTGATGGTCATGATCGCCGGCAAGCCTTCCGGAATGGCCGATGCCGCCAGGGCAACCACCATCATCAGCATTTCAGCCGGCTCATGCCCGCGCCACCAAACGCCGAGTATGAAGCTGGCCGTCGCCATCAGGAGAATGACGATAGTCAGCCAGCGGCTGAACACTCCCATCTGGCGCAGTAGCGGGGTGGTCACCTCATGCACCTGCCCCAGCATGGCGCCGATACGGCCCAGTTCGGTCTTTTCGCCGGTCGCGACGACGACGCCTACGGCCTGGCCCGACGCAACAAGCGTACCGGAATACAGCATGCACAGACGGTCTCCCAGCATCGCATCAGCGGCTACGGCCGGGACGGATTTTTCTACGACTTCGGATTCTCCGGTCAGAATGGATTCATTGATGTGCAATCCCTTGCACGTTATCAGGCGTAAGTCGGCCGGAACCTTGTCTCCGGAAGCCAGCATGACAATATCGCCCGGAACCAGCGTTTCCGCAGCGATATCAACGCGCTCGCCGTTGCGCAATGCCAGCGTATGCAGCGAGAGCATCTGCCGGATGGAGTCGAGCGCCTGCTCCGCCTTTCCTTCCTGAAGGAAGCCGATGATCGCATTGATCACGACAGCCGCAACCAGCACCGAGGTATCGATCCAGTGGGCAAGGATTGCCGTGGCCACTGCGGCACCGAGCATCACATAAATAAGTATGTTGTGAAATTGCAGCAGAAACCGCAGCCATGCCGGCGTTTTTGGCGGGGAGGGTAGCTGGTTCGGGCCGTGGCGTTTCAGGCGGTGCGCGGCTTCCTCCGCAGTCAGCCCGCGGTGTGCATCGGTATCGAGCTGCGAGAGGGCCTGGTCGGCCCCCATGCCGTGCCAGTCGCCGGTGTGATCTTCTATAGCTTGCTGCATCCTCGCTCGCTTCCCATGATGGGCATCAGTGTTTTTTCCGGGGTTCTCCGATTCCCATGCGGCCGAGAACGTGGGCTGTCATGCCGCGCGCCAGTTCGTGTTCGCCCATGAATACCTTGCCGATATTTTCCTTGGTCAGAAGGTCGGCCTCCTCGTCGCTGTGGGTGCGTACCACTACCTCGACATTCGGGTTCAGCAGCTTTGCGGTTTCTACCATTTTGCGAGCGGCAAAGGTGTCCGGCGTGGCGATCACCAGCATGCCGGCACGCGCGATATGCGCCTGGATCAGCACTGCGGGATCGGACGCATCACCCGAGACGGCCGGGATTTCATGCGCGCGCAGAGCCTCGACAATTCCCCGGTTCTGTTCGGCGACGACATACGGTATGCCGCATTCGTTGAGGCTTTCCGCAATGCGTTTTCCGACGCGCCCATAACCTACGAGCACGACCTGCCCGGTCAGCAGCGCCTGATCGGTGGACATCGGCAATTGTGCCAATGGGTCGTCGCTAAGTTCGAGGCGGCGTGCCAGCGCGGAGCGCGAGCGTATCCAGACCTGGGCCGGTTCGATGGCGGCGAACGCAAGGGAGTTGAGCGCGATCGAAATCAATGCTCCGGCAAGAATCAGGGTCTGACCTTCGGTTCCCAGCAATCCGAGACTGACGCCCATGCCGGCGAGGATGAACGAGAATTCGCCGATCTGGGCGAGGCTGGCGCCGACGGTCAGCGCGGTATTGAGCGGATATCGGAATGCCAGCACCAGCACGATGGCCGCCAGCGTCTTGCCGAAGATGATGATGGCTGTCACGACCAGGACCTTCATCGGGTCATCGAGCAATACCTGCGGGTTGAACAGCATGCCGACCGATACGAAAAACAATACCGAGAATGCATCGCGCAGCGGTAGCGACTCATCGGCGGCGCGGTGGCTGAACTCCGACTCCCGCATCATCATGCCGGCAAAAAAGGCGCCTAGGGCAAACGAAACGCCGAACAGCGATGCCGAGCCGTAAGCGACGACAACCGCCGCTGCGATCACGCACAGCGTAAACAGTTCGCGCGACCCGGTCCGCGCGACTTGCCACAGCAGTTTCGGGAAAAGGCGGCGGCCGACGATCAGCATCAGGGCGATAAACGTCGTGACCTTGACCAGGGTAATGCCGATGGTTACCCAGACTTCGTTATCCCATGCGTGCTCTTCCGTCGAGCTTCCAAGAAAACCCGCAAACACCGGCAGCAACACCAGCACCAGCACCATGACCAAGTCTTCCACGATCAACCACCCGACGGCGATGCGGCCGTTGATCGAATCCAGCACGCCGCGCGCCTCCAGTGCGCGCAGCAGTACGACTGTACTGGCGACCGAGAGCGATAACCCGAACACCAGGGCCGCGCCGATATCCCAACCCCAGTAGGTTGCCGTCACCATGCCCAGTGCGGTTGCCACCGCGATTTGCACGATGGCGCCGGGAACCGCGATGCGCTTGACGGCGAGCAGATCGTCCAGCGAAAAGTGCAAACCGACGCCGAACATTAGCAGCATCACGCCGATTTCAGCCAACTGGCTGGCAAGCTCCATATCGGCATCGAAACCGGGTGTGGCAGGCCCGATGAGGATGCCGGCCACGAGATAGCCGACCAGCGGGGGCATGCGGAGTTTGGATGCGATGAATCCCATGGCCATCGCCAAGCCGAAAGCGGCGGCAATAGTGGTGATCAGGCTGACTTCATGTGGCATGAAAAAATCTCAATCAAGTGGATTGCAAGTTCTAGTGTATGGGAGAAGTACCCCAGGATGTGGCGCTGATTAGCTCGAATCCGGGCAGTATCGGGACATGCTTCTGTGCATATTTTTCCAGAATACGATAATAAGTGCGTATGGATTCGACGAAATGCACTGGCGCTCCGCCGCGTGCGTAACCGTATTGCACGGTCGAGAAATACTCTTCGCGGGTGAGCAGCGGCAGGGTTTTCTTCACGTCCGCCCAGGCGTCGGTGTTTAATTTCAGGCGCTGCGCCAGAACGCGCGCGTCTTCAAGGTGGGCGTAGCCGATGTTGTAGGCGGCCAGTGCCAGCCAGGTGCGATCAGGTTCGGCGATCCGTTCCGGTATCGTTTCCTTCAGCACAATCATGTAACGCGCGCCGGCCATGATGCTTTGCACCGGGTCCAGCCGGTTGGAAACACCCATGCGGTCGGCCGTTTCTTCGGTCAGCATCATCATCCCGCGTACATTGGTCGGCGACGTCGCAAACGGATCCCAGTGCGATTCCTGATAGCTGATGGCTGCCAGCAATCGCCAGTCGATGCCGGTTAGCTCCTCGGCCTGTTTAAAGAGATCGATGTATTTCGGCAGCACCGTGCGCAGCTTGATCAGAAAACCGGTCACGTCCATCGGATTGACACGTTCGGAATGGCCGTAATAACGGTCGAGAAGAATACGCAGCGTGCCGTCCTTCTTGATTCGCGCAAAGAATTTTTGCGCTTGCTGGTAAAGCCATTCGTCCCCGCTCTTGCGGAAGGCCCAGGCCAGATCGTCCTTTTTTCCGAAATTGAGCCCGGCGCCCAGGTTGGGATAGTAATTCTGCACCATCGCTACCAGATGCGAATCGGCGATGGTGTAATCCAGCGTGCCGTCAGCGACGCGTTCAAGCAGTTCCTCGCTATTCACGTGCTGCTCCTCGGCCCAATGCAGGGCCGGTGTGTTGGCCGCCACTTCATTCAGGCGCTCGGAATAGCTGGTGCCGGTAGGGATGGCAATATTGGTCCCGGCCAGATCGCTTATCTTGCGGGGTGTCTTGCTTTTCTCCCGGTTGTATACCACTTGCTGCTGCACAATCTGATATGGCGGACCGAATCGCACCAGGTGCTGACGCGGACGGGTAATGCTGAGGTTGGCGGCGGCGATATGCGCTTTTCCCTGAATCAGGGCGGGGATGACCTGCGACACGTTTTCGACAAGCACGATCTTCAGCCGGACTTCCTCTCCCAGTTCTGCGCTCAGATCCTGTGCGAACAGTTTGGCCAGATCGTATTCGAAACCGGCAAACTCCTTCTGTCCGTTGACGTAATAAGTCGCCGGGCCGTTATGGGTGACGACCACCAGTTCCCGACTTTCCTTGACGGATGGCAGAGGTTTTGGCGGTTTCTGGCAGCCGCCCAGGAGAAACAGAATGAATAAGATCGCCAAGGAACGCATAGCCGAAGTTTCCCGAAGTTGGGTAGCTTTGTCCAGAGACGTATTGCGATGGCTTATGCTAGAATTCGCCCTCGCTGCGGAGAGGTGGCAGAGTGGTCGAATGCGCTGGACTCGAAATCCAGTATAGCGGTCTCCGTTATCGAGGGTTCGAATCCCTCCCTCTCCGCCAACGTTGTAGTTCTACCATCCGATAATTACAATCGGAATTGGGGAGGTGAACGCAATGCTTGGTAGAAGCCGTGAACATCCTGTTAATCGATGATCATGCCCTGTTTCGTGAGGGCTTGTCGCTTCTTCTTGAGCGTCTGGGTTTGCCCCTCGTCACTCTTCAGGCGCGTACCATTCGCGACGCGCTTGCCTATGTTACCCACCCGGATGGAATTCATCTGCTCCTGATGGATTTTTATATTTCCGATGCCAACGGCCTGCAGGGCTTGCTGAAGTTACGTCAGGCCTTTCCTTCCTCCGCAATTGTTTTGATTTCCGCTTCGCACGACCTGGGGTTGATACGTGAGGCCGTACTTTCAGGGGCGCGTGGGTTCATACATAAATCGGCTGCTGTCGAAGCAATGCTTGCAGGGTTGAATAATGCCCTGGCCGGGCTCGAATGCTTTATTTACCCGGAAGATTTGTATCCGGCAAGGTCGGCCAAACACCTGACTCACCGTCAGCGTGAAGTATTGGCGCAACTCTGCCTGGGCAAGTCCAACAAGGAGATCGGCAGGGCGCTTTCCCTTAGCGAAAACACCGTACGGATTCATCTGGCCGACATTTTCCGTATTCTCGATGTCGCCTCCAGAACCGAGGCAATCGTTCTGGCGAAAAGCGGGGTGCTGTTTGACCGGGATGCGCTTTATCGGCAGTCCAATCAGCCTTGATGAGAAAAATGGCCTTTCTTTGAGAGCTGATATACCTCAATCAGACTAGTCTTTTTGTGTTATGGCACTACCTTATTGAATATTCTAAGATTTTCCACTCGCTTCACAGCGTGTCGTGCGGTGCGGGTAGTCGATGAATTCTAACGAATTTTCAGTAAGGGGAAGATCATGAACAGAATGACAATTGGTTTAGGCGCTGCTGTTCTTGCCCTGCTTTCACAGGGTGCGGTGGCTGGCTGCGGTGATGTTTCGCGTACACAATTCGAGGCGGCGGCCAATACCGCTGCGATTGAAACCGATGGCTTCGGTTTCGGACTGCCGATGTGGGCCACGATGGTGGATGAGACGGGCAAGGTCTGCCATGTATATTCCACCGATAGCGGCGCGGCCAATACCGGGGCGGCATCCGGCAACAAGGCGTGGCTGGGAAGCCGCGTGATTTCGGCGCAAAAGGCGAATACGGCCAATGCCTTCAGCCTCGATGGCCTGGCGATCTCCACGGGGGCCATTTCGGTGGCGGTGTATCCCGGCGGCAGCTTGTATGGGCTTCAGCATAGCAATCCGGTCGATGCATCCAGGGCTTATGACGGTAGTCCGGCCAACTATGGCACGACGGAAGACTTCTTGAAGAACAAACGGCTGGGCGGCGTCAACGTGTTCGGCGGCGGCGTGCCTCTGTATGGTTCGAGCGGGGTGAAGGTCGGCGGTCTCGGTGCTTCCGGCGATACTTCCTGCCGCGACCATGCGTTCGCTTATCGCATGCGCATTGCGCTGGGACTGAACAATCAGCCGAATGACGATGGCCTGGCCTTCGTTGCCGTCCCTGCGGCTTTGTTCCAGCAGCCGGCATGCGGAGTCAATGACCCCACGGTCAGTGCCTATAATTCCGGGCCGACCGATTTCGGTGCTCGCTAACGCTATAGAAAAATATAAGCCCCCGCTAAACACGGGGGCTTTTTTCTGCCACAATGAACCGGTCAGGGCATCCCTAACGAAGTCTGGAGTTTGCGATATGCATCGTCAGTCCGGGTTTACGCTTCTTGAGTTGCTTGTCGTGATGGTCATCATCGGCCTGCTGGTCGGCTATGTGGGGCCGCGTTATTTTTCCCAGGTAGGAAAATCCGAAATCAAGGCCGCGCGGGCGCAGATCAATGCGCTCGAAAAGGCGCTGGATATGTACCGGCTGGATACCGGGCATTATCCTTCCAGTGAACTTGGCCTCAAGGCCTTGAACGAGCAACCCGCCAATGAAACGCGCTGGGCGGGGCCATATCTCAGCAAGGGCATTCCGCCGGATCCCTGGGGAAATGCCTATCTTTACCGCATCCCGGGCGCAAATGGCGCCGAGTACGATCTTTACTCGTTCGGCAACGACGGCAAGGCCGGCGGTGCCGACGAAGCCGCCGATATTTCCTCCCGCGATTCCGCGCCTGCCGGCAATGGATAAGCCATGCGCTATCACGTCAAAGCCCTGAACAAGGATGGTGCCGTGTTGGCGCTGACGCTGGATGCGGCAAGTATCCAGGATGCCTGGCAGATCGCATCGGGGCAGGGGCTTTCGGTGCTGAGCGCTCAAACCGACCGCAATCTTTTCGCAAGAATGTTCGAAGGCCGTTCCAGCTTTCCGCTCTCGTTGTTCTGTCAGGAGCTGAAGGTGCTGCTGGCCGCGGGTATTACCCTGGTCGATGCGCTGGATACGCTGGCCGAGCGCGAGCAGAAATCCCGCACGGGTGTCGTGCTGGAACGCCTGGCCGGTCTTCTGCGCGAGGGCCGCACTTTGGCAGATGCGATGGAGCGCATCCCCGAAGCCTTTCCCCCGTTGTTTTCCGCTTCCGTCCGCGCCAGCGAGACCTCGGGTGAAATTGTTGAGATGCTGGGGCGTTATCTGGCGTATCAAGGGCAAGTCGATGCCATCCGCAAGAAGGTCGTCAGCGCTTCGGTTTATCCCGCGATGATCATTCTCTTCGGCGGCCTGGTACTGCTTTTCATGCTGGGCTACGTCGTGCCGCGCTTCAGCGCCATCTACGCCGATCGCGGCGATGCGGTGTCGTTTGCCTCTCGCATGCTGCTGCAATGGGGACGTTTCGTTTCTGCACACGGATACGAGATAGCCGCATACGCCGGAGTCGGCTTGGTCGCAGCGGTGTTCTGGCTGCGTCAGGCGAGTGTCCGCGCCTGGCTGCTGTCTGGTTTGCGCAGGATTCCGGCGATAGGCCGGATTTTGCAGATTTTCTTTCTGGCGCGGTTGTACCGGACGCTGAGCATGTTGTTGCGCGGAGGCATCCCCGCCGTCCATGCGCTCGAGATGGCATCCGGCGTGCTTGAACCCGGCTTGCGTTCCCGCCTGGGAGCCGCGCGGGATGCCATACGAGAAGGCCTGCCGCTTTCCGAGGCTTTTCATCGGCATGGATTGACGACACCGGTAGCAATGCGGCTGCTGCGCGTGGCGGAGCAAACCGGCAGCATGAGCGAAATGCTGGAGAGCGCCGCGGCCTTTCACGAAGAGGAACTGGCGCGTGCGGTGGATTTGTTTACACGTCTGTTCGAACCGGCGTTGATGATGGTGATCGGCTTGTTGGTCGGTGCGGTGGTGCTGCTGATGTATATGCCGATCTTCGAACTGGCGGGAGCGGTCGGATGAGCAGCGTCATCGATGTATTGGCCAGGCTGCCGCAAGCGCGCGATCTTTCGCGCCAGAACGGTCATCGCCTGGTTGAAGCGCTGGAAGAGGTCAGCGGCCTGGCGGCAAACGAGTTCGTGGCGGCTTTGGGCGCCGCGCTGCGCTATCCCGTGCTGACGATGGAAGAGCTTTACCAGTTGGTGCCCGATTTCGAAACCATCGGTTTTTCCGAGGCCTCGCAGCGCGAATGCCTGGCCTTTCGCGATGGGCAAGGGATTTGCGTCATCGTTTTTGCGGATGCGTTCTCGGAAAACCTGCCCATTTGGGCACAGGGGCGGGCGCCGGGCGCTGCACGCTGGTGTCTTGCGCATCATGCCGATATTGCCGTTTATCTCTCGCGTTACGAAGAGGGATTGAGGGCGCTCGATGCAGCGCTTCCGTCGGATGCATCCGTTGGCGGCGGCGCGCGCGGCGAAGAGCTCTCGCTGGTCTCGATTACCGAGAGTACCAGTCCGGTGGTCAAGCTGGTGCATTCGACGCTTTATGACGCCCTCAAGGCCGAGGCCAGCGACATTCATCTCGAAACCACGGCCGCAGGGCTGACTATCAAATATCGTCTGGACGGCGTGCTGGTGCAGATAGGCAGCGTTGGCGAAACCGCCGTGGCCAGCCAGATGATTTCCAGGATCAAGGTCATGTCGGAACTGGATATCTCGGAGCGGCGCGTGCCGCAGGACGGACGGTTCCGGGTCGGGCTGCGCGGGCGCGACATCGATTTCCGCGTTTCCATCATGCCCAGCATCCACGGTGAAGATGCGGTTATCCGCATTCTCGACAAGCAGGCGCTGACCGACCATCTGCGTGGTTTGCGGCTGGATTATCTGGGCTTCGACGCGCAATCCATCGCCGAGATGCGGCAGGCATTTCATGCGCCTTACGGGATGATACTGGTCACCGGCCCTACCGGCAGCGGCAAGACCACAACGCTGTATGCCGCGATTTCCGAGGTCAACAACGGCCAGGACAAGATCATCACCATCGAAGACCCGGTCGAGTACCAGTTGTCCGGCGTGCTGCAGATTCCCGTCAACGAAAAAAAAGGGCTGACCTTCGCGCGCGGCTTGCGTTCCATCCTGCGTCACGACCCGGACAAGATCATGGTGGGGGAAATCCGCGATCCCGAAACCGCGCAGATCGCAGTGCAATCGGCCCTGACCGGCCATCTGGTATTTACCACGGTGCATGCCAACAACGTGTTCGACGTGATCGGCCGCTTTCTCAATATGGAGGTCGATCCCTACAGTTTCGTCTCGGCGCTCAACGTAGTGCTGGCGCAACGGCTGGTGCGCCTCAATTGCCCGCAGTGCTCCGCGCCTTATGAACCGTCCGCGGAATTGCTGGCCGAATCGCATCTTTCTCTCGAAGACGCGGCTGGAATGCAGTTTGCCCAGGGACGCGGTTGCGGTGCCTGTCGCGGCACCGGCTACAAGGGGCGCAAGGCCGTGAGCGAAATACTGACGCTGGACGACGAGATCCGCGAAATGATCGTGTCGCGCGCGCCTATCCGTCACGTCAAGGAAGCCGCTCGCCGCGCGGGTACGCGCTATCTGCGCGAATCTGCGCTGGAACTGGTGCGGCGCGGCGAAACTACCTTGCAGGAAATCAATCGTGTTACTGCCGTCGTTTGAAACCTGCCATGTTTACCTCGCGCCGAATTTTGTGCGATATACGCGCACCCGTCGCGGCTGGAGCAGCGGGCAGGAAACATCCGAGATTGAGCTTCCGGAAGAGGCAAGACTGGAAACGCTTGCCCGCATCCTCGGCCCATCCCGTTCGCCCGTAAGGCTGACTCTGTCGGGCCAATTCGCCCATGTGTTGTTGCTTCCTTTCCAGGCGTCCCTCGAAACCGTTGCCGAATGGGAGGCTTATGCGCGCCATGCTTGTGTTTCCATCTTTGGGGAAAAACAGGGCGGCTGGCGTGTCAGGCTTTCCCGGCAAGGTTACGGCCAGCCGATTATCGCCGCCGCGGTGGAGGAAAGCCTGTATGCCGGAATCGAAACCGCGATGCAAAAGCAGGGACGGCGGCTGTTATGGGTGGAACCCTTTAGCGCGGATGTGTTCGACCGTCATCGACGCATGCTGGGCCAGAATTTCTGGTTGTTTGTCGCAGAAGCGGGCACCTGTACCTGCTGGTATGCACAGGATGGCGTAATACGCAGCGTACTTGCGCATCCGCTGGAAGCCGACTGGCGACGCAGCCTGGCGGCTTTTATTGCGCGCGAATTGGCGAAAAAAGGTGATCCCAACCCAGTGCCTATATTCCTTCACGCACCCGAAATGGTGCATTTCAGTGACGAGGAATTGCCGGGGCTCACGATTCGTGCGCTGACAGACGCCGCTTCGAAGGCATCGCCATGAGACGCATCCTGCCTCCGTTGCGGTTGAATTTCCATAAAAGCCAGGCCGGGCGGCGCAGGCTGAATGGCGCTTGGCTGACCTTGGCTGTGATACTCATCGTCGTGCCTATCACGTATCACCGGCAGATCATGCTCGATACCGCACGGCTGGAGCAGGACTCGGCGGTGCTCGCAATCTCAAGTGTGAGTCCCGTCGTATTGAGCGCCATGAAGGACGATGGCAGCCACAAATTGCTGGAGCAGCTCAATGCGCCGTGGGAGGCGCTGCTGAATGGACTTGAAATCGCCGCAGACGACAAGGTCGCTTTGCTCTCCATGCAGCCTAATCTGACGCGCGGAGAGGCGGTATTGCTGGGCGAGGCGGCGCGCTATGCCGACGTGTTGGACTATATCGAGCGGCTCAAGGCTCAGCCCGGATTCTTGCAGGCATATCTTACCAATCACACGATTGCCGAAGACACGCCGGGCAAGCCGGTCAGGTTTGCGATTACCTTGCAGTGGGAGGCAGCTCCATGAAACGGATTGCATGGGAAGCGACGCGCTTGCTCGAAGCTTCGGGCTGGTGGCTTGCACCGATAGCCGCGCTGCTGTTTGTTGCGGCTTATTATGCGCTTGCGATTTCTCCCGCGCTTGAGCAGCGTTCGATGGCACTCAATCGGCATGCCATGCTGGCGCATGCCGCCCGCAAGCCGGCAGCGATAGCGAAAAAACCCGCTACCGACGGCATTGTATTTGCATCGTTTCCTTCGCATCGCACCTTGCCCCAATGGCTCGCGGCGATGTTCACCACGGCCAAGGAACTCGATGTGGTTCTGGATGTTGGGGATTACCGTTATATCCGAAACCGCGATGAGCCTTACGGGCGGTATCGGATCGAATTGCCTGTGTATGCCGACTATGCCACGGTACGTCGATTTACCGCACGGCTGATGAACGACATGCCGTTTGCCGTGCTTGAGGATATCCGTTTGACGCGCGACGACGTCGATAGCGATATCGTCGAAGCGCATTTGCGGCTCACGCTTTTTCTTTCGGAGCGCTGATGAACGGCACGCAGATAAGCCGTATTGCGATCTGGGCAGCGCTGCTCGCGACGCTATACCTGGCTTTCGAAAGCTCAGGTCAATCCGAAGACGATCTTGTGGTAAGCGTTCCCGTACGAACCGCTCCTCGGACCAGTGTGGCAGAGGTGGGGGAGTCGCAAGCCGCATCTGCATTGCCTTTGCGCCATTGGAACGAGGAGGCTGCCAACGATCCCTTCCAGACGATGACCTGGTATGTCCCGCCCAGGCCGCAAGCAGTCAGGCCGCCTCGTCCGCAGGCGCCTCCCGTGCCGTATAAATATTTCGGCAAGATGATGGAGGGCGATGTGCCGCATGCCTTTTTATATCAGGGCGACAAAGTTGTCGTGGTCAAGGTAGGGGATGTGCTGGCAAGCCAATACCGGATCGAGAATATCGCGCCCGAGAACGTGAGCATCATTTATTTGCCTTTGGGTACGCGGCAGGTTGTCCTGCTGGGCGAGAACGTGCCGGAACTCGTTGCGTCTGACTCTGCCGGGGATGACGAGGCGGCAGCGGAAAACAAGACGGCAAAAGCCGCAACGGGGCCTATCAATGTGCAGGCGATACAAGAGATGGTGAGGCAGTCGACGCTCAGGGTGAAAGAGAGAAGCGAAAATGCGAATAACGAATAAAAGAATGGCCATGGCTGTGGTGCTGGCGGGGTTGGCAAGTTGCACCACTTTGCCTTGGGAGTATCCTCCGCCCAAAGAAGGCGTTCCGCCCGGTTCCACGATTCCGCAGGCGGCTCCGGAAACGCCTGACCGCATGGCTTATCTCAAGGAACGTGCTTCCAGGGTGCAGGAACTGCAGGAAAGCGCCGAGCGCGCTTCGCTTGCCGGCGATCTTGACGAGGCCGAACGGTTGTTGAATGAAGTGCTGAGTATTGATGCGCAGAACAAGCGCGCGCTTACTGAACTTGATCGTATCGCCAATTTTCGCCGGCATCCCGCCATGGTGGAAGAGGCGCGCATGCTGCTCGAAAAAGGAGATGAATTCGCCGCCGAGAAGCGCGTGCGCCAGGTGCTGATGGAAAACCAGAAAAACCGCGATGCGCTGCAAATCTACACGGCCATCCTGAAAAAGCGCGAAGACAAGAAGGCGCTGGTGCCTGTGCTGAAAACCATGAGCAGCAAGCCGATATCACTGGAGTTCCGCGAGGCCAATCTCAAGATGGTATTCGAAGCGCTCTCGCGAAGTACCGGCATCAATTTCATCCTCGACAAGGACATCCGCAACGACCAGAAAACCACGGTCTTCATCAAGAGTGCGCCTTTGCAGGATGTGCTGGATTCGTTGCTGTCGGCGAACCAGTTGCAAAAAAAGATCATCAACGAAGATACGATGGTGATTTACCCCAATACTCCGCTCAAGGCCCGGGAGTATCAGGAACTGGTCATGCGCACGTTCTACCTTGCGAATGCGGATGTGAAGCAGACCGCCGGCCTGCTCAAGACCATGCTGCAGGTGAAGGACATCTTCACCGACGAAAAAATCAATCTCGTCGTCATCCGCGATACGCCGGACGTCATCCGCATGGCGGAGCAGCTGGTGCTGGCGCAGGATATTGCCGATCCGGAAGTGGTGCTGGACGTGGAAATACTGGAAATCAACCGCAACAAGGCGACGGAACTGGGCATCAAGTATCCGAACCAGCTTTCGGTGCTGTCGGGCGACGAAGCGGTGCTTACGATGAATACGCTCAAAAACCTTTCATCCAGCGAGATAGGAGTTACGCCCAATCCCGCGCTTAATTTCAAGGATACGAACGGTGCCGCCAATCTGCTGGCGAACCCCAGCATACGTGTTCGTAATCGGGAGAAGGCGCGTATCCATATCGGCGACCGCATACCGGTGATCACCTCCAATGTCTCGTCCACCGGCACCATTTCCGAGAGCGTGCAATACCTGGATGTCGGCCTGAAGCTGGAGGTCGAGCCTTCCGTGAATATCGAGGACGACGTGGCGATACGTATCAGCCTCGATGTCGGAACACTGGGGCCTTCATTCACCACCATTAATGGCTCCCGCGTTTTCCAGATCGGCACCCGCAACGCCAGTACGTTATTGCGCTTGCATGACGGCGAAACCCAGATATTGGCTGGGCTGATCAACGACCAGGATCGCAGCGATATCAGCAAACTGCCGGGGCTGGGGGATATTCCATTGCTCGGGCGCCTGTTTTCCAATAAGGCCAAGGATCGCATCAAGACCGACGTGATCCTGTCGATTACGCCCCACGTCATCCGTAATCTTCCGGTACAGAGCGCGGCCACTGCCGAGGTGGTGATAGGTACCGAAAGCAGCCTCGGGCGGGTGCCGACTTCGATACGCGGTGCGGCCATTCCCGCCATCTTGGCGCCTTACCTGACCCGTCCGTCCGCAACGGCTCCGGCGCAGCCGGCCGCGCCGTCGGGGAATTCGGCGCCCGCCGCGTCCGGGCAGGAAAAAGAGAGCAATGAGAGCGACGGCGGCGTGGGCTTGCCGAAAAGCCTGACCTACCCACTCGGACAATAAACGCATGAAGCTGGAACGCGGGTTCACTTTCATCGAGCTGGTCATCACCGTAACCATACTCGGCGTTCTCGCAGCTGCGGCGATGCCGATGATCGAGCTCTCCCTGCAGCGCGGCAAAGAGCAGGAGCTGCGCCTTTCGCTGCGCCAGATTCGCGAGGCGATCGATGCTTATAAAAAAGCCGCGGATGAGGGCAGGATAGCTCGCCAGGCGGATGAAAGCGGCTACCCCAGGCGCCTGGAAGAATTGTCGGCCGGAGTGGAGGACATCAGGGATCCCGGCAAGCGCAAGATCTACTTCCTGCGGCGCTTGCCGCCAGACCCGATGTTCGCAGGGCATGCAGAAGTCGCTGCCGAAACATGGGGCAAGCGTAGTTATGAAAGCAGCGCCGATGCCCCAAAGGAAGGCCGCGACGTATTCGATGTGTACTCGTCAAGCAAGCGAAAGGGCCTCAATGGCATCGCCTACGATCAATGGTAAGCGCCGGGGATTTACCCTGATCGAGCTGGCGATCGTCATGGCGATGATCGCGCTCTTGCTGACCTTCGCCCTGCCGCGCTATTTCGATGGCCTGGAGCGCGCAAAGGAGACTGCATTGCGGCAGGATCTGAAAACCATGCGCGATGCGATAGAGCAGTTTCACGCCGATCGCGGAATCTACCCCGAGGTGCTGGAAGACCTGGTGACCCAGCGTTATCTGCATGCCGTGCCGGTAGACCCGATTTCTGAAAGTCCGGAAACCTGGATGGGCACGCCGCCTCCGGAGCCGGAGCGAGGCATGATCTACGACATTCACAGCGGTGCCGAAGGACAGGCGCAAGATGGCACGTATTACGCCGAGTGGTAGCGCGCGAGGCCTTGCCCGCCGCTCGGAAAGCGCAGGGTTCACTTACCTGGGGCTGTTGTTCGTCGTGGCGATCATGGGACTCGCGATGGCCTTGGCGGCGCAAGTCTGGGAAACCAATATCCGGAGAGAAAAGGAGCGCGAACTCCTGTTCGTCGGCAAGCAGCTACGGCAGGCTATCGGAAATTATTACGCGGAGATGCCCGACGGGGTCAAACGCTATCCGCGGCGGCTGGAGGATTTGCTGCAGGACAATCGCTTCCCCGGCGTCAAGCGCCACTTGCGGAAACTGTATCGCGACCCTGTCACGGGTGGTGACGAATGGGGGTTGGTATTGTCGGATGAAGGCGGCATTCAGGGTGTTTATAGCTTATCGTCCCGGACCCCTTTGAAAAGAACCGGATTCGATACGGCCGATATGGGATTCGAGAACAAACTCCGCTACTCGGAGTGGCAGTTCGTCCATATCCCATCGCCATCGGCAAAGGCGGAGTCCGGGGATGACGGGCAATTGCTATTATCCGTCTCCCCTGGGCGCTGAGACTTGCGAGTTAAGCCACGTCCTGGCTGGCGAGATAATCCTCATAGTTGCCGGTATAGTCGACAATGCCGTCCGGCTTGATCTCGATAATGCGCGTCGCCAGCGAGCTGACGAACTCGCGGTCGTGGCTGACGAAGAACAGCGTGCCCTTGTACTTCTCCAGCGCGGTGTTCAGCGCTTCGATAGATTCCATGTCCATGTGGTTGGTCGGCTCATCCATCAGCAGCACGTTGGTGCGGCCCAGCATCAGCTTACCGTAGAGCATGCGGCCTTTCTCGCCGCCCGAGAGCACTTTGACCGATTTCCTGGTGTCCTCGCCCGAAAACAGCAAACGGCCCAGCATGCTGCGTATGGCCTGGTCGTCGTCGCCGGCCTGGGTGTATTGGGTCATCCACTCGAACAGGTTATCGCCGTTCTCGAATTCGTATTCGTGATCCTGCGCGAAATAGCCGATCCTGGCTTTTTCC
>Ga0208125_100674_pt1 | contig 16748 bp, 10 predicted proteins | sample LakWasM128_HOW14_2_FD_183938 | JGI IMG/M metagenome (GOLD analysis project Ga0208125, IMG submission 183938) | Freshwater sediment methanotrophic microbial communities from Lake Washington under simulated oxygen tension - Sediment Metagenome... | ecosystem: Environmental > Aquatic > Freshwater >... | reverse complement strand
CCTCGGTGGTATCGCCATTGAAACCACCTGCATCCACAAACACCTCATTACTCAGCGCAAGAAAATCCTCGAAATACTGGTCAGAGAATCTGGTGGAATATTTGGCCATGTAGACTGGGTCAGCCGTCAGGCGATAACGCACCAGGTCATTGAATACGGTGCGGGATTGCTCATCCGCAAGCTTGCTCAACAAGGCGGTCCAATGGGCTTCATTCTCGGCAAAATCCTTGCGCATTTCTGCCACGAATGTCGGCGCCGGTATCAAATCCGGCCTGGCCTGGTAGAGATCGGCATAACTGATGCATCCCTTGAGGCCCAGCTTCTGTAGCCTGCGCCCTGCCGAGATCGGGCTGATAGACATGGAGCAGTTAACGACAATGGCATCTTTGGGAATATCGTCGCACTTGATCACCGGCTTGCCGTTCCACAGTTTTCCGGGCGAAAAGTCGTCGACTATGCCATCGACTGCGATGGATTGCACCAGCGCGGCAGAATGCTCATTCCGCCCCAGCAGGAATTTGAGCCCATCAGGCTTGGCAGCAAGAAACTCACCCGCCAGTTGCTTAAGGTTGCCTGGAGCCGTACCTGCACCCTCAAGCCCGCTTGCCATCAGTGCGGCAAAAGCAGCTTCAAGATTGCTGTGCAGCGGGGCTGGGGCTTCCATCATGTTCGTTTCCTTCGTCATTTTTATCCGGCCACCCTCTTAGGCATTTAGCTTGCGGCTGATCATCGCGACCAATCCCTGTACCGAGCGAAACTCATCCGACTCGATATCGGTATCGACGATTTCAATGTCGAATCTGGATTCAAGCTCCAGGATGAACTTGATAATGCCTATTGAATCGATGATGCCTGCTTTCAGGTAATCGGTCGCATCATCAAAGTCTTTGGGCAGTCTGTATTTCTTTTCCAGCAATCCCAGTACAAATAATCGAATATCTTCTTGCATCGCGTCGTCCACTAAAGCACTTCAACATAATCAGGTTTCTTGGAGGAGCGGCGCAGAGTGCCAGCGTCCACTGCAGCGATTGCTTTCGGTGCCTTGTGGGCATGGTGCTTGTCCGGCACCTCTTTTAACGGCAGCTCCTTGCTGACGCTATTGAGTGGATCGCCCACCACACGCCAGGCACGGCTCTTGGCCGATGACACCATGGCTTCGAGGAAATGCATACCTTCCAGCGCCAGCTCTGCACTGAAGAATTCGGTGGAATTCCACTCGCCTGTGCGTTTGTACTGCTGCAAACCATCTGCGATATCACTGTAAAGGTTGGCAAACGCCTCGACAAAACCGGCAGGGTGACCCGCCTTGAAGCGGTTATAACGACGCTGGTTGGTGACTTCAACCGCAGCGGCACGGTCCAGTATTTCACGACGGCCATCGACGTAGGACAGCATCAACTCTTCTGAATTAACCTGATACCATTCGGCCGAGCCCTGGTCACCATAGATGCGGATTTTCAGGCCATTACGATGACCAAGTGCAGACTTGCTGAACCACAACTGCCCTTGTACATCGCCGGTATAACGAGCGAGACAACTGGCGTTATCCACCACGCCGGAGAACCAGCCGTAATGATTCTGATCGGAAACCAGCTCGATCGGTTTTTCGCCTGTCAGGTAATGCACGATCTGGTGCAGATGCACAGCCAGATCGAGGTGCAAGGTAGGGATATCCCCATCTGCCAGACGCCATGACTGCGGCACCGGCTTGTTACCCTGCGCATCTACGCGGATAAAGCCTTCCTGTGGCATTTCGGCCTGAAAGTGCAAAATCTTGCCCAGCTTGCCGTCGGCGATTCGTTTCGCCAGTTCGCGCAGCATGGGGTAGCCGGAATAGTTGTAAGTGACCGCGAGAAAAGCATTCAGCTCTTTACGCAGGTTGAGCATGATCTGCGCCTGGGCGCTATTGATCGCCAGTGACTTTTCGCAAATCACGGGGATACCGGCACGCATGCAGGCCATCACGCTTTCGAAGTGGGCTGGTGTAGGAGTCAGGATCACGATGGCATCCAGGCGGCCGGCTTCCTGCGCAATCATCTCTTGCCAGGTATCGTAGGTACGCTCAGTGCTGACGCCATACACCTCGGCGCTTTCATGATTCACTGCTGCCGTCTTGCTGAAACAACCTGCTACCAGTTGCCATTGCCTGTCCATACCGCTGGAGACGAAATGCGAATATCCCACCGCAGAGTTGGTGGAGCCGCCGATAAAGCCCAGCTGCAATGGTGTAGTCTTGATTGGAGTAGGATTTTGCATATTTTCCAGCCTTTCAGCTTTGTACCTTATTCATTTATATCGGCGCGGCTGCAAATGTCTTGACCAGCTGGAACTTCATCAGCTTGCCCATGCCGTTTCTGGGTAACTCATCCACCACAAAGAATTTTCTCGGTTGCTGAAAATCAGCCAGTTTGTCGCAACAGTAAAAACGTAGTTGCCTCAAATCGAACTCAGCTTTGTTAGCCGGCACAATGGCCACAGCCACCACTTCACCCAGGCGCTCGTCGGGAAAGGCAAAAGCCGCACTCTCGCTCACCGAGGCATGCTCACTCACCACAGACTCGACATCTGCAGGATAGATATTGATACCGCCGGAAATAATGATGTCCTTGGTACGGCCAAGAAAGTACAAAAAACCGTCTGCATCCAGCTTGCCGGTATCGCCGGTGCGGAAATACTCGCCCCACATGGCAGCCTGCGTCAGGTCTGGCCGTTTAAAATAACCGCCAAACAGCATCGTAGTGCGGCACACAATCTCACCCGCTTCACCGGCTGCCAGCGCCTCATCGTTCTTGCCGATGATTTTGATATCCACGCCAGGCGCAGCAAGCCCTACCGACTGCAATTTAGTGCGTGCAGAAATGCCATCCAGATTGGAGGCTATGGCGATTTCTGAAGCGCCATAGCACTCATGGAATTCGCAATCGAATTTTTCCAGCAGGTCGGCCTTAACCGCATGATCCAGTAAGGCGGAAGAAGAGACGAGACAGCGCAGGCTACTGATATCGTAAGCTTCAGCCGACTGGCCCAGCTCATCTGCAATCTGCTTGAGTTGCGAGGAAACCGCAATGGTAAAAGTCACCGCCTGTTCTGCAATGCATTGCAACCATGCGCTGGGCGAAAACTTGGACATCAGTACGGAAGTGCCGCCGGTAAGCAGCGGAATCAGCACCAACCTCTCAGCCAGGGAGTGATAGAGCGGCGTGGCGGCCAGCGTCTTGTCTTGATCGGTAATGCCATATAGCTCGACCGCAGCGCGGGCACGGTTGTACTTGGTGCGCTGGGTGAGAATGATGGGTTTAGGGTCGCCGGTGGAGCCGGAAGTCATGGTCAGGATCAAGGCATCCTCTTCCTGTGCAGCCTGCCGTGGCGGAGCGTTCAACGGCACATCCTGCAGCAGGTCCGCCAGCAGTATGACACCATCTACGGCTTCATCCACGCTCAACCACAGCCCATCAACAAAGGCAAAATCGGCAATCAGGGCAGGGTCTATCAAAGCCGTTAATAAGTTGGCCGTTGCCACCACATGCTTGACTTCAGCCACCTCAAAAGCACGCTGCACGGCTGTCGGGGTAAGTGAAGTATTGAGCGGCACCAACACGGCACCCAAGTCGGCAGCCACCAGAATCAGTGCTACAAACTCAATGCTATTCGGTAGCATTACGCCAATGTGGTCACCGCGCTTAACCCCGCTTGCCGCCATGGCGCTGGACCAGCGGCATACCAGCCTTGCCAGCTGCTGGTAGCTGGCGGCATTACCTTCGCACCAGATAGCTTGCTTGTCGGGGGTACGCCGGGCATGGGCAAAAAATGTCGAAGCTATTTTGCCCGTACCGACATTAAATTCGGTTGCTGATTGTTGCAAAACGCTTTCCAGCAGTTTATCCATATGCCTAACCCAACACCTGGCTAAAACGCAGAAAGGATTTGCTCTTGAGCTTGAACAACTGGCCCGGCTCGGAAAGATAGACCTGATCGTCTTCCGTATGTTTATTAACCAGGGTATTGGCCGCAATGAAGTTACGGGCACCGATGCGCAAGCCATGGCCTGCCGAGGCATTTACGCCGAAAAAGCAGCCCTCGCCTATGTCGCAACCACCAGCAATTGCCACGCCGGAGTTAATCCAGTTGTTGTCGCCAACCAGGCAGTCATGGCCAAGATTGACATTGCTCGATATGAATGTGCCCTGCCCTATCTTGCAACCGGGGTGGATCGAAACATGGTCGAGAATCACGCAGTTTTCACCGATTTCCACCTCGTCATGCATGATGACGGAATCGTGGACATATTGGGTAAAGCAATAGCCTTTTTGCTTGGCCTCCACATACTTTCTGCCGCGCAATGCATTCATGTCGATAAAGCCCATGGCCATGATCATGTTGTGGGTGGCCGGGTTTAACAGCTTTTCCACGCGACTGAATGGCACGATGGGTAATCCCAGGTAGCTATCCACGCCTTCAGCGATGCAAGCATCATCGACGGTAAACCCGGCGATCTCCATAGTGTGTCTGGCATAGGAGTAGAAGAGTTTAGCCATTGCCCCATTGCCGTAGATGATGGTTTTCATGGGCTTAGCTTGCCACTCTGAGCAGATCAATAATGCGATTAATCTGGCTGGTTTTAAGATCAGGATAAATAGGCAGGCAGATCACCTCATTGGCGGCCTTGGTCGCGGCTGGCAAGTTAGTGGGGATAGCGGAAGGCATGCCGCGATACATCGGGAACTCGCTGATCAGGGGGTAAAAGTATCGCCGCGCATACACGCCGGCATCGCGTAGCTTCTGGTAAAGCGCATCGCGACTCAATGGATATTCCGGTTGCACCAGGATAGGAAAATAAGAGTAATTGGCAACTTCCTCACCCCCATCGGCCAGGCAATGAATGCCATTAATCGCTGCAAGATGCTCACGATAATAAGCATCAACCTCTTTACGTTTTTGTAATGCGGCATCAATACCCTTGAGCTGCAACAAACCGAAAGCCGCATTGACTTCACTCATCTTGCCATTGATGCCGGCGGCTACCACCGTCATTTCATCCACGAAGCCGAAATTCTTCAGGTGATCGATGCGCTGCTTGGTCTTGGCATCCGGGCAGACAATGGCACCACCCTCGAAGGTATTGAATACCTTGGTGGCATGAAAACTCAGCACCGAAAGGTCGCCATAATTAAGCACGCTGCCACCGTTGTGCTGCACACCGAAAGCATGCGCAGCGTCGTAGATCACCTTGAGGTTATAGTCATCCGCAATTTTCTGGATGCGATCGACATCACAAGGGTGCCCGTAGCAATGCACAGGCATGATGGCGGTAGTCTGCGGAGTAATAGCCGCCTCTATCCTGGCGGGGGCCATATTCAGGCTGACCGGGTCAATATCGACAAACACCGGCTTAAGGCCATTCCATAACAATGAATGGGCAGTGGCCACAAATGAATAAGGCGTAGTGATGACCTCACCCGTAATGCGCAAAGCTTGCAGGGCGGTCAGCAACGCCAGCGTACCGTTAGCAAACAGCGCGATATGTTTCACGCCCAGGTAATCGCACAGGGCTTGTTCCAGCTGCTGATGGAAAGGCCCGCCATTGGTGAGCAGCTTGTTGTCCCATATCTTTTGCATATATGGCATAAAATCTTCCAGCTTGGGCAATAGTGGCTGTGTCACATAAATCAAGCCATTGTCTGCCGCTGGTTCGAGCTGGGTTTGCTCGGGCACTTCAATGTTAAAGGATGCGGCCGGCAAACCATCACACCAGCGTTGCCACATCTGGCGGAAGGCAAGCTCCAGGCCTTCTGCAATCATAGCCGGCTTGGCCAGCGGTGATTGCTCGAAGCGGTTGCGTAATGAGGCGCGCACTTTGGCTAACTGATCTGTATGGCTGGCCCAGAATAAGCCCTGCTCAATAAAATCGGTTTCATTTTCTGCCACGAAATCACCCAGACCAACCTGCTTCATCACGTCCAGCGCACCGCGGCTGGCCATGCTCTTGCCTTCCAGGCATAGCGTGGGCACACCCATCCACACTGCGTGGCAGGTTGTTGTCACCCCGTTGGAGGGAAAAGTATCCAGACAAACATCGACTTCATGATGCAGTTTCAGATAGTTTTTCATGAAACTGCGTGGGTGGAAAATCAGGCGCTCACGGCCTACACCACCGGTGGCGAACCATTCGATAATCGCGTCATAACTGCCGTCATTGGGCATGGCACCCAGCAGCATTTTGGCGGTTGGCAAGGCATTCAGCAGCTTGCACCACAGGCTGACTACGCTAGGGGTGATCTTGTTGGGACGGTTGAAGCAGGCAAACGTCATGTAGCCATTTTTAAGCGCAGGCAGTGCATTTACTTCCGGTGCCACCTCAGATGGCATGAATGGCGCATTGGCCGGCAATTGCACCAACTTCTCCGTAAACTGGTCATCCAGTTGGCCCGGTGGCAGCAAATAGCTATCAGCCAGGTAGTAGTCCATCGCGGTCAAACCAGTGGTAGAAAGGTAACCCAGCCAGCTAGCCTGTATCGGCGCCGGTTTCATGGCAAAAGTAAGCAGACTGTTGCCGGCAGTGTGGCCATTCAGGTCCACCAGAATATCAATGCCATCTGCGCGAATTTTGTCAGCAAGCTGTGCATCAGTCAGCGCGTCTACCTTGTTCCAGTACCGGAACCTGCCACGCAGACGCTGGGTGACGCTGTCTTCAATCGGGCTGGTGGAATAGGCATGCAGTGTGAGGTTAAGCGATAAAGCCAGATGGGTAAGCAGCGGCTCAATAAAGTAAGCCAGCGAATGGTCACGGAAATCTGCCGTGACAAAACCAATTTGCAGACGACGTTGCGGGTCGCGATTATTGTTGTGTTTAGCCCAAGCTGCTTTTAATGGCAACTCGTACTGTTTGCTGTAATTGCAGTGTTCTTTAAATAGTGTTTTGATATCTATTTTTTCCGAATGCGAAAGGCAGAACAACAGGTTGCTGTAGCAAACCGCATAGCCGGGATTGAGTTTTAACGCGCGGCGATACTCAAGAATGCCGCCATCAATATCGCCAGTGTCTTTCTTGACGATACCCAGGTTATTGTAAGCCGCAGCATAATCAGGCTTGAGCTTGATCGCCTGCTCAAAAGCCATGGCTGCCCCTTTCAGGTCACCCTTGTTTTTGAGTATCAGGCCGTAATAGCAATGTTCTTTAGCATCCTGGCTATTCAGCTCCAGCGCACGTAACGCGGGCAGTCTCGCATCTTTGCCTTGAATGAGGTAAGTGTCGCTGAGGATTTTCCAGCCCACCAGCCAGCTGGGATATTGCTGCACCAGCGCCAGTATCTTGTTCTCGATCTCTTCATAACGTTGCTGCTCAAACAGCGCAATCAACGCATCTTCCACCGCAGACGGTGGCAGGTTGTTTTGTTTTTGCGATGCGTCTTTCAGCTTGATTTCAAGCGTCAAGGCCAGCGATTCCACTTCTTTACCAGCCAGCCCGGCCTTAACGCCGTAAGACAGCACCAGCTGGGCATCGTCAAAATGCTCAGCCTGAATCAGCGCGCGGATATAGCTCAGCCAGTATTGTTCCTCTTGCGGATCAGCCTCCAGCGCGGCCTTGAAGAACAGCAGGCTGTCATCCGCATGCTTGTCCTCCAGCGCAATCACGCCCAGGTTGTAGTTGGCATTCGGTTGGTTAGGATGCTCCAGCAGAATATCGCGATACAGACGCTCAGCCGCCTGCGTATTGCCGGCCCTATGCAAAGACACCGCCTGCACCAGGCGTTCGTCATGGCTGCCAGACTGCGTAATATCCTGTGCAGACATTAGCGCACCACCCTGACTGACTCGAGGGAGGCTTGTAGTGGCTGGCTTGAAGAAGCAGTTTCTTGTTGAGGCCTATTATGTCTGGTTGTCATGGCAACTCTGCCGGATTGATCATGACACCATTATCAATAAACACGGCTAAAACGGATGCTAGGAATAGAGCGGGGAAAATGGGCTAAATTGGCTTATTCATTTACAATCAATGGCAGGATTGCTGTGCATCTGTATCAGCTTTTAATACTTATTTCTCAGAAAGGTTTAGCGTGTCTCGAATTAGCCTATTAGTGTTGTTATTGATGTACTCATTTGTAGCCCAATCGGAGGTTAACGATACGGAAACACTACGGACTTTCTTCACGACAAAAACTGCTTGCAAGCTCTCAGCACCAAGAGCTAATTTTTTCATCTCTAAAGAGCAAATTAAGCCGGATGGAACTACTGTTTATTACAACCTTACGAATGAACAACAATATATAAATTTTTCATTTTATTTAGACACCTTAGGCGCTGAGTGTAATAACACAAAAGCTTGTTTAGATGCTGCCATAAAAAATCCAGCATATGGAAAAGCAAAAAACCTAAAAACATACGATCATTCTGGCTTTAGTGTGGCTGAGTTCAGCATTGAAGTTCCTTATAAGAGCACCACAATCAAACAACTGAATATTGTGGCTGAGAAGTATAAAAATGGATGTTGGGCCGATATTCACATTTCACAAGTCGGCGAAAGTCTTCCTGAAGTCGGACCACTACTGGCAATATTAGAGAGTCTCACAATTGAGTAGGACCATTCTGCTATTCAAATGGAACTGGTTAAAGCCAGCCTATTAATTAAGACGTTAGGTCAACACTGGTGAAATCGATAAAAAGTCTTGCACTCGTCATCATGTGGTTTGCTGTAATCCAAATCGCAAGCGCCAATGGCTTCCAACCATATGAAGCTAGCTCCTACCCAATTCGCTCTCGCATTGAAGCTATAAACAAAATAGTTATAGTCATTGAAGCTCGTTTGATAGCACCCGACTTATCCCGCGAAGAAAAAGAATCCCGCATTAATTGCTTGCATCAGTACGCAACAGAAAAAAAACAGCTCAATGAGGACCTTGAGGCAGGAAGGAAAGTTAGCCAACTACCTGGCGTAACATTTTTCACTCCCGAGACAGATCAAGAATGCACAAAAGGTCTAACAATTCAGCAATTGTAGGATTTGCTAAGGTACGCAGCCCGCGTAGGGCGGATGAGCGATAGCGTTATCCGCCGGATGTTAATGCCTCGCTATCGAAAACCTCTCTGGAACCCTTTCGAGTAGAACATGGAGTCGCTCATTTCGATGTGAGTGAAGCTGAATTCGATGATTTCAAGGCCAAAACCAAGGAAACGATTGCCTTTCTGCATTCACAAAGGACAGATATAGTACTGATGATGAGCGCGTACAACGCGAGCGGAGTTCTAGACTTTGCCATTGAATGGCGAGATGTTGCAATACAATCCGACAAGTTCCCTGCCGCACTTGTTCGAGAGGCTGGCAGTCTCGGTTTGGAACTGGAACTTACCCACTACCCCGCGTCGTAGAACGCGAAAATGCGAAAATGGGCTCAGACAGGAGTATTTAGTGATGTTCATCGAAATGGCCCTTGAGTGCTAATATTCCGATCAAGTCAGCTTACTCTGTCACGTTGGGGGTTGTTCGATAAAACACCATAAAGCGCCCTTAGCCAAAACGTTGTGCTTCATAATTTTCACAAGGATCTAGCAATGTTAAAAAAACATGTATTTTGCGCAATAGCAGCATGCTTTATGTCGATGAACAGTTATGGAGCAGATAACCATTCATGGCTTATTGGCACTTGGCAACTTACTGAAAATCGCAGCAAACCTGGCGACACAGACGACTTTATGGATTTTTCTCAGGACCAATTTGTTGTCTTGCGGGACAGCAAGAGCATCTTTGCAACCTGCGCGTACTCCACGAACAATAATCAAGTTCTACTAAAGTGCAATATTCGTGGAAAAGAAAAATCGCTCTCCTACCAAGTCTCCTCTGACAAAAAATCAATCATCAATCCACTTGGGGATGTCTACAGAAAGAACACCAAGTGAAAATTAGCTCGCGGAGGACGGATAAGCGATAGCGTTATCCGCCGAATGTAACGCTTCCATACGGCGGAAAGCGTTCACATCTGACTAGGAACAAAGCTCCTTCGCGAAGATGAGGAAGACCTTTGCAATCTTTCACTTTCCCGCCCTACAATAAGTCCCTGCCCTGTGAGGCCTATGGATATTGCCTATGCCAAGCATAGGCTTTTTTAATGCCCAAAAAGCAAATCTGCTATGATTTTGGCATATCGTTAGGGGATGGTAATAAGGTAAGGAATCAAGCTATGAAAACCCAGTACTACACAGCTACAAGCCTTGACGGATTCATCGCAACGGAAGATGACTCACTGGAATGGCTTTTTTCTATCGGGGATGTAAATAATTCTAGCTATCCCGAATTCATATCGGAAGTTGGTGCTTTGGCCATGGGGTCGGCAACCTACGAATGGATGCTGCGCAACGCAGATAAGGTTGCCGAGGAAGTCGGTTCGCCTTGGCCCTATGCTCAGCCAGTATGGGTATTCTCAAGCCGAAAGCTTCCAGATATCGATGGTGCAGATATCCGGTTCGTCAGTGGGGATGTGAGCCAGGTTCATGTCAAAATGCGAGCCGAGGCGAAAGGCAAGAATATCTGGATCGTTGGAGGTGGTGATCTAGCAGGACAATTCTACGATGCTGGCTTGCTGGACGAACTCATCATCCAGATCGGCTCGGCCACCCTTGGCAAGGGAAAACCGCTTTTCCCTCGTCGTGTGCTAGGCCCTATCTTGCGCCTAAATTCCGTGCGTCAGATGGGTGCGGGGATGGCTGAGTTGCGCTATGAAGTACACAAGGGAATCTGAGTAAGACCGTCTAACAATTCACTCAAGCAACCGTAGAATGCGCCTCCTTTGTCGGCACATCACTGCTCTACGAGGTCTATGGCTATTGCCTCCCAGGGCGTCTGTTTATACCGCCAAGTTAAGCTCAGCCAGCTTCTGCATGTACATATCCCTGATAGCATCCAGGCAGGCATGCTGCGGCAATTGCGCCAGGTAGGGTTCACCTTTTAGCAGTGTGTCCTGCGCAGATTTAGCCAGGCCTATCTTCGCCAGCGTTTCCGCCATGCGGTAATAGGTCTCCACATAATCGGGGTGGTCGATGATGAGCTGTCGGTAAGCGAGTGCGGCAGCGCGCATATCGCCTTGCTGCGCATATTGCTGGGCTTTAGCCAATGCATAGGCTGGCGTGGTTTCCAGCACATCCGGCTCGTGCTCGCGGAAGCGGGAGATGATATTGTCCATAGCGATTTTTAGCACCTGGGTATCGGCAACGTTATTGGCATCGTAAACATCAGCGAGCTTGCCCAGGCTTTGCTGCGCCTGTTGAAATGCGGCCTGGTCAAAATCCCAGGAAAAATCATGGTAGCCGTCGTAAAACACCGTGGATTTATCCAGCCCGTAATGCGAGCAGAACATCACCGGGCAGCCGCAGAGCATGGCCTCCAGCGCGGCTGCGGTGCGCTCAAACACGATCATGCCTGCTGACCGCTGATACAGGCTGGCCAGTTGTTCCGGCTGCCTGGGTTTATCCATGGAAATAAGCTGGAATGGCTGGCACCACGTTGGGATAAGCTCCAGATCAGGCTTCACGCGGTGCGAATACACCAGGAAACCTGAACGCTCCGGCAACTCTGCCAGCGGCTTATAGAGGCTGCGATTGACGGTCTGTATGCGCACCCCCTGTGACTTGACCCAGGGCACGGCAAAGCTATCGTCGTAATGCAACACCTGTTCATCCTGATGGAAACTACCGAACCATGAGGTTTTAAGGAATTTGTTGGGTTGATTGAGTAAATAACGTACCACGTTGGGGACACCTATCGGGTTGCCGGGCTCCACTTCAGGGTAGAGCGCGATTTGCAGCCTGCCCTCGCTGGCATGCTGCTGCTTTAAGGCATCGGTAATACAAGGCGCATTCAGGTTTTTAGCGGTGTTGGCGGCGGTCACGTAGGCCTCGTAACCCAGCTGGTTAAGCCTGTCGCATAACAGGTGCAGGGATTTTATCCCAGAAGAAAACTCGCTGTAGTCAAAAGCCCATATATAAATGACAGGTTTTGCCGTGGTGCGATTGCATATAGAGCTGGTTGGACGTTTATTGCTTGGCGTCAGTGCCACTTGCATGGCCTCCATCACCGATTGCTGCAATGCCGCCAGCTGCGCTTGCTCCTGCTGCAAACCGGTTTCAAGGTCGGCTTCAAACTCGGTCTTGAGCATTTGTGCGGTTTCCGGCTTTAGCCCGTATTGCTGCCCTAGCTCCAGCGCTGAAATGGCGGCACCGGCGGCACCCGAGAGCACCAGTGCATCAATATAGCTCACCCAGTATTGCTCATGCTCGGGTGCTGCGTGCACTGCGAGCTCGAAGTGAGGCACGGCACCATGAATGCCGTTTGCATGTGCGAGCAATACGCCCAGGTTGTAATTAGCCTCGGCATGTCTGGGCTGGATCTTGATAATTTCCTGGTACAGCTGGGTGGCCAGCTCCGCTTCGCCAGCCTGGTGGTGCTGAATGGCCAGCTGCAAAACTTCATCCACAGCCTGCTGTAAATCCTGCTCCTTTTGCGTGGTTTCATCCAGGTAGTCTGCCACTTCATGTTTTGTCGCAGCATCCCACTTGTCCAGATAGCACTCGTATTTTTTGCGCCAGTGCTGACTGCCAAAAGCCCCTTCACTCTGGTGCGTGAGGCTGATAGGCCAGGTGCCAAGCTTTAACCCGGCTGCTCTTGCGCTACGGCAAAAATCCATATCGTAGAAGTGAAAGTCGAACTGCGGGTCAAAACGGACTTCATGTTGTTTCAGGCTGCCAGCTTTTGCCGCCAAGAAAACTCCATCCAGCAACTCGCACTCAGCCGGAGCAGCGCCGAATTCCAGCACTGCGCCCAAGGCGTTTTCACCATGTGCGACGCAGCCACTCAGGTTGGAGCCATCGTCCCAGGCAAACTGGATATCCGCAAAATTCCAGGCAGGCTGGTTGGCTAGCCTGCGCCGATTGCCGGCCACGCCGATCACGTCAAACTGTTCCAGCCCTGCCATGATAGCTTCGAAAAAATTGGGCTGGTCTATCCATACATCATCGTGCATGAATACCAGCACGGCATTTTTATCCGCCTGCACTATGCAGTCATTGAATACTTCCGGCAGGCCGCGCGAGTTTTCAAAGGCAATATTGGCAGTTAGGTTGGCATCTTGTTCTAACAGTTTTTTTAACGAAAGGCCTAGTGCAGATTTGCTCCAAAAATCGCTTTCGCTCAACCGTGTGGCACTGATGATGACTACCGTAGTGGCTAGCTGCTGTTTTGTATTTTCATCGGTAACGTGGGCTGGCAATTGCGCCAGCTCGACAGTTGATTCGGTGACTGCATCGCCGCCATCATAGGCGGATAGCGTGCCTTCTGGCAGCGTTACCTCGAAGGAGGCAGCAGGTGCATCCTGGCACCAGCGTTGCCACATGGTGCGTAATGCACTTTCCAAGCCTTGGGCAATGATATCGGGGCGACCCACGGCTGAGTGTGAAAAACGCGTGCGCATGCTGGTACGCAACTTGGCCAGCGCATCCAGGTTATTGGCCCAATGTATGGCTTTTTGTAAAAACTCGTCTTTACTCGACACGACAAAATCGCTGAGCCCCACATGACCCATGATCGCCACGCCTATGCGGCTTGGCAACGTATCGCCAGCCAGTGACAAGGTGGGCACGCCCATCCACATGGCATGCCAGGTGGTGGTGCCGCCGTTATAGGGGAAAGTATCCAGGCAGATATCCACCTGCTGATGCAGTGCCAGGTAATTGGCCATATCGCTGCGCGCATGCAGGATAAGGCGCTCCGGGGCAATGCCCTCCTGGGCAAACCAATCCAGCAGCGTCTCGTTGTTACCATCCTGCTGCATGGCTCCCAGTAATAAGCGAGAATCCGGCAGGGCTTTTAATACCTGTGCCCATAACCCGATCACCGCTGGGCTGAGCTTACTGGGGCGGTTGAAACTGCCAAAGGTGACGAAGCCATTGCCAAGCGCAGGCAGTGTGTTGATAGGCGGTGACACCTCTACCGGCTGGAATGATGCGCCTGCCGGCAGTTGCACCAACTTCTCGGTGAACTGGTCATCAAACTGGCCTGATGGCAGCAAGAATCGATCTGCCAGGAAATAATCCATGCCCGTGAGGCCGGTGCTGCCTGGGTAGCCGATCCAGCTCGCCTGTAAAGGAGCGGGCTTATACGCAAACGTGATCAGGCGGTGGCCTGCAGTGTGGCCGGAAAGATCAATCAGGATATCAATGCCATCCGCATATATTTTTTCAGCGAGATTATTCGCCGAGAGCGTGGCAACCTGAGTCCACGCTGCAAAGTGCTTATTCAGGCGCTTACTGACTTCATCATGGACGGTGCTGGTGGCGTAGGCATGCAAGGATAACGATGGATACTCGGCCAGGCGCTCCAGCACGGGCTCGATAAAGAATGCCACCGCATGATTGCGCAAATCGCCCGAGACAAAACCAACGCGCAGGCAACGCTGCGGGTCTTTACTGTTATTGAATTGTGGCCAGTACTTTTTCAGCGGGGATTCATACTGCTCGCCAAAACGTCTATGTTCCGCAGCCAAAGTCGCGGCATCGATCTCCGCATTATGCGTCAGGCAGAACAACAGGTTGCTGAAAGCCTGGTGGTAAGCAGGCTTGATTTCCAGCGCTTTCCTGAAACATCTCTCTGCGTCCAGCAGACGGCCCTGATCTTTGTAGGTGCTACCCAGATTACTGTAGGCCTCGAAATAATCCGGCTTGATCTGCAAAGCCAGCAGGTAGTTGTGCTCTGACTCTTCAAGACGCCCCTGATCCTTAAACACGATGCCCAGGTTACTGTAGGCCTCGGCAAAGTCTGGCCTGACCTCCAATGCCAGTCGCAGACAGTGTTCCGCCTCGGCAAAGCGGCCCTGCGCTTCGAAAGTAATGCCCAGATTGCAGTTGGCCTCTGCATAGTTCGGCTTGATAGTCAGTGCCTGCTGGAATATCACCTCGGCTTCCTTCAACAGGCCCTGGTCTTTGAGTGCAATGCCCAGATTATTGAGCGCCTCGGGGGAACTGGGATTGAGTTCAAGTGCGCTGCGATAGCTGGTTTCAGCTTCAGCAAAACGGCCCTGCTCCCTCAAGGTAATACCAAGGTTGTTGTAAGCCCCGGCATAGTCAGGCGCAATCGCTATCGCTTTTCTGTAACAGGCCTCTGCCTCTGTCAGCTTGCCTTGCTCTTTAAATAAAGTGCCCAGGTTATTGTGCGCGCCGGATAGCTGCGGGTCGATGGCTAAAGCAGTCAGGTAAGACTGTTCAGCCTCTGCCAACCGCCCTTGCTCCAGCAACCGGTTGGCAAGGTTGTAATGGGCTGACGCAAAGTCGGGCTTGATAGCGATGGCCTTGCGCAGGCTGGCTTCTGCTGCATCGGTCAGGCCGGCTTGCTGATCAATGACGCTCAGGCTGCAATAAGCATCGACAAAGTTGGGATCCAGCTCCAGTGTTTTAAGAAAATAGCATTTAGCTTCATCGAAGCGACCCTGCTCATTCAGCATGGCACCCAGGTTGGAATGCATTTGCGCGTTATCCGGCGTAATCTTCAACGCTTTTTTGTAGCTGGTTTCTGCCTCACCAAATTTGCCTTGATCCTTGAGTACGCTACCCAGATTATAGTGCGCCTTGGCAAAGCCTGAATCTATTCGGACTGCCTTCTGATAGCAGGCAGCGGCCTGTGTCAGCTGGTTCTGGTCATAAAAATAATTGCCAAGGTTGTAATGGGCTTCACTGTCATCGGGCAGAAATTCTGCGGCCATTTTAAAAGCATGGAACGCTTCATCCTGTCGGCCTTGCTGCTGGCGTATAGCGCCCAGCACTTTCCAGCCGAAGCCATGCCGGGGATAACGTTGCGTTAGCCAGCTGGCCTGTTGCTCGCTTTCAGCTATTCGCCCCTGATTAAACGCTGCCACCAGGGTATTCATTTCATCAAAACTGGGCTTACCGTTCTTTTTGGCTTTGACTGAAGTCTGGAGTGACTTTTCCGGCTTGGAAGCGATGGGCGCATTAGAGCTTTCTTCTACGTTTTCTACAGGCTGAGAAACCGCTTGAGCATCAGCCAGCCTGCGCTTGAGCGACTCAACCTCATCGCCCTCCAAACCGCCTTCAATACCATGCGCCAGCACCTGCCCGGCGTAATCGTATTGCTTGCCTTGTAGCAATGCCTCTACATAACTGATCCAGTACTGCGGATCTTCAGGAGCGACTTCCAGCGCGATTTTGAATAACTCAAGACTGACATCAACATCGTTCGCCCCCAAGGCGATCACACCAAGATTGTGATTAGCGTTAGGTTGCGTGGGTAGTGACTTTAATACCTCACGATACAATTGGGCAGCAGCATCGAGATTTCCAGCCTGATGCAAGGTAACCGCCTGCAACAATACCTGCTCAAGCCGCTCTATATCCGCGACCTGAGCATCTGCATCATTGGGGGCCACATTTACGGCGGGGGAGGTTGCAGTTTTGCTTTTTGCATTTTGGCTCTCTGATGCGATCATCACTCACCTTCTAATGACTTTTGTTAGTCTTATCGGAATGCTCTCATTATCAAAAATGTAGAGGCTGGTGGATGCACGAAATAGAAGGTGAAAAGTAGCCCAGTTTCGTTTTGATCTGACTGAAAATATTGAACAACTAGCTATTGAGCCGTTGAAGTTGACCGCCATAAAACAAAAAAGCCGAATTAATCGGCTTTTAAGTCTTACAACATTTTGATTTTTTGGTCGGGACGACAGGATTTGAACCTGCGACCCCTTGTCCCCCAGACA
>Ga0208125_100673_pt1 | contig 16753 bp, 14 predicted proteins | sample LakWasM128_HOW14_2_FD_183938 | JGI IMG/M metagenome (GOLD analysis project Ga0208125, IMG submission 183938) | Freshwater sediment methanotrophic microbial communities from Lake Washington under simulated oxygen tension - Sediment Metagenome... | ecosystem: Environmental > Aquatic > Freshwater >... | reverse complement strand
CCAGTTGATCGAGTTGACCGTGCCGATCTTGTACTGGCGCTTGAAGTCGAGATCGTTGGAGACCGCCTTGACGATGTCCTGGCAGTCGTCGAACACGCCTTCCACCGCGAGGTTGTGGATGTTGGCGTCCTGCAGGCTGAACATCTGCGCCTGCTGGAAGGGGCTCATGCGGCCGTGCGGGCTGAGCATGAAGACGTTCACGCCGGCCTTGCCGCGCATCGCATACTCGGCCGCGCTGCCGGTATCGCCCGAGGTGGCGCCCAGGATGTTGAGGGTCTCGCCGCGGCGCTTGAGCTCGTACTCGAACAGCTGACCCAGCAGCTGCATGGCCATGTCCTTGAAGGCCAGGGTCGGGCCATTGGACAGCGCCTGCAGCGCCAGGCCCGGCTCCAGCATCTTCAGCGGCGTGATCTCGGGCGTGCCGAAGACCTCGGCCGTGTAGGTGCGGCGCGTGATGGCCAGGAGATCAGCGGCCGGGATGTCGTCGATATAGAGCGAGAGGATCTCGAAGGCCAGATCGGCGTAAGACAAGCCGCGCCACTTCGTCAACGTGGCATCGTCCACCTGCGGGTAGGCCACCGGCAGATAGAGCCCGCCATCGGGCGCCAGGCCCTCCAGCAGGATCTCGCAGAAGGAGCGCTCGGTCTGATCGCCCCGGGTGCTGATGTACTTCATCGTCAGGCCAACTCTTCCTTGCGCAGCCGCACGATGGGCGCCAGCACGGTGGGCAGGGCCTGCATCTGTGCCAGGGCCTTGTTCATGCGGCCTTCCATGGTTTCGTGGGTGAGGATGATGAGGTCGGTCTGCTTCTCACCCTCGGCCGATTCGCGCTGCAGCACCGCATCGATCGAGATGTCGTGCTCGGCCAGGATGGTGGTGATGCGCGACAGCACGCCGGCCTCGTCGGCCACGATCAGGCGCAGGTAGAAGCTGGTGAGCACCTGTTCCATCGGCAGGATGGGGGTGTCGTTCATCGCATCGGGCTGGAAGGCCAGGTGCGGCACGCGATGGTCCGGGTCGGCGGTGTGCAGGCGGGTGATGTCCACCAGGTCGGCGATCACCGCCGAGGCGGTGGGCTCGGAGCCGGCGCCCTTGCCGTAGTAGAGCGTGGTGCCGACGGCATCGCCCTGCACCACCACCGCATTCATCGCGCCTTCCACATTGGCGATCAGGCGATTCGCCGGCACCAGGGTCGGGTGCACGCGCAGCTCGATGCCATTCTCACGGCGGCGCGTCAGGCCCAAGAGCTTGATGCGGTAGCCCAGCTGCTCGGCGTACTTGATGTCGGCCGCCTGCAGCTGGGTGATGCCCTCCACATGGGCCTTGTCGAACTGCACCGGGATGCCGAAGGCGATGGCCGACATGATGGTGGCCTTGTGCGCGGCATCCACGCCCTCGATGTCGAAGGTGGGGTCGGCCTCGGCATAGCCCAGGCGCTGGGCCTCCTTCAGCACCACGCCGAAGTCCAGGCCCTTGGAGCGCATCTCCGAGAGGATGAAGTTGGTGGTGCCGTTGATGATGCCGGCGATCCACTCGATGCGGTTGGCGGTGAGGCCCTCGCGCAGCGCCTTGATGATGGGGATGCCACCGGCCACGGCCGCCTCGAAGGCCACCATCACGCCCTTGGCGCTGGCGGCGGCAAAGATCTCGGTGCCATGCACGGCCAGCAGCGCCTTGTTGGCGGTGACCACATGCTTGCCGGCGGCGATCGCCTCCATCACCAGGGTCTTGGCGATGCCGTAGCCGCCGATCAGCTCGACGACGATGTCGATCTCGGGGTTGGCGATCACCGCGCGGGCGTCGCTCACCACCACCGCGGCGTCGCCGACGATTTCACGGGCGCGCTCGGTATTGAGGTCGGCCACCATCGCAATCTCGATGCCGCGGCCGGCACGGCCACGAATCTCTGCCTGATTGCGGCGCAGCACATTGAAGGTGCCACTGCCCACGGTGCCAATGCCCAGGAGGCCGACTTTGATCGCTTTCATGGTGTCTCTTTGCTGTCAGTTGTCAGGTGCCGTGACGCTTGCGGTAATGCGTCAGGAAACGCTCGATGCGGCCCACCGCCTCCTTCAGGTCGTCGGAGTTGGGCAGGAACACGAGGCGGAAGTGATCGGGGGCAATCCAGTTGAAGCCCGTCCCTTGCACGATCAGCACCTTTTCCTCGGCCAGCAGCTCGTAGGCGAACTGCTGGTCGTCCTCGATCGGGTAGATCTTGGGGTCCAGGCGGGGGAACATATAGAGCGCGGCCTTCGGCTTGACGACGCTGACACCCGGGATCTGGGTCAGCAGCTCGTAGGCCAGGTCGCGCTGGCGGCACAGGCGGCCCGTGGGGGCCACCAGGTCCTTGATGCTTTGGTAACCGCCCAGGGCGGTCTGGATGGCGAGCTGGCCCGGCGTGTTGGCGCACAAGCGCATCGAGGCCAGCATGTTCAGGCCGGTGATGTAGTCCTTGGCATGGCGCTTCTCGCCCGACACCACCATCCAGCCGGCGCGGTAGCCGCAGGAGCGGTAGTTCTTGGACAGGCCGTTGAAGGTCAGGCACAGCACGTCGTCGGCCAGCGAGGCGATGCTGGTGTGCACATTGCCGTCGTACAGCGTCTTGTCGTAGATCTCGTCGGCCATGATGATCAGCTGGTGCTGACGGGCCAGTTCGATGATCTCCAGCAGCAGGCTCTCGGGATAGAGCGCGCCGGTGGGGTTGTTGGGGTTGATGACGACGATGGCCTTGGTATTGGGCGTGATCTTGCGGCGGATATCGGCGATATCGGGAAACCACTCGCTGCTCTCGTCGCAGAGGTAGTGCACCGGCGTGCCGCCCGAGAGCGCCACCGCAGCGGTGTAGAGCGGATAATCGGGCGCCGGCAGCAGCACCTCATCGCCGGTATCCAGCAGCGCGTTCAGCGCCATCACGATCAGCTCGGAGGCGCCATTGCCCAGGTAGACATCGTCGATGCCGACGCCGCGGATGTTCTTCTCCTGGCAGTAATGCACCACCGCCTTGCGCGGCGCGAACAGGCCCTTGGAATCGGTGTAGCCGGCCGCCGCGGGCAGGTTGCGGATCATGTCCTGCACGATCTCGTCGGGCGGCTCGATGCCGAAGGCGGCGATATTGCCGATGTTCAGCTTGATGATCTTCTGCCCCTCCTCCTCCATCGCTCGCGCCTTGTCCAGCACGGGACCACGGATGTCGTAACAGACATTGGCGAGCTTGGCGGACTTGGAAATCGGCTTCAAGAGGGGCTCCGGTGGTTGACTGGTGCAAAAATGCTGCACTGCAGGCGTGGAATTTAAACACAGGGATCAGGGCATTCCCCCAGACCCGGCGACACTGGGTTCGCAAACCACGCAAGCAGGCTTCGCGCAGACAACGGCACTCATGAAATTCCAACTCGATGAACAGCAGGGCGGCAACAGCATCTCGCGCCACGACGGCAGCCAGGTCTGGGTGAATGGCCAGCGCCACCAGCAGAGCCTGCTGGTGCCCTGGCGCGGCGCGGTGCAGGCCTGGGCCCTGCCCAGCTTCGATGCACTCAGCGAGGCGCATTTCGAGCAGATACTGGCCCTGAAGCCCGAGTTGGTGATCTTCGGCAGCGGCGCCAGGCTGCGCTTTCCCCATCCCAGGCTCTACCGCGACCTGATCGAGGCGCGTATCGGCGTGGAGACCATGGACCTGGCGGCGGCCTGCCGCACCTACAACGTGCTGGCCAGCGAGGGGCGCGCCGTGCTGGCGGCCTTGCTGATCGAGGGCGCAACGTCGACCTGAGCGGGCACAAGCCGGCAATCCCCCGAAGTGGCGACGGGGAGACTTGCGGTTCGACGTATAATTCGCGGCTATGCCCACCCGGGCACACCTCTCTAAAGAACGCCCACATGACGCCAGCGCTCAACAAACCCCTTCCGGAAATTGAAGCTCTTGCTACCGGAGGCGTGAAGTTCACACCCCAGGCCTTCAAAGGTCAAGTGGTGGTGCTGTACTTCTACCCGAAGGACAACACCCCCGGTTGTACCACCGAGGCCATGCAGTTCCGCGATCGCCACAAGGATTTCGTGAAGGCTGGCGCAGTTGTGCTGGGTGTTTCGCGCGACAACATGGTGTCGCATGACAAGTTCAAGCAGAACCTGGAACTGCCCTTCGAGCTGATCGCCGATACCGAAGAGAAGCTCTGCCACATGTTCGGCGTGGTGAAGAACAAGATCATGTACGGCAAGAAGGTCAAGGGCATCGAGCGCTCCACCTTCCTGATCGACGCGACGGGCGTGCTGCGCGAGGAATGGCGCGGCATCAAGGTGGCCGGCCATGTGGACGAGGTACTGAAGGCCGTCAAGGCCCTGAAGAAGGAAGCCGCCTGATCCTCGGCGCGGGCCTCGGCTGCCACCCGGCAGCATTGCAGTATCCAAGCGAAGCCGGCTCCTGAGCCGGCTTTTTGCGTTTACTGGCATCTGGCGTTGCATGCGCGCCGCGCCGCCGGCCCAGGGCTGGCGGTCACGGCGCTTTGTGCATAATGGACTCATGCCCCTGAGTTCCCCGATCCGCATTCCAAGCCAAAGCCGCATCGCTCGCCGTGCGGCTTTTTGCTTTTTCGGCCCGGACCTCTATCTTTTGCTTTCCAACCCAAGCTTGCTCTCTGGCAAGCTGCACTCATGCCACTGCCCAAGCCTCCGACCAAGCGCGCCAGTCGCCTAGAGCCCACCGCATTTGCCGCCAGTCTGGCGGTCAGCAAGAACCAGGCAGTACCGGTGGCTGCCCATGCCCCAGAGAAAACAACCGCCCCTCCGCTCACCCCGGCCGCTCAGGCTGCCCAGGCCGCCCCGGCCGTGACGCGGGCCATGCCCAACGGCAATCGCCGCAGAAGCGCCAGCGCCGCGCCGGCCGCGCCCGAGATGCGCGCCCCCGCCAACCTGGCCCTGGTGGCGCCGGCCACCAGCGCGGCGCCGCTGCGCCCGGTGGCCCCCCCCAGGCCCAAGGCCGCCAAGCCCAAGAGCAACGAGGCACCCAAGCTCTTCGTGCTCGACACCAATGTGCTGATGCACGACCCGATGTCGCTGTTCCGCTTCGAGGAGCACGACATCTACCTGCCCATGATCACGCTGGAAGAGCTGGACGGGCACAAGAAGGGCATGACCGAGGTGGCGCGCAATGTGCGCCAGGTCAGCCGCGACCTCGACACGCTGGCGGCCAGCCTGAAGAGCAGCACGCTAGAGGAAATGGCCAAGGGCCTGCCGCTGGACAGCACCGGTCACCGCGAGGCCGGCGGCAAGCTGTTCTTCCAGACCCAGCTGATCGACACCCCGCTGCCGCAGGGCCTGCCCCAGGGCAAGGCCGACAACCAGATCCTCGGCGTGGTGCAGGCGCTGAAGGTCCAGCAGCCGCAGCGCGAGGTGGTGCTGGTGTCCAAGGACATCAATATGCGCATCAAGGCGCGTGCCCTGGGCCTGCCGGCCGAGGACTACCGCAATGACAAGACGCTGGAAGACTCCGACCTGCTCTACACCGGCGTGCAGGCCCTGCCGGCCGATTTCTGGGAGCGCCATGGCAAGACCATGGAGAGCTGGCAGCAGGGTGGCATCACCTTCTACCGCATCAGCGGCCCGCTGGTGCCCTCGCTGCTGGTCAACGAGCTGATCTACCTGGAAGCACCCGGCGCCGCGCCGCTCTATGCCAAGGTCACCGAGATCACCGGCAAGACTGCGGTGCTGCGCACGCTGAAGGACTACGGCCACCAGAAGAACGCCGTCTGGGGCGTGACCGCGCGCAACCGCGAGCAGAACTTCGCCCTCAACCTGCTGATGGACCCGGAGTGCGACTTCGTCACCCTCACCGGCACGGCCGGCACCGGCAAGACCCTGATGACCCTGGCCGCCGGCCTCTCCCAGGTGTTGGATGAGCGCCGCTACAGCGAGATCATCGTCACCCGCGTGACCGTGCCGGTGGGCGAGGACATCGGCTTCCTGCCCGGCACTGAAGAGGAAAAGATGGGCCCGTGGATGGGTGCGCTGGACGACAACCTCGAGGTGCTGGCGCGCGGCGACAGCTCGGCCGGCGAATGGGGCCGCGCCGCCACCAACGACCTGGTGCGCAGCAAGATCAAGATCAAGAGCCTGAACTTCATGCGCGGGCGCACCTTCCTGAACAAGTACGTCATCATCGACGAGGCGCAAAACCTGACCCCCAAGCAGATGAAGACCCTGATCACGCGTGCCGGCCCCGGCACCAAGATCGTCTGCCTGGGCAATCTGGCGCAGATCGACACGCCCTACCTCACCGAGGGCAGCTCGGGCCTGACCTATGCGGTGGACCGCTTCAAGGGCTGGGCCCACAGCGGCCATGTCACGCTGGCGCGCGGCGAGCGTTCGCGCCTGGCGGACTTTGCGTCGGAAGTGTTGTGACGCTCTATGTCAGCGACCTAGACGGCACCCTGCTCGACCCGCAAGGCCGGCTCGCGGATTCCACGCGGGCCGGCCTGACGCGCTTGCTCGACGCGGGCCTGACCTTCACCGTCGCGAGTGCCCGGCATGTGTCATCGATCCGCCAGATCCTGGGCAATCTGCCGCTGCGCCTGCCGGTGATCTCGTCCAACGGCGCCTATATCAGCGAGATGGCGAGCTGCCGGCATGAGCTGGTCAACACCATTGCGCCGGCGCTGGGCGAGGCGATCTTTGCGCTGATACGCCGGCATGGGCTGATGCCCTTCATCTCCACCCATGGCCCCAGGGGCGACCAGCTGTTCTACCAATCGGTGCACAACGAGGCGCAGCAGGCCTTTGTGGACGAGCGCATCGAGAAGGCCGACCCGCGCCTGCGCCACACGCCGCGCCTGCAGGACGCGCTGCGCGACCCGGCCGTGGTGTTCGTGGTGGTGGAGCGTGAGGCACCGCTGCAAGCCCTGCAGGCCGAGATCGACGCGCTCTGCGGCGATGCCGTCGAGACCCATCTGGCCGAGGATCTCTACAAGCCCGGCTGGCCCTGGCTCACCGTGCACGACCGCCGCGCCACCAAGGACCAGGCCATCAAGACCCTGGCCGAGCGCTACGGCCTGGCCGAGCGCGAGATCGTGGTGTTTGGCGACCATGTCAACGACGTCAAGATGCTGCGCGCCGCGCACCGCGGCATCGCGGTGGCGAACGCCATCGATGCGGTCAAGCGGGAAGCCCATACCGTGATCGGCCCGCACCACGAGGACAGCGTGCTGCGCTTCCTGGAGGCCGATTTCAGGGCCGACCTCAAGGGCGACTTCGGGCGCGCCTAACGCCCCAGCAACTGCCCCAGCATGGCGCCCAGGTCGCCGCTGTCGGGCAACTGGCCGTTGGGGCTCAGCTTGTCGACAATCTGCGGCAGCCACTGGCTCAGCTGCGCGCCGGCCTCGGCATGCGAGACGCCCGCCTGGCTGGCCAGCTGGCTCAGCGCGTCGCTGCCACCCAGCGCGGCACTGAGCTGATCGGCCGACACCGGCAGGTTCGCGCCCGTGCCGATCCAGGACTGCACCTGCTCGCCCAGGCCGCCCGCCTGCAGCTGCTGCAGGATGCCGGCCAGCCCGCCCTGCTGATTCAGCAGGCCCGAGACCATGCCGACCCAGTCGCTGCCACCGCCCGCCGCCTGCTGGCCGCTCAATGCCTGCTGGGCCGCGCCCAGCAAAGAATCCATCAGTCCCATGACATGCTCCGGTTGGCGCGATGGGCATCACCGCCGGCCCATTGTGCACGCCTGGCCATGACTACTCCTGCCCCATGGTGTCGCCCGCATCCGCGGCACCCTCGTGGCGGCGCAGCTGGTAGAAGATGAAGGCCGCCAGCGCTGCCATGGCGCCGATGGACAGATAGGTGGCATGGAAGGCGGGCAGCAAGTCCTGACCCCGCGGCAGCTCGCTGGCGCCCGAGAACAGCAGCAGGAAGGCGCTGGAGGTGGCCACCCCCAGGCTCATCGACAGCTGCATCACCACCGCCAGCAGGCTGTTGCCGCTGCTGGCGGTCTGCGCGTCCAGATCGCCCAGGGTGAGCGTGTTCATGGCGCTGAACTGCAGCGAGTTCACCATGCCGAAGATGGCCAGGTGGATGGCCAACCAGAGATGGCTGGTCTGGCGGTCCAGCAGCGCGAAGCTGGCGATCAGCGCGCCCAGCAGCAAGGTGTTGGCCACCAGCACGCGGCGGTAGCCCTGGCGCTGGATCAGCCGGGTCGCCAGCGTCTTGGTGAGCATCGCGCCCAGCACCGTGGGCACCATGGACAGGCCCGCCTCCGAGGGGCTGTAGCCCAGGCCCAGCTGCAGGTACATGGGGGTCAGGAAGGGCGTGGCGCCGCTGCCCAGGCGCGCGAACACATTGCCGATGATGCCGATGCGGTAGGTCGGGATGGCGAACAGCCCCATCTGGAACAGCGGCGCCTCGGCGCGCGCCGCATGCAGCCAGTAGGCCGCCATACTGGCCAGGCCGGCCACCAGCAGCACCAGGCTCAGCGCGGTGGACACCATGCGCTCGCCAAAACCCTGCAGGCCCACCGAGAGCAGCATCAGCCCCAGGCTGAAGAGCACGAAGCCGGGCCAGTCGAAGGCCTTCAGCGCCTGCGCCTTCAGCTGCGGCATGTAGCGCAGCGCTGCCAGCACGCCGGCCACGCCCACCGGCAGATTGATGAGAAAGATCCAGTGCCAGCTGGCGAACTGCACCAGCACACCGCCCAGCGCCGGGCCGATCAGCGGCCCGATCAGGCCCGGGATGGCGATGAAGCTCATCACCGGCAGGAACTGCTCCTTGGGAAAGGCGCGCAGCACCACCAGCCGCCCCACCGGCACCAGCAGCGCCCCGCCCACGCCCTGCAGCACGCGCGCCGCCACCAGCCAGTTCAGCGAGCCCGCCAGCGCGCAGGCCAGCGAGCCCAGGCTGAACAGCGCGATCGCCCACAGGAACAGGGTGCGCGTGCCCAGGCGGTCCGCCAGCCAGCCCGAGGCCGGGATCAGCAGCGCCACGGTGAGCATGTAGGCGATCACCGCCGACTGCATGCGCAGCGGATGCTCGCCCAGCGCCAGCGCCATGCCAGGCAGCGCGGTGTTGAGGATGGTGGTGTCCAGCGTCTGCATGAAGAACGCCAGCGCCACCACCCAGGGCAGGAAGCGGCGGGTGGCCGCATCGAGTGCGGGGCGTGCGGGGTCGGAAGGCATGGCCCGCAGCATATGGAAAAAGCCCGCTGGCCGGGGGCTCAGCGGGCTTGCCTGTGCGCTCGGCGACTACTTACTTGCGCAGATAGTCGAAGAAGGCCTTGGAGTTGGAATCGCGGCCGAGGAAGTCGTGCACCAGCTCCTGCGCCGGCTTCTGGCCACCCTGGCCCAGCACGGTGTTGCGGTAGCGCAGGCCCACCTCGGGGCTCAGCTTGTCGGCCGCGAAGGCGGTGCGCAGGTCCATCGCCACCACCAGGCTCCAGAGATAGCCGTAGTAGCCGGCGCCATAGCCGCCGGCGATATGGGCAAAGCCAGCCGGGAACTTGCTGCCGGGCACATAGCCCAGCGGCGTGGCACCCTGCATCTTGGCCCACAGGGCCAGGGGATCGGGCACCTCCTTGCCATGCAGGGCCAGGTCATAGCTGGCGAACAGGTGCTGGCGGCCATAGGCCGAGCCCTTGCCGAATTCCTTGGCCGCCTTGGCGCGGTCCACCAGCTCGTCGGGCACGGGCTTGCAGCTCAGGCACACATCGGCCATCAGCTTCAGCACCTTCTTGTCCACCACCCAGTCCTCCAGCATCTGCGAGGGGGCTTCGACGAAGTCCAGCATCACGCTGGTGCCGCCCTGCAGCGCATAGCGGGTGTTGCTGAGGTTGTTGTGCACCGCATGGCCCAGCTCATGCAGCAGGGTTTCCATCTCGTCGATGGTGAGGCCCTTGCGGTCAAAGTTCACCACCAGAGCGGCGGTGGAGGTGCGACCGATGCGCGAGGCGCTGGAGCGCAGCGGCCACACCGCCGCATGGTTGTACTTGCCCTCGCGCGGGTACATGTCCACATAGAGGGTGGCGATCGGCTTGCCGCTGGCCGCATCGCTAACGGCAAAGGCCTTGGCCTCGGGGTGCCAGAGCTCGGCCGGCACCTCGGTGTAGCGCACGCCCATCAGCTTCTCGATCACATGCATCGCGAACTTCAGGCTCTCCTGGGCCGGGAAGTACTCGCGGAAGGCCTCCTGGTCGACGCTGAAACGCTCCTTGCGCAGGCGCTCGGCGTAGAAGCTGCTGTCCCAGCGCTCGATCTTGGTGGCTTCGAGCGGCTGGCCCAGGTGCTTGGCCTTGGCGGCGCGCAGCTCCTCCACATCGCTGCGTTCGCGCGCGTTGACGGTGTCCTTCACCTCGTCGAGGAACTTCCAGGCGGTGGCGGCGTCCTTGGCCATGCGGCGGCGCAGATTGAAGTCGACGAAGTTGCTGAAACCGAACAGCTGCGCGTACTCGTTGCGCAGCTTGGCGATCTCGCCCAGCAGGGCCAGATTGGCGTCGCCGCCCTCGTTCTCCTTGGCGCGCCAGAGGCGCTCGCGCGCGGCGGCGTTCTCGCCGCTTTGCAGCAGCGGGCGCAGCGTCGGGTAGTCCACGCCCAGCAGCACGCGGCCCTGGGCGTCGCGCTTGGCCTTGGCCCACACGCCCTCGGGCACGCCCTTGAGTTCGTCCTCGCTGAAGGCCACCTGCACATTGGCATCGCGGATGTTCTTGTTGAACTGCTGGTCCAGCTCGGTCAGCTTGTCGAGGATCTGCTTGGCACGCTGGCGCTTGGGCGCCGTCAGGCTCACGCCGCTGTCCTCGAAGCCGCCCAGGGCAATGCGCTGCAGCTCGCGCTCGATCGCCGTGGGCGTGGGGGCGCTCTTGAGCGCGCGGAAAATCTTCTCGTTCTGGTTGAAGCTGGAATTGAAATCCGACCAGCGCAGCGAGCAGGCCTGGGCGGCATCGCGCCCGGCGGCATCCGGGTGCACGTTCAGCACGAAGTCGATCGGGCTCAGCGTGTCCTCGACAAAGGCGTAATAGTCGTCATAAGCGGCAATCCAGCCGGCGTCGACCTTGTGGCGCTCGAGCTGGGCCACGCGCTTCTTGGCGGCGGCCAGGCCGGCATCGCAGGCGGACTTGATCTGCGCGGCGCTCTTGAGCTGGGGAAAGGCCGGGCCGGGCAGGCTGGCTTGCGCCAGCGCGTTGGCGCCGAGCAGGACGGCGCCGGCCGCGAAGGCGGCGGCGCGCAAAGGCTTGGTATTCATGCGGACTCCAGTTGCGGGGCCGCCCCCAACGTTAGGATCCGGGCGGCAAGGGCACGGATTGTGCCCGCGGGTCAAAAATCGGGCCAAAAGGCACAGCGTAGGAACCCTAGGAGGAGCGCATGACAGCAGCACAGACCAGCCGCATCCGCGTGGGCATAGGCGGCTGGAACTTCGAGCCCTGGCGCAACAATTTCTACCCGGCCGGCTGGCCGCAGGCGCGCGAGCTGGAGTACGCGAGCCGCCGGCTCAGTGCGATCGAGATCAACAGCACCTACTACAGCTCGCAATCCCCCGCCAGCTTCGCGCGCTGGCGCGCGCAGACGCCCGACGACTTCATGTTCTCGCTCAAAGCCTCGCGCTTTGCCACCAACCGGCGCGTGCTGGCCGAGGCGGGCGAATCGGTGCAGCGCTTCGTGCACAGCGGCATTGCCGAGCTGGGCGACAAGTTGGGGCCCATCGTCTGGCAGTTCGCGCCCAGCAAGCGCTTCGATGCCGAGGACTTCGCGGCCTTCCTGGCCCTGCTGCCCGCGACGGTGGACGGCATTGCGCTGCGGCACGCGCTGGATGTGCGGCATGCCAGCTTTCTCTGCCCCGAGTATCTGGCCCTGGCCAGGCGCCATGGCGCGGCCAGCGTGTTCACCGACTCGGACGACTACCCCAGCTTTGCCGACCTGAGCGGCGACTTCGTCTACACGCGCATGATGCGCACCCAGGCCGAGCTGCCCGAGGGCTGCACGCCGCAGGCCCTGGATGCGATTGCCGCCTGTGCCCAGGCCTGGCATGCCGGCCACGAGCCCGCCGCGCTGCCGCGCGTGCAGGCGCCCGCGCCGGCAACTGCGCTGACAACTGCGCCGCGCGATGTCTTCATGTTCTTCATCAGCGGCGCCAAGGAGCGCGCGCCCGCCGCCGCGATGGCCCTGGAGCAGCGGCTCAGGCCGGATTAGGCACCAAGCAGCTCGCTGATCTGGCGCAGCGCCGCCGGGTCGTCCATGGTGCTGAGGTCACCCGGATCGCGCCCCTCGCAGACCGCCTGGATGGCGCGCCGCAGCAGCTTGCCCGAGCGCGTCTTGGGCAGCACATTGACGAAGCGCACGCGCGCCGGGCGCGCCACCGCGCCCAGCTGCTCGTCCACCAGCTTCATGATCTCGCCCTCCTGGGCCATGGCACCTTCGGGCGTGGCGGCGCGGCTGGCGTCCTTGAGCACCGCGAAGGCCATCGCCACCTGACCCTTGAGCTGGTCGGCCACGCCCACCACCGCCACCTCGGCCACATTGGGGTGGCTGGAGATGCTCTCCTCGATCTCGCGCGTGCCGAGGCGATGGCCGGCCACATTGATGACATCGTCGGTGCGGCCAAGGATGTAGAAATAGCCGTCGGCATCGCGGATGCCCCAGTCGAAGGTCGAATACAGCTGCTGGCCCGGGATGCTGGACCAGTAGGTGTTGACAAAGCGTGCATCGTCGCGCCACACCGTCTGCAGGCAGCCGGGCGGCAAGGGGCCGGCGATCGCCACCACGCCCTTCTGGTTCGGCGCCGTCAGCTCCGCGCCGCTGTGCTCGTCCAGCAGCTTGACGTTGAAGCCATACATGGCGACGCCGGGCGAGCCGAACTTGCTGGCCTTGGTCTCCACGCCATTGGCGATCGAGAGGATGGGCCAGCCGGTCTCGGTCTGCCAGTAGTTGTCGATGATGGGACGGCCCAGCGCCTCGGCAATCCATTTGGCGGTGGGTTCGTCGAGCGGCTCGCCGGCCAGGAAGAGCGCGCGCAGCGAGCTCAGGTCGTACTTGCTCAGGTAGGCCGGATCCTGCTTCTTCAGCACCCGCACCGCGGTGGGCGCACTGAACATCACCGAGACCTTGTACTTCTCCACCAGGCTCCACCAGATGCCGGCGTCCGGCCGCGTGGGCAGGCCCTCGTACATGATGGTGGCCATGCCCGCCAGCAGCGGACCGTAGATGATGTAGCTGTGGCCCACCACCCAGCCGATGTCGCTGGTGGAGAAATAGGTCTCGCCCGGCCGGCCGCAGTAGATGTGCTGCATGCTGGCGGCCAGCGCCACCGCATAGCCGCCGGTGTCGCGCTGCACGCCCTTGGGCTTGCCGGTGGTGCCGCTGGTGTAGAGCGTGTAGCTGGGCGCGTTGGCCTCCAGCCAGGTGCAGGGCACCTGGGCGTCGAGCTGCTGCTCGCGCAGTGCGGCGTAGTCGAGGTCACGACCGGCCACGCGTTCGAAGGGCGCAAGGCCGCGGTCCACCATCAGCACCGCGCCCGGCTTGTGACGGGCGAGCTGGATGGCCTCGTCCAGCAGATGCTTGTAGGGCACGACCTTGCCCGAGCGGCTGCCGGCGTCGGCGCTCACGATCAGCGCCGGCTCGGCGTCGTCGATGCGGCTGGCCAGGCTGTGGCTGGCAAAGCCGCCGAACACCACCGAGTGGATCGCACCGATGCGCGCGCAGGCCAGCATCGCAAACGCGGCCTCGGGAATCATGGGCATGTAGATCAGCACGCGGTCACCCTGGCTCACGCCCTGGGCCAGCAGGATCGCCGCCATGCGCTCGACCTCGCGCTGCAGCGCGCGAAAACTGTAGATGCGCTCCTGGTCCACCTCGGTGGAGACCCAGATCAGCGCGTTCTGCTCGCCGCGGTCGCGCGCATGGCGGTCCACCGCGTTGTGGCAGAGATTGGTTTCGCCACCGACGAACCAGCGCGCAAACGGCGGCCGGCTGTAATCGCACACCTGCTCGAAGGGGCGATGCCATTCGATCGCCCGGGCCTGCTCGGCCCAGAAGGCATCGCGATCCTCGATCGAGCGGCGGTAGAACTCGGCGTAAGACGAAGTGGACATGCACGGACTCCCAAACAATGCTTGGCGCGCATTTCATGCAGACGGACTGACGACAGCCTGACCCGGCGTGCAAAGCCGCACGCGACTTGAGCTTGCGCAAGGCGCCGGCCCCATGAGCCTGTGGTCCAATGCGGGTATTCCCGCATTTTGCAATTTCAAAACCGGCCCCGGGCTTACCCGGAGTTTTACATCCTCTTGCTTGACACCCCGGACAGCCCCTCCTTAAGCTGCGCGCCGGACACCATGACAGTCGCGCGCCGCTTCCCCTCCCCCACCCGCCCTGCCCGTCTCAAGCCACTGGCTTGCGGGCTGAGCCTGTGCGTGGGTCTGCTGGGCAGCGGGGCCTGGGCGCAGCAGCAAGCGCCGCAAAACCTGACCCCACTGAGCCCGCCACCCGGCACCATGACCGGCGCCTACGGCCAGAGCCTGCTGCAGCAAGCGCCCGCAAGCGTCGCGCCGGCCCCGGCAACGGCTGGCCCCAATGCGGCCACCGCCACCGACGCCGTCTCGCGTTTCCTGCAGGAGCGCGGCCTCCTGAGCCAGGCGCAGCTGGAGTCCAACAAATTCCTCAGCTCGGTGCGCGATACCGCCTCCGACCTGGTGCTGTCGGCGATGAACTTCCTCGGCGTGCCCTACAAGCGCGGCGGCAATTCGATCGACAGCGGTTTCGATTGCAGCGGCTTCACCCGCCACATCTTCGAGAAGAGCGTGGGCCTGGTGCTGCCGCACCGCGCCGACGAGCAGGCCCGGCTCTCCAGCCTGATGCCCATCAAACAGGACGAGCTCAAGCCCGGCGACCTGGTGTTCTTCAACACCATGCGCCGCACCTTCTCGCATGTGGGCATCTATGTGGGCGAGGGCAAATTCATCCACGCCCCGCGCACCGGCAGCGCCGTGCGCGTGGAGGACATGCGCGAGGCCTACTGGGCCAAGCGCTTCACCGGCGCGCGCCGCGCCGACCTGGGCAGCGCGGTCGACGCCAGCACCTTGCTGCGCTGAGCGCCCTCGAAAGGGCCCGCGCGCATGCGGGCAAGGGTTCTCTTGATGACCATCAAGCTGCCTGCCGTGCGAGCATGGCAGCATGATGATCTTCATGCCCAACAAACATACCGAGAAAGCCCTGCAGGAGTCGCGCCGCTTTGGCGTCAAGCCCGTGCCCGTGTTGCGCCCGCTGGGCTGGCTGGCGCGCGGCTGGGCCGATCTGGTGCGTTGCCCAGGCCCCTCGCTGCTGCATGGCCTGGTGCTGGCGCTGGCCGGCGCCGCCATCTTCATGCTGGCGCGCCACCGCTTCTGGCTGCTGGCCGGCGCCTTCAGCGGCTTTCTGCTCGTCGCCCCCATCCTGGCCACCGGCCTCTACGCGATCAGCCGCGAGCTGGAGCGCGGCCGGCGCGCCACGCTCGCCACCGCGCTGCGGGTCTGGAAGCCGCGCGACGGCCGCCTGGTGGGCTTCGGCCTGCTGCTGGCCCTGGCCGGCAGCGGCTGGGTGCTGACCTCGGCGGCGCTGATCACCGGTTTTGCCGGCGTGCCCATCACCAAGCCGCTGGACTTCGTGCGCCATGTGGTGCTGAACGAGGGCTCGCACCTGTTCGAGGCCTGGCTGGCGCTGGGTGCCTTGCTGGCAGCGCCGGTGTTCGCCTCCACCCTGATTGCCGTGCCGCTGCTGCTGGATCGCCAGATCAGCGTGCTGGGCGCCGTCTTCACCAGCTGGCGCGCGGTGATGGAATACCCGGCGCCGGTGGCGCTGTGGGCCGCCCTCATCATGGCCCTGACCCTGGTGGGCATGGCCACCCTGATGCTGGGCCTGGTGGTGATCCTGCCCTGGCTGGGCCACGCCAGCTGGCATGCCTACCGCGACCTGGTGGATACCTCGGGCATGGCCCGCATCGATTGAACGAAGACCCTGCAGATGTTTGGATACTCGGAAGAGCAGATCGCGCAATTCGGCCTGACGTTCGGCGTCACGGCCTTCATGCTCTACATGGTGTTCATCATCCTGCAGCTGGCGCGCGAGTCCAGGGCCGGCAAGTTCGGCACCTTCATCCTGCTGCTGGGCCTGGGCTTCGGCCTGGTGGGCTTTGCCGCCAAGGGCCTGATCAAGTACTTCCTCAGCGGCCTGGGCGAATGAGCAGCGGCAACCACAAGGTCGGCACGCGCAGCTTCCGCCACTCGCTGTTCGAGGATGCCCAGGCCCTCATCACCGGCACCCTGTTCGTGGCGCTGGGCGTGGCGCTGTTCAAGCAGGCCGGCATGCTCACCGGCGGCACGGTGGGCATCGCCTTCCTGCTGCACTACGCCAGCGGCCTGCCCTTCGGCGCGCTGTTCTTCTGCCTGAACCTGCCTTTTTACTGGCTGGCCTACCGCCGCATGGGTCTGGCCTTCACGGTCAAGACCGTCTGCGCGGTGACGCTGATGTCGCTGCTGGCCGAGGTGCTGCCGCGCTGGCTGCAGTTTGCGCAGCTGAACATCTGGTTTGCCGCGATTGCCGGCGGCCTGCTGATCGGCGCCGGCATGCTGATCCTGTTCCGCCACAAGGCCAGCCTGGGCGGGCTCAACATCCTGGTGCTGTTCCTGCAGGAAAAGCGCGGCTGGCGCGCCGGCTACGTGCAGGCGGCGCTCGACGCGGCGATCCTCCTGAGTTCGCTCGCCTGGGTGGCGCCGGAGCGCATCGGCCTGTCGCTGATCGGCATGGCGGCCATGAATGCCGCG
>Ga0208125_100671_pt1 | contig 16776 bp, 13 predicted proteins | sample LakWasM128_HOW14_2_FD_183938 | JGI IMG/M metagenome (GOLD analysis project Ga0208125, IMG submission 183938) | Freshwater sediment methanotrophic microbial communities from Lake Washington under simulated oxygen tension - Sediment Metagenome... | ecosystem: Environmental > Aquatic > Freshwater >... | reverse complement strand
CCGGCCGCGCCGTGAGGAAGTTGCCCGAGATCACCCGTACCGTGGCACCGGCCATGGGCGTGTTGGGCAGGCCCTGGCTGAAGGCGGCCTCGATCTCGTAGCGCAGCTGGCCGGCGGCCTCCTGTGCGCAGTCGAGCGCCACCGAGTCGGTGATGCGGATGCCGTGCGAGTATTTGGCGGCATGTCCCTTGGCTGCCAGTTGCTCGTTCACCTGGGGGCGAAATCCATGCACCAGCACGATCTTCACGCCCATGGCCTGGATCATCGCCAGGTCCTGCGCAATGCCCGGCAGCTTGCCCGCCGCAATGGCTTCACCCGTGAGACCCACCACAAACGTCTGGTGGCGAAATTTGTGGATGTAGGGCGCCACCGAGCGGAACCAGGGCACGAAGGTGAAGTTGAAGACAGCGGACATGGGCGGCGGGGTGGCGGTCGGGAAAAGTGAAGAAAGCAGCCGGGGCTGGGATAATTTGCGATTCTCTACGAAGTTTCTGCCTTGACTGCGTCCACCGCTCCCACTTCCCTGCACATCGAGTTCCCTGAATCCCTGCCCGTGTCGGGCAAGCGCGACGAGATCATGGAGGCCATCACCCGGCACCAGGTCATCATCGTGTGCGGTGAAACCGGCTCGGGCAAGACCACGCAGCTGCCCAAGATCGCGCTGGCGCTGGGCCGGGGCAAGTGCAACGCCAAGCCCGGTACCAAGGGCCAGCTCATCGGCCACACCCAGCCGCGCCGCATTGCGGCCAGCAGCGTGGCCAAGCGCATTGCCGAAGAGCTGAAAACGCCGCTGGGCGATGTGGTGGGCTTCAAGGTGCGCTTCCAGGACCGGCTCTCGCGTGATGCCTCCGTCAAGCTCATGACCGACGGCATTTTGCTGGCCGAGACGCAGACCGACCCGCTGCTCAAGGCCTACGACACCATCATCATTGACGAGGCGCACGAACGCAGCCTCAACATCGACTTCCTGCTGGGCTACATCCGCCAGATCCTGCCGCGCAGGCCTGATCTGAAGGTCATCGTCACGTCGGCCACGATTGATGCGGACCGGTTTGCCAAGCACTTTGCAAGCGCCCGCCCGGCGCCGGGCCGCCCCAAGGCGGGCGTAGCCCCCTCGGGGGGCAGCGACCCACACGCAGTGGGGGAGCGTGGGGGTGAACTGGTGCCCGCGCCGGTCATCATGGTATCGGGCCGCACCTTCCCGGTCGAGCAGTGCTACCGCCCGTTTGAAGACAGCCGCGACTACGGGCTGAACGAAGCCATTGCCGATGGCGTGGACGAGCTGTGGCAGGGCAATGCGGCGGGCGACATCTTGGTCTTCTTGCCCGGCGAGCGTGAGATCCGCGAGGCCGCCGACCACCTGCGCAAACACCTGTCGCACCAGCCCGTGATGCGCAACGCCGAAGTGCTGCCGCTGTTTGCCCGATTGAGTCAGGCCGAGCAGGACCGCATCTTTGACGGCCACACGGGCCGTCGTATCGTGCTGGCGACCAACGTGGCCGAGACCTCGCTCACCGTGCCGGGCATCCGATACGTCATTGATGCAGGCACAGCGCGCGTAAAACGCTACAGTTTCCGTAGCAAGGTGGAGCAACTGCTGGTCGAGCCCATCAGCCAGGCAGCGGCCAACCAGCGCGCAGGCCGCTGCGGGCGCGTGGCCAACGGCATCTGCATCCGCCTGTACGACGAAGCGAGCTTCAACAGCCGGCCACGCTTTACCGACCCCGAAATTCTGCGCAGCTCGCTGGCGGGCGTGATCCTGCGCATGAAGTCGCTGCACCTGGGTGACGTGGCGCAGTTTCCGTTCATCGAGGCGCCTTCTGGCCGCGCGATTGCCGACGGCTACCAGCTGCTGGGCGAACTGGGTGCGGTGGACGACGCCAACGAACTCACGCCCATGGGCGCTGAGCTGTCGCGCCTGCCGCTGGACCCGCGCGTGGGCCGCATGATCATCGAGGCGCGCGACCGCAAGGCGCTCGATGAAGTGCTGGTGATTGCCAGCGCATTGAGCGTGCAGGACGTGCGCGACCGCCCCCTGGAAGCGCAGCAGCAGGCCGACCAGGCCCACGCCAAGTTCGACGACGACAAGAGCGAGTTCAGCGGCTACCTCAAGCTGTGGAAGTGGATCAACGAAGCCCGGGGCGGGGCGCCCAGCCTGCCATCGGCCCGCGCGCAAAAAGCCATGGCGGCGCAGAAGGCGCCTTCGCAGGCTTATTTGCCAGTGGAGCGGCGTGGTGGCGGTAGCAGTCCTGCGGCAGCGCCTGCCGCACCGACTGCCGCCCCAGCCGCGACCCACAAGCTCAGCAACCGTCAGTACGAGCAACTGCTGCGCCAGAACTTCATCAGCATCCGACGTTTGCGCGAGTGGCGTGACATCCACACCCAGCTGCTCACGGTGGTGACCGAGCACAAGTGGCAGATCAACACCCAACCCGCCAGCTACGAGCAGCTGCACCTGTCCATGCTGGCCGGGCTGCTGGGCAACGTGGGCGCCAAGAGCGACGAGGAAGACTGGTACCTGGGCGCGCGGGGCATCAAGTTCTACAAGCACCCCGGCGCGCACCTGAACAAGAAGCCCGGCCGCTGGATCATTGCATCGGAGCTGGTGGAAACCACGCGCCTGTTCGGTCGCGGCATTGCCGCCATCGAGCCGCAGTGGCTGGAGCAGATGGGCGGGCATCTTTTGCGCAAGCAACTGCTCGACCCGCACTGGGAAAAGAAATCCGCAGAGGTGGTGGCGCTGGAGCGCGCCACGCTGTATGGCATCGTGGTCTACAACAACCGCCGCGTGAACTTCGGCAAGGTAGACCCGCACGCCGCGCGTGAGGTGTTCATCCGTGAAGCGCTGGTGGGCGGCAACTGGGAGACCAAGCTGCCGTTTCTGGCCGCCAACCAGAAGCTGATTGCCAAGGTCGAAGAGCTGGAACACAAATCCCGCCGCCAGGACGTGCTGGTGGACGATGAACTCATCTACGCCTTCTACGACCAGCAACTGCCGCCCGAGGTGTGCAGCGGCCACAGCTTCGAGGCCTGGTACCGCGAGGAAAGCAAAAAGCAGCCTGACCTGCTCAAGCTCACCCGCGAAGAGCTGATGCGCCACGAGGCCGCAGGCATCACCACCAACGCCTTCCCCAAGACCGTGCGGCTGGGCGGCGTGGACTGCGCCGCCAGCTACCTGCACGAGCCGGGCGATGCGCGCGACGGCATCACGGTGACCATCCCGCTGTTCGTGCTCAACCAGGTGAGCGACGAGCGCTGCGAATGGCTGGTGCCCGGCATGCTCAAGGACAAGATCCAGGCCCTGCTCAAAAGCCTGCCCCAGCGCCCGCGCAGCCGCTTTGTGCCGCTGCCCGAATCGGCCACGCGCCTGGCCGAACTGCTGGGCGCGCCCGAGCGCTTTGGCACGGGCAGCCTGACGGATGTGCTGCTCAAGCAGGTGCGCGATGAAACCTCGCTCGATGTGAAGCGCGCCGACTTCAAGCTCGACATGCTCAGCCCCCACCTGTTCATGAACTTCCGCGTGGTCGATGAACACGGCCGCCAGCTCGGCCACGGCCGCAATCTGGGTGCACTCAAGGCCGAGTGGGGCGCCAAGGCGCGCGGGGCGTTCCAGGCGCTGGCGGGGCTCAAGCTGGGTGGAGCAGCGGCACAGGGGTCGGGTTCAGGGTCGAAATTGCCTGCAGCGCTTGATGGTAAATCGCAAACAGCTATTCAATCAGGAGTAAAAGCAGGGGCACAGCCTGCCAAGCCGGCGAGTACCACGCCATCGGCCCCCGCAGGCCAGCGCTACACCACCTGGACGTTTGGCGAGCTGCCCGAACTCATGGAGATCAAGAAGGCCGGCCAGACGCTGATCGGCTTCCCGGCGCTCATCGACGGTGGCGATGCGGTCACCATCGAGGTGTTCGACGAACCCGAGGTGGCCGCCGCCAAACACCGCGCGGGCCTGCGTCGTCTGTTTGCGCTGCAGATCAAGGACGCGCTCAAGTACCTCGAAAAGAACATTCCCGATCTGCAGAAGATGGCCGTGGCCTACATGCCGCTCGGAACGCAGGAAGAGCTGCGCACCCAGATCATCGACGTGGCGCTGGACCGCGCCTTCCTGCTTGACCCGCTGCCCACCGACGAGTTCGCCTTCAAGCGCCGCGTGGATGAGGGCCGGGGCCGCCTCACGCTGATTGCCAACGAGGTCGCGCGTCTGGCCAGCACCATACTCACCGAATACGCGGCCGCCGCCCGCAAGATCAAGGACACCAAGAACGCCCCCGAGGCCACGCAGGATGCCCAGCAGCAACTGCAACGCCTCATGCCCAAGAACTTCGTGGCGGCAGCGCCCTGGGCGCAACTGGCGCACTACGCCCGCTACCTCAAGGCCATCACCCTGCGCCTTGAAAAATACCGCGCCGACCCCGCCCGCGACGCCGCCAGACTGGCCGAGCTGCGCCCGCAAGAGCAGCGCTACTGGCGCCTGGTGGCCGAGCGCAAGGGCGCGGTGGACGCGCGCATGCAAGAGCTGCGCTGGCTGCTGGAGGAGCTGCGCGTGAGCTTCTTCGCGCAGGAGCTGCGTACGCCGCAACCCGTGAGCGTGAAGCGGCTCGACAAGCTGTGGGCGCAGGTCAATAGCTGATGGCGGCTGCGCGGCAGACTGGGTTGAGGGGCGAGGGTGGCTTTGCAGCGGTTGCTGTCTACCGATGCACACCTGACTGAACTCATGGTCATCGCCAGATTGCGGTCATTCGCAAGCCGTGGCCAGTGCCTGGCCCGGTCCTGAGTGCAACGCTATACTCTTTGGCTCGGGGACTTGAGCGGTCTCCCCGTACCCTAGGACAGCCCCTGTCCCAAGTACTGCTCCTGATCATGGGCCACTGCGTCCAGTTAGGAGTTCGACTTGAATTCGTCCCCTTCGATTCCCTCTGCTGAACAGGCCACGGCCTTGTCTAGCTACACGCTGTGGCAACTGGTGCGCTACATGCTGCGCTTGGGCACACTCGGCTTTGGTGGCCCGGTGGCACTGGTCGGCTACATGTACCGCGACCTGGTGGAGCAGCGCCACTGGATTTCCGACGCGGACTACAAGGAAGGCATGGCCCTGGCCCAGCTCATGCCGGGCCCTCTGGCCGCGCAATTGGCCATCTACCTCGGTTACGTGCATTTCCGCTTGTGGGGCGCCACGCTGGTCGGCCTGGCGTTTGTGTTGCCGTCCTTTGTGATGGTCGTTGCATTGGGGGTTGCCTACAAAGCCTACGGCGGCATCTCCTGGATGCAGGCAGTTTTCTACGGCGTTGGCGCTTCCGTCATCGGCATCATCGCCTTGAGCGCCTACAAGCTCACGACCAAAAGCGTGGGCAAGGACAGGCTGCTCGGGGCCATCTACCTGGTCAGCGCTGGCGTGACCATTGCCACCCAGTCTGAAGTGATCTGGATCTTTCTGGGCGCGGGTTTGTTGGTGTGGGCTGTGCGTGGCCCCTTGAAGCGAACTGGCGGGCAACTGCACAGCATGGCGTGGGTGGCCCCTATCGCCGGGGCACTCAGCCTGGAGAACCTCGATTGGCACAAACTGGGGCAAATTGCCGCGTACTTCACCTATGCAGGAGCTTTCGTTTTCGGCAGCGGCTTGGCCATCGTGCCATTCCTCTATGGCGGGGTGGTCAGAGAGTACGCATGGCTCACTGACCGCCAGTTCGTGGATGCAGTGGCCGTGGCCATGATCACCCCGGGGCCGGTCGTCATCACCACCGGGTTCATCGGTTTCCTGACCAGCGGCTTCTGGGGGGCGGTCGTCGCGGCGGCTGCGACCTTCCTGCCCTGCTACCTGCTCACCGTGATTCCGGCACCGTACTTCAAGAAGCACGGCAAGCACCCGGGTGTGGTCGCGTTCGTGGACGGCGTCACTGCAGCTGCCGTGGGTGCCATTGCTGGGGCCGTGGTGGTGCTGGGCCAGCGGTCCATCGTTGATCTGCCCACCGCTGCGCTATTCCTTGCCACGGCCGCCGTTCTATGGCGGTTCAAGAAGCTGCCAGAGCCTGTGGTGGTGTTGGCTGCAGCGTTGATTGGCTTGGCCGTCTACCCGCTGGTCGCCCACGCCTGACCTTGGTCCTCTGCAGGAGAAACACATGAGCGACCAAGCTCGCCCTTTGACGCTGAACCCCTCGGGCCTGTCGAATCGCCTGATGACCAGCCACCACGAGAGCAACCACGCTGGCACCGTCACGCGCCTCCATGCCACCCGCCGAGCACACGCATCTCCTGGCCGGCGTGCCGATACCTCCAGGCTGGGCTTGGCACCGCAGTCTACGGGCCTCTATGCGCTGTCGCTCGGTCTGTCCAAGACCTTCAGCGATGACTGCGAGATGCTCGCGCATGGCATGGTGATGTGCGACGCGCTCTACGCACGGTGCCAACCCTGCCGGGCGGAAACCCACCACGGGCCTTCAAGTGCATCGGCATGAAGATGAGAGCTTTGCGGTGGCCCCGCCGCGTCACAAGGGGACTGGGGGTGCATTTTCTGTGCGGAATGCTGGTGCCCTTGGCCTGCGCTGCACCCCCTGGAATCCCACTGACCACGGCACAGATTCGCTCCACGGTGGGTGGGCGCCAGGTCACCGACGGGCTCCATTGGAGCCATGATTACTTCTTGGATGGGCGCTTGGACCGTTCAGAAAACGGCCGCACACGCGCCGGCCGCTGGAGTGCGCAGAACAATCAACTGTGCCTGTTGTTGCCCGAGATCAGCAAGGAGTCCCCCGTCTGCTTTGATGTGGTCCGTGTGGGGGGCGAACTGCAGTACCGCGATGCAGGGAGCGTGGTGTATGCCGGCACGGTCAAAAAAAGCGCACCACGGTTGCAGCCTGCCCCACCGTGAGAGGTGCCGTTAGTGCCTGTGCTGGTGATGCGCGTCTGGTGCATGCGGGTGGGCGTGGGTCATCGGTTCATGCACATGCAAATGGCTATGGCTTCCGGTGGGCATCACATCATGAGTGTGTAAATGATGCCCATCGTCGTGCCTGTGGGCATGTTCATGCTCCAAAGCTTCGTGTACGTGCTCGTGCCCGTGGCTCTCAGCCAGGTGCAGCACAACTCCGGCGAGCATGAGAGCACTACCCAGCAGCATGAACCATCCCGCCGAGCGCTCTCCAAGGCCGAAGGCCACGGCAGCACCGATGAAGGGTGCGAAAGCGAACACTGACCCAGTGCGTGCAGCACCAAACGCACGTTGGGCCAAAAGATAAAAGCGCAGGCTCAGGCCGTAGCCTGTGGCTCCAACGGCGAGAAGTCCCAATGCGGAAGAGGACGAAGGCCGGGGTTCTCCTGTCCCTACGGCCAATGCAGCCGTTGCTGCAGCGCCCAAGATGGCCTTGGTCATCACCACTTGGCTGGGGTCGCGTTCAGCCAGCCCACGGGACAGGGTGTTGTCCACCCCCCAGGCGGCGGTTGCCAGCAGCACTGCCAGCAGCCCAAGCAGTTGCACGCCTCCTTGCACGCCCTGGTCCAGAACGAGCGCCATTCCTCCTGCGAGCAGCAAGAGCATGGCGGTCCACACGCGGCGGTCCATGGTTTCGCTGTACAGCCACCACGCCAGTGTGGCGGTGAACAAGGCCTCCAAGGTGAGCATGAGCGATGCGCTGGTGCCGTTCGTGTGTTGCAGGCCCCACGCCAGGGCTGCCGGCCCCAGCGCCGCGCCAAAGCCAGCCATCGCCAAGAGGCGCGGAATGTCGGATCTCTTCAGCCGCGCTTCGTGCGCAGCAGTCCGCGTCGACAGGGCCCCCACCAGAGCCGCTCCCGCATACAGCAGCGCTGCCGTAGTGAATGCACCGAGTCCAGCCCCCAGTCTCTGTACCGCAGGGGTACTGATGCCAAACAGCATCGCCGCCAGCAGGGCGAGCAAGCCACCGCGCAAGGCGGGGAGATGTGAAGGGTCACGCGTCATAGTGCGCGTGATTTCACCATGATCCAACAGGAGCCACATCCTTTTGCGTGATGCATCCCGGATCCCACCAAAGCCATGGGCGCCAAGACCTGCTACCGCTCACCCGGGAGTCGCTGGAGGTCCGCTTTCGGAAAGAGATGCCATCGACCTTGACCTCATATCCCTCTTCGCAGCGCGTGCTGGCGCCCATCCCGCTGCTTTCCACGCCACCCCCGGTCACTTTGGCGACGTCAACGCGGGCCAGCCCCATTGCCCGCCCTTCGCGCGGCATCTAGGCTGGAGGGCAAAGGAGACTGTCTGCACCATGCGCCCTCACTACAAGTTCTGGCCCCGCCGCCTTCCCCATGCCATCACACTGCCCGCCACCTCGCTGTGGGACAACCTGGCCATCAGCGCGCGCCGTTATCCTGACAAGGCAGCGCTGGTTTTTTTTGGGACCGCGACCAGCTACCGGCAGCTGATGGAGGGGGCGGAGCGTCTGGCCGCGCGGCTCGCGCAGCTGGGCGTGCAGCGCGGCGACCGCGTGGTGCTGTGCATGCAGAATTGCCCCCAACTGGTGATGGCGCACTTTGCCATCCTGCGGGCCAATGCCGTGGTGGTGCCGGTCAACCCCATGAACCGGGCCGAGGAGCTCAAGCACTACGTCACCGATCCTGACACCAAGGTCGCTATCACCACGGCCGATCTGGCCCCCGAGCTCGCCAAGGCCAGCAACGCGCTGGCGCTCGGCGAGCGTCTCGCCCATCTGGTGGTGACCCAGTTCACCGATGCTTTTGATCCCGATGTGAAGGGCGCCGATGCCCCGCCCGAGGCATGGATGGAATGGCTGAGCACCCGGCATCCCTTGCCTGCATTGGAGGGGGGGTGCACCTACGCCTGGACGGATGCTGTAGCCTGCTCCGACATGTCCCCCGCATTGGCGGTGGGGCCCGACGACCTGGCGCTGCTGCCCTACACCAGTGGCACCACGGGGCTGCCCAAGGGCTGCATGCACCTGCACAAAAGCATCATGCACAACGCAGTGGCCAGCAGCCTGTGGGGCAATGGTTCGGCCGACAACGTAACGCTGGCGGTGGTGCCCATGTTCCACATCACCGGCATGGTGAGCGTGATGCATACGGCCATCTACTGCGGCGCCACCCTGGTCGTCATGCCCCGGTGGGACCGCGACCTGGCGGGGCGCCTCATATCGCGCTACCAGGTCACCACCTGGACCAATATTCCCACCATGGTCATCGACCTGCTGGGCAGCCCGAATTTTGCGAGCTACGACCTCTCCAGCCTGGCTTACATCGGCGGTGGCGGCGCTGCCATGCCGCAGGCCGTGGCGCAGCGCCTGCTGGAGCAATACGGCCTGCGCTATGCCGAAGGCTATGGCCTGACCGAGACGGCGGCGCCGTCGCATTCCAACCCGCCTGACCACCCCAAGCAGCAGTGCCTGGGCATTCCGTTCATGGGTACCGATGCGCGCGTGATCGATCCCGAAACCCTGCAGGAAATGCCCGTGGGCGAGCAGGGCGAGATCATCATTCATGGCCCCGAGGTGTTCCAGGGCTACTGGAAGCGGCCCGACGCCACGGCGGCGGCCTTCATCGAGTTCGACGGCAAGCGCTTCTTCCGCTCGGGCGACCTGGGCCGCATGGACGAGGAAGGCTACTTCTTCCTGACCGACCGCCTCAAGCGCATGATCAATGCGAGCGGCTTCAAGGTCTGGCCGGCCGAGGTCGAGGCGCTGATGTTCCGCCACCCCGCGATCCAGGAGGCCTGCATCATTGCCGCCAAGGACAGCTACCGGGGCGAGACGGTTAAGGCCGTCGTGGTGCTGCGCGCAAGCCACCAGGATACGACCGAGCAGCAGATCATCGACTGGTGCCGCGAGAACATGGCGGTGTACAAGGTGCCGCGCATCGTGCAGTTTGTAACGGCGCTGCCCAAGAGCGGCAGCGGCAAGGTGATGTGGCGGTTGCTGCAGGAAAAAGAACCGGCAGACGCTACCGCTTCAGGAGGCTGATTGCCCGGCGCCCGCCGGTGCAAACCCGAAAGGGCGCCGGCCTAAAACCCATGGCATGGACCACCTCGCGGTGGGCATCGCAATGTGATTGCCGGTTTCCGGGAGCGACAGGTCTTACACACGCACGCTGAATGTGCCAGTGGGGGTGGCAAGCAGGGCCGGGGCATCCAAATTGGCACGGACGAAGTGGTGGCGTTCGCAGGGCAACGCGGTCTCCTGGGCCGGGCGGGGGATGGCTCCATGCCACTGCACGCAGCTGCAGGGGGCACTGCTGCAGATGTGTGGTTTGTCAGACGCTCTCAAATGCATAGCAAAAAGCGCTTTGAAGTAGGGCGCTGAAGCCGATATTCATGGCGCTCATTGGGTGGCAATTGACTATTTGCTTACATTTTTTGCGCGGCCTTTGCCAGAAAACACCGCCGATCTTGTTACAAAGGGGCCATTCCGATTCACAGAGACTCAACCATGAACCTCACCTTTCGCCACCTGATTTCCGGGGCCGCCACGGCGGTGCTGCTGGTTGCAGCCACCGGCGCCCATGCCCAGGCCTATGTCAATGCCACCGTGGGAGGGCAGGTGGTCCCCGGCGTGTATGGACGCATCGACATTGGCAATGCGCCGCCGCCACCGCTGATCTACGCCGAGCCCGTGATTATCCAACGGCCGGCGGTGATGGTGCCGCGCTCGCCGATCTACATGCATGTGCCGCCCGGCCATGCCAAGAACTGGGCCAAGCACTGCGCCCGCTACAACGCCTGCGGCCAGCCGGTGTACTTCGTGAAAGAGCCTGTGCGCGGCCAGTACTACGGCGGCCAGCCTGGCAACTACGGTCGGGATGACCGCCACTGGAATGATGATCGCCGGGGCGGCGGCAAGCACGACCGCGGCGACCGCCGGGACGGGCGTGGCGATGGCCGTGGTGAAGGCCGTGGCAAAGGCCACGGAAACCGCGACTGAGCGGCCAGCGTTGCCTTAAGCTCGGCTGCATGGCCGAAGTCACTTTTTCTCCTCCTTTCACCGGTCCCGAGGGCGTGGCCGACCAGCTGCGCAAGACCGGCTACGCTGTGCTGTCGCCACCCGATGTGGCTGCGTGGTCCGGTTGCCGCCTCGCTGATCTGCAGGCCCTTGCGCCTGACTGGGCCGCGTTGCCCCCCGATGATTTTCTGAAGGACGGTGGCCGCTACCGTCGCCGTCGCCATGCCTGTTTTGAAGTGGTGCACGGCGAGGTGGTGCAGGTGGCGCACCGGGCGCACTGGCAGCCGCTCGAATACAACGCACTGCATGGCGGCATGGAGCGCTGGTTTGCCCCGATGGCGGCCGAGACGGTGGCGCGGCCTGTGTGGAGGCAGCTGCTGGCGGCGCTGGCCGCGCTGTCCGACACGGTGTTTGCCGCGCCCGACGTGCCCGCGCGCTGGTTTGTCGAGGCGCACCAGTTTCGTATCGACACCACCGATGGCATTGGCCGCCCCACGCCCGAAGGCGCGCACCGCGATGGTGTGGACCTGGTGGCGGTGTTTCTGGTGGCCCGCGAGGGCGTGAAGGGCGGTGAAACGCGGGTGTTCGAGGCGGCGGGCCCGGCGGGCCAGCGCTTTACCCTGAGCGCGCCCTGGTCGCTGATGCTGCTGGACGATGCCCGCATGATCCACGAGACCACGCCTATCCAGCCCCTGGTGCCCGGTGGTTACCGCGACACGCTGGTGGTAACCTGCCGGCGCGGAAGCTTTCAGGGGGCGGATGCGGTGGCCTAGGGTGCAGGCCGGGTTGCCGCGGCACCATGATTTGATGCGAATCAAGATGCAGGCCAGAATGGACCGCCACACTGACTCCCTATTTCCAGGCCTTTGCCTGGCCCCATCAACTTGAGGAGAAGCACCATGTTCAAGCACATTCTGGTTCCTGTGGACGGCTCCAAGACCTCCATGCTCGCGGTGTCCAAGGCGGCAGCCTTGGCCAAGACGTTTGGCAGTGCCGTCACGGCGCTGTATGTGATCGATCCCTACCCGTTCACGGGCGTGGGGGCAGATTTTGCCTATGGCCAGGCGCAATACCTGAGTGCCGCGACGGCCGAGGCCAGCAGTGCACTCGACGCCACCAAGCAGGCCATGGCCGATGCGGGCGTGCAGGTCACTGCCGTGGTGGGCGAGGGCCATGCGGTGCATGACGCCATCGTGCGGGCCGTCGAAAGCACGGGCGCCGACCTCATCGTGATGGGCTCGCACGGCCGCCGTGGCCTGGAAAAACTGGTGCTGGGCAGCGTCACGCAGCGCGTGCTGGGCGTGGTGCATGTTCCGGTGCTGGTGGTGCGCGACTGAGCGTTACTGCTCCATGAAAAACGGCTCCTTGCGGAGCCGTTTTCCGTTTTGATTCTCGATCAGCCTGCGCATCACCCGCAGCCTGCTGATCGTGGAATGGGCACGCCCCAGACCAGTGCACCCGTGGAACTGGCTTCGCCAGGCCACCGGGTGCGTCCCCCTTCAGGGGGAAGGTGCGAAGCACCTCAGGGGGTCACTCAATTTTTGCACCCGAGGCCTCCACGATGCCCTTCCACTTGGCGTAGTCGATCTTGAGCAGGGTGCCGAACTGTGCTGCCGACATGGCTTCGGGTTCTGCGCCCTGGGCCTGGATGGCGGCCTTCATGTCGGCAGTGGCCAACAGCTTGTTGATTTCGGCGTTGAGGGTGCTCACCACGGCGGCAGGCGTGCCGGCCGGGGCGAGCACGCCATACCAGGTGCTCACGTCAAAGTCCTTGAAGCCCGATTCGGCCACGGTGGGCACCTCGGGCAGCGACGAGCTGCGCTTGGCCGAGGTCACGGCCAGGGGGCGCAGCTTGCCCGACTTGATCTGGCCCATGGCCGAGGGCACCGAAGACACCAGCAGGTCCACATTGCCCGCCAGGGCATCCATCAGCGCAGGGTTGGAGCCCTTGTAGGGAATGTGGCTGAGCTTGATGCCTGCGGCTTTCTCGAACAGGTCGCCGGCCAGGTGGATGGAGGTGCCGTTGCCGGGCGAACCATAGGTGATGGTGCCGGGCGCGGCCTTGGCGGCGGCCACCACGTCGGCCAGGGTCTTGTACTTGCTGTTGACGCTGGTGGCGATGATCACGGGGGTCCAGGCCACATGGGCCACGGCGGTCAGGTCCTTGGTGGGGTCCCAGGGGAGGTTCTTGTAGAGCCAGGGGCCGATCACCAGGTTGTCTTTCTGGCCCATCACGATGTCGTAGCCCGTGGGCGCAGCCTTCACGGCCTCGCCGATGCCGATGGTGCCGCCGGCGCCGGCCTTGTTGTCGGCCACCACGGTCCATTTGGCGCTTTCGGTGAGCCGGGTGGCTACCAGGCGCGACAGGATGTCGGTGCCGCCTCCGGGCGGGAAGGGCACGATCAGGCGGATGGGCTTGGTGGGGTAGCTGGCTGCCGGTGCGGGGGCCTGGGCATACGCCGATGTGCCCACGGCCAAGGCCAGGGCGGTGAAGGTAATCAGTTTGCGCATCATTCTTGAAGGTATTGAAGGATTCAGAAAACAGTGCGTGCCATTACACGCGCTCAAAAATGGCGGCAATGCCCTGGCCGCCGCCAATGCACATTGTGACCAGCGCGTAGCGGCCCTGGATGCGTTGCAGCTCATGCAGGGCCTTCACGGTGATCAGCGCGCCGGTGGCACCAATCGGGTGGCCCAGCGAAATGCCCGAGCCATTGGGGTTGACCTTGGCCGGGTCCAGGCCCAGGTCGCGCGTGACGGCGCAGGCCTGGGCGGCAAAGGCTTCGTTGGCCTCGATCACATCGAGGTCGTTCACCGTGAGGCCGGCCTTCTTGAGCGCCAGCTGCGTGGCGGGCACGGGGCCAATGCCCATGTACTTGGGGTCCACGCCCGCATGGGCGTAGGCCACCAGGCGGGCCAGCGGCTTGGCGCCACGGGCCTTGGCGGCCCCGGCTTCCATCAGCACCACGGCGGCGGCGGCGTCGTTGATGCCCGAGGCGTTGCCAGCGGTCACCGTGCCGTTTTCCTTGGCGAAAACGGGCTTGAGCTTGGCCATGTCTGCCATCGTGGCACCGGGGCGGAAGTGCTCGTCGGTGGCGTACTGCACATCGCCCTTCTTGGCTCTAAGGGTGACGGGCACGATCTGGTCCTTGAACACGCCGTTTTGCGTGGCGCGCTCGGCACGGTTGTGGCTTTCCACGGCCAGGCGGTCCTGGTCTTCGCGGCTGATGCCCCATTTGGCAGCGATGTTCTCGGCCGTCACACCCATGTGGATGTTGTGGAAGGGGTCGTGCAGGGCGCCGATCATCATGTCGATCATCTTGGTGTCGCCCATGCGCGCGCCAAAGCGCGTGGCCAGGCTGGCATAGGGTGCGCGGCTCATGTTCTCGGCGCCAGCGCCGATGGCCACGTCGGCATCGCCCAGCAGGATGGACTGGCTGGCGCTGACGATGGCCTGCAGGCCCGAGCCGCACAGGCGGTTGACGTTGTAGGCGGGCGTGCCCTCGCCACAGCCGCCGTTGATGGCGGACACGCGCGACAGGTACATGTCCTTGGGCTCGGTGTTGACCACATGGCCGAACACCACATGGCCCACGTCCTTGCCCTCCACGTTCGCACGGGCGAGCGATTCACGCACGACGAGCGCGCCCAGTTCGGTGGGCGGCACATCTTTCAGGCTACCGCCAAAGGTGCCAATGGCGGTGCGCACGGCGCTGACGACGACGACTTCACGGGTCATGGGGAATCTCCTCAGTAAATAAAAATCAGGATGAAATGGGCCTCTGGCGCTTATCTGTCAAGCGCTGGCAGCTATGAATCAATGCGTCAATGGTCGGCGGAACCGGTACGCACAAAGCCCGTGCCACCGTGGAACCGGCTTTGCCGGGCCACGGGTGGCGTACCCCCGCAAGGGAAGACGCGAAGCGGCTCAGCGGGGCTTTCATGTGTCGCGCACATCGGCCACCGGGTGGGTACCGAAGTCTGCGCGCTCCAGCCAGGCCAGCACGCGGGTAGCGGCATCGGCAGGCGATGTGAGCTGGCCACCTGTCTTGAGGTGGGCAAAATTGGGGGCGTCCGGAAACGCGGCCGGGTCGGTGCCGCGCAACTGCAGCTGCATGTCGGTGTCGATGACGCCCGGCGCCAGCGAACACACCCTGGCGCCATGGGGCTTGAGGGCTTCGTCCAGCGCCACGCAGCGCGTGAAATGGTCCAGGCCCGCCTTGGCCGCGCAGTAGGCCGCCTGCGAGGCCATGGCACGGCGGCTCAGGCCCGATGAAATATTGAGCACCTTGCGCGGCATGGCCCAGCCTTCGGTGGCGCCCAGGAAAGCGGCCGTGAGCAGCATGGGTGCCTCCAGCCCCACGCGCAGGGCGTTGGCGAGGTCGGGCGGGTCGCTGGCGGACAGCGGCGCGATGCGCGGGATCACGCCAGCGTTGTTGATCAGCGTGGCGCTGGCAAAGGCCGCGGGGCCCTGGGCTGCGAGCCACCCGCGCAACCGGTGCGCAGCCTGCTCGCCTTGCGACAGGTCTTGCTGCCACTGCTCCAGCGTGGCACCGGCCTGGCTTGCCGCCTGGGCGAGCTCTGTACTGGCATGGCGCGAGATGCAGACCAGCGTGTGGCCCGGGCGCAACAGCTGGTGCGCCATAGCCAGACCCATGCCGCGCGAAGCGCCGGTAAGAAGAACAAGGTGGTTCAAAGGCATGCTGCCATGGTACTGCGGTAAGCCTGCGGCGGGCTTTCAGCCGAGGATTTCTGGGGGGTGAATCATCAGAAAACTATTGAATTGATAGCTGCTGATGGATACCGCATAAGTGCAAGATGCCTATTTGGCTAAAACTCTGCAGGCCAGTCCAGCGTGATGCCTGCATTCGTCACGGGGTGCGTGAAAGCCAGGTGGCTGGCATGCAGCAGCAGGCGCGGGGCCTGGGCCTGCGTGGCGGCATCGGCATAAAGTGCGTCGCCCACAATGGCATGGCCGATGGCTGCAAGGTGCACGCGCAACTGGTGGGTGCGGCCGGTGACGGGGGCCAGCTCGACCCGCGTGGTCTGGGCCGTTGCGTCATACGCCAGCGCACGCCAGCGCGTGAGGCTGGGTTTTCCCAGGTGGTGGTCGATCACGCGCAGCGGGCGGCGTGCCCAGTCGGCCGCAATCGGCAGGTCGATGTCATGCCAGGCGCTGTCTTCACCGCCCAGCTGCCCCTGCACCACGGCCTGGTAGAGCTTGTGCACCTGGCGTTCGGCAAACGCGTGGCTCAGGCGCCGCTGTGCGTTGGGATGGCGGGCCATGAGAACGAGGCCCGAGGTGGCTTGGTCCAGCCGGTGCACGATGAGCGCGCCGGGCCAGCGCTGCTGCGCGCGGGCGCTCAGGCAATCTTGCTTGTCGGGCCCCCGGCCGGGCACGCACAGCAGCCCCGAAGGCTTGTGCCGCACGAGCAGATCGGCATCGACATGCACTGCCTGCACGCAGGTGTCGGCGGTAACGGCGGTATCGGCGGTATCGGCCGCGTCGGCCTTGTCCACGGCGTCAGGCGGCGTCATGGCCCGCCACCAGCCGCTGCACGGTGGCGCACAGTTCTTCCACGTCGTTGGGCTTGTGGATGAGGGCGCTGGCGCCCTCGGCCATGGCGGCCTGCTCGATTTCTGCCGTGACATAGCCCGAAGCCAGCGCCACGGGCAGATCGGCGCGGATGCGGCGGGCCTCGCGCACCAGGTCAATGCCCGAGTAGCCGGGCATGTTGTAGTCGGTCACCAGCAGGTCATAGCGCTGCGGCTCGGCGCGCAGCGCGGCCGTGGCCTCGTGGGGGTCGGTGAAACCGCTGACCTGGTAGCCCCGGCGGCGCAGCAGGCGCCGCACCAGAAACAC
>Ga0208125_100669_pt1 | contig 16833 bp, 15 predicted proteins | sample LakWasM128_HOW14_2_FD_183938 | JGI IMG/M metagenome (GOLD analysis project Ga0208125, IMG submission 183938) | Freshwater sediment methanotrophic microbial communities from Lake Washington under simulated oxygen tension - Sediment Metagenome... | ecosystem: Environmental > Aquatic > Freshwater >... | reverse complement strand
GGAGCGTGGTGCCCTGGCCGTGCTGGGCGATGCCGAGCTGGCGGGCTGGGTGCAGGAGCGTCTGGACGCGCAGCTGCGCCATCTGCTGATCGATGAGTTCCAGGACACCAGCCCGCTGCAGTGGCAGGCCCTTTATGCCTGGCTGTCCGGTTACAGCGGCGCGGGCGGTGGCGGCAGCGGGCAGCGCCCGCTGTCGGTCTTCATCGTCGGCGATCCCAAGCAGAGCATTTACCGCTTCCGGCGCGCCGAGCCGCGCGTGTTCGCGGCGGCGCGCGACTTCGTGCGCGATGGCCTGGGCGGCGCGGTGCTGGCCTGCGACCACACGCGCCGCAATGCGCCGGTGGTGCTGGCGGCGGTGAATGCCGCCCTGTCCGAGGCGCAAGGGCGGGGCGAGTACGAGAACTTCCGCGCGCACTCCACCGAGGTCGGCGCGGCCGACGCGTTGGAGGGCTTCCTGCGCCTGGACGTGGAAGAGGGGGGCGCGGAGGATGCAGACGACGCGGACGCCGGCACCACCCCGGCCGACGCGGCCTGGCGCCCCAGCCTGCGCGAGGCGCGTCACGAGCCCGAGCTGCAGCGCCGTGCCGCCGAGGCCGGGCGTATTGCGGCGGCCCTGGCCGAGCTGATCCATGGCCAGGGCCTCAAGCCCGGCGAGGTCTTCGTGCTGGCGCGCAAGCGCGAGCCGCTGCGCGTGCTGGCCCAGGCGCTCAAGGGTCTGGGCATCCCGCATGTGGCACCCGAGGAACAGAACCTGCTGGACGCGCCCGATGTGCGCGACCTGCTGGCCCTGCTGGACGCGCTGGCCTCGCCCGCGCATGACCTCTCGCTCGCACATGCACTGCGCAGCCCGCTGTTCGATGTCAGCGAGGCGGGCCTGCTGCAGCTCTCGCGCGCCGCCGGTGCGGTGCGCCGCCTCAGCGATGTCGTGCCGGACGTGGAGGACGTGGAGGGCGGGCAGGAGGGTCAGGAGCAGGACCGCAGCAGTTTCTGGCAGGCCTTGCTGGCCGCCGACGAGGCGGCGCTGGAGCCGGCGCTGCAGCGCGCGCGCCGGCTGATGCAGGCCTGGAGCGAGCGCGTGCAGCAATGCACGCCGCAGGAACTGCTGGACCAGATCCTGCACGAGGGCGATCTGCTGGCCCGGGTGGCGGCGCGCGTGCCGCCCAGCGAGCGGCGCGCGCGCCTGCATGCCTTGCAGGCCCTGCTGGGCCTGGCGCTGGACCTGGACGGCGGGCGTTATGTCACCGTCTATGGCTTTGTGCGGGCCCTGCGCCAGCGCGCGCTGAACCTGCCGGCCTACAGCGAGGCCGATGCCGTGCAGCTGTTGACCGTGCATGGCGCCAAGGGCCTGGAGGCTCGCGTGGTGGTGCTGATGGATAGCGATGCCGCGGCGGCGCGCGCCGATCATGCGACCCTGTTGGTCGACTGGCCGGTGCAGCAGCCCTGGCCGCGGCGCGTCGCCTTCCTCGGCTCGGAAAGCCGCCCGCCGCCGGCCCTGGCCGAGCTGATGCGCGTCGAGCAGGGGGAACGCCAGCGCGAGGAGCTGAATGCCCTGTATGTGGCGATGACGCGCGCCAAGGCGCGCCTGGTGTTGAGCCGCAGCCGTTCCGCCAAGGCCGGGCCGGCGGGCAGTTGGTGGGCCCGCCTGCAGGCGTTCGCGCCCGCCTGGGTGCCTGCGGCGGCGGCCGCTGCCGACCTGGGCAGCGCCGAGGTCCGCCTGCTCGAGCTGCCCCAGCTGCCGCCCGCGGCGGCCCGGCCGGCCACGCCCGAGCCTGCCGAGCTGGTGGTGCGGACGGCCGAGCTGGACGAGATGGCCGCCCTGGGCGAGGCCATGCACCGGGTGCTGGAATGGGCCAGCGGCCCAAATGGGCAAGGGCAGGGGCAGGCACGGGGTCAGGTCTTGCCGGCACTGCTGGGCGCGGCGGCACAGATGTACGGTCTCGACGCCAAGCGCAGCGAGCGCCTGGCGCGCGCGGTGCAGGCGATCCTGGGTAGCGCGGATTGCGCCCCCTTCTTCGACGCGGCGGCCCTGCTGTGGGCCGGCAACGAGGTGCCGGTGAGCCACGAGGGCGCCGACCTCCGGCTGGACCGTCTGGTGCAGCGCGTCAGCGAGGGCGGCGAGGGTGGCCGGCCGGAATGGTGGGTGCTGGACTACAAGCTCAACGATGCGCCACAGCGCCAGCCCGAGTATCTGGAGCAGCTGCGCGTCTACCGTGCCGCGGTGCAGCGGCTGCAGCCGGGCGAGCCGGTGCGCAGCGCCTTCATCACCGCCCAGGGGCGCCTGATCGAGGTGGGCTGAAACTGTTTTTCGGGCGGGGCTGAAATCCGGGCTACAATGGCCGGCTTAGTCGGGGCGTAGCGCAGCCTGGTAGCGCATCTGCTTTGGGAGCAGAGGGTCGCGAGTTCGAATCCCGCCGCCCCGACCATGTCTTGACACCATGCCAACCCGCTGCGGACGCCGTCCCCAGCGGGTTTTGCTTTTTGAAAAGGGCCGCGCCGAGCTTGCGCCCCCAGGTCAACCCGGACAGCCAGCGTTGACCGCGGCTGGGACAATCCGCGCGCACCGCGACAAGCGCGGTCGCTCGTCTGGCCACAAGCCGGCGCGCGGCCTGCCCCCGAGATTCAACAGATCGATCAAGCACAGCATGGCGATACAACAGCTCAGCGAAGAACAGATCCACACCTGGACGCGCGCCCAGAAAGACGAGTGGTGGTTCAAGAACATCTACCGCGGCGACATGGCGCAGCTGAGCCTGCGCTCGGGCCTGACCGGCTTCCTGCTGGGCGGCGTGCTGGCCGCCACCAGCCTCTATATCGGCGCCAAGACCGGCATCGGCATCGGCGTGGGCCTGACCTCGGTGATCCTGGCCTTCGCGATGTTCCGCATGATGCATGCCGCGGGCTGGGCCTCGGACTACACGGTGCTGGAGAACAACTGCACCCAGTCCATCGCCACTGCCGCCGGCTATGTGGTCTCGCCGCTGTTCTCCAGCATGGCGGCCTATATGCTGGTGAGCGGCAAGATCATCCCCTGGTGGCAGCTGATGATCTGGATCGCGGTGATCTCCACCCTGGGCGTGCTGGTGGCCTTCCCGATGAAGCGCCGCTTCATCAACGAAGACCAGCTGCCCTTCCCCGAGGGGCGTGCCTGCGGCGTGGTGCTGGATTCGCTCTACACCGGCGAGGCCGGCGAGGGCATGTACAAGGCGCGCCTGCTCGCCAAGGTGGCGGTGCTCACCGCCACCTACCAGGCCATCGTCAGCGACGGCTGGATGAAGCTGCTGCAGTTCAAGCTGCTGCGCATGGATCAGTGGGCCGGCATGAAGGAGCCCTGGACCTTCCACGAGCGCCTCGATCAGTACTACTACCAGGCGGCGGTGAAGGCGGACCTGTGGATCCCCAAGATCCTCGGCACCGACTTCCGCGCCCTCGGCCTGCGCTTCACGCTCGACGCCGCGATGCTGGGCGTGGGCGGCCTGATGGGCATTGCCGTGGCCACCAGCTGCCTGCTGGGCGCCTTCATCAACTTCGTGATCCTCGCCCCCATCATGATCCAGGCCGGCGACATCGTGCAGCGCGTTGCGCCCAGCGGTGCCATCGTGCCGATCTCGCGCGCCGAGATCGTCAACCAATGGTCGATGTGGTGGGGTGTGGCGATGATGGTGACGGGCTCGCTGGTGAGCCTGGCTGCCAAGCCCGAGCTGTTCACCGCCGCCTTCAAGTCCGTGACGGGCAAGAAGACCAAGGCCGATGCCGGCACCGATCTGCTGGCGCATATCGAGGTGCCGCTGTGGGTCTCGTATGTGGGCGTGCCGGTGTTCGGCCTGCTGGGTGCCTGGATCACGCATGAATTCTTTGGCGTGCCCCTGTTGCTGGCCCTGGTCTCGCTGCCGCTGATCTTCGTGCTGACGGTGATCTGCACCAACTCGATGGCGCTGACCTCGTGGACGCCCACCGGCTCGCTCTCCAAGATCACCCAGTTCACCATGGGCGCGATCGACAGCTCCAACCCGGCCAGCAATCTGCTGCCCGCGGGCATGACCTCGGAGATCGCCTCCAACGCCGCCAACCTGCTGTCCGACATCAAGCCCGGCTACATGCTGGGCGGCAAGCCGCGCCACCAGGTGGTGGGCCATCTGATCGGCATCATCGCCGGCGTGCTGGCCTGCGTGCCGCTGTTCTTCCTGCTGTTCCTGCCGCCGGATGTGAACGGCGTGCGCTCGGTCGCCACCCTGGTGTCCGAGCAGTTCGCGATGCCCGCCGCCATCCAGTGGAAGGGCGTGGCCGAGATCATCGCCAAGGGCCTCAAGGGCCTGCCGAGCTCGGCCCTGATCGCGATGGGCTTCGCGGTCGTCAGCGCCATCATCCTGGAAGTGGCGCGCATCGCCAGCAAGGGCCGGTTCCAGATCTCCGCCGTCTCGGTGGGCCTGGGCGTGGTGTTGCCGCCCGAGTCGACCCTGGCCATGTGGCTGGGCGCGCTGATCTTCTGGCTGCTCTCCAAGCGCTTCAAGGACGCCCGCAGTGCCGGCTACAAGCGCTGGGTGGAAGGCTGCGAGCCAATCTGCGCGGGCCTGATCTCGGGCGCGGCGCTGATGGGCATCGGCAACGCCATCGTGAACGTGCTGATCGGCTGATCGGCTGATCGGCTGATCGGCTGATCGGCCTTCTGGACCGTTGCTGGGCCTGCCCGAGGCCCATGGCACAATTCAAGGGCATCAAGGGCAAGGCCTGCGTGGGAACGCAGGCCTTGTTCACACACACTGCCCGTAGCTCAACTGGATAGAGCAGCTGCCTTCTAAGCTGGGGGTTGGTGGTATAAAAGTGTAATGGTGGCAGGTGCTTAGGGCTGCCGCGTAGTGCCAAGGGGAGCCCAAGGGTTACCCGTGAGCGGCGTTAGCTCAGCTGGATAGAGCACCGGTCTTCTAAACCGGGGGTGAGGGGTTCGAGTCCCTTACGCCGCACCACAAACCCCAGGGCGTTCGCCCGTTGGGCCTAGTACCTACCCCTGACTTATCCGCTGAACGCACACCACTACGCGGACTTGCGCCGCGTAGAGGATGGCCCTACGACCGTGCAACGGGCGCCGCGCATAGACTTCCTGCGAGTTGATTCGTTAGACGGGGAGAACAAATGACCTTGAGTAGATTAGCCGTCGCCATTGCCGCGACCATTGCAGCCTCCGGCGCGCTCGCACAAACACCCGCGAAGAAGCCGGTCAGGGCAACACCGGCAGCCAAAGCACCAGCACCGGAGCCCGCCGCGTCCAAGCCGGCCCCGCCGCCCCCATCGCCGCCGCCATTCGCGCCAGTGCGTTGGCAGGCGGATGCCCCGATCTCGGCCTATGTGCCGAACGATGTGCCTAAGGTCTACGAGTGGGTCAATGCGCAGATCGCTGCAGTCCCAGGTAAACCTGACCAATTTTCGACCACTGACGAGCGGCGCAACTACGAGGTCTCACTGGCCGAGAAACTCAAGGTAATTGGCCCACTCGCCGTGATCAGCCCCTGCACGAAAAAGTACAACGCCGACCGTCAGGAGTACGAAGTTCGGGTTGTCGGTATGTCAATTCAAGACGAAACGCTACGCGATCCGAATCCCGAGTCTTTGCGCTTGCGGAAGGTGACTATTGGCCGGGGCGAGTACGTCAAGGACACGTACACCGGGCAGAACGCTTTCGGTGCGTCTACGGAGATTTCGCGCACCGTCGGCGAGATATTTGCTCTCACGTTTACTTCGGGACTGAACCACGACCCGAGCGGCGCTTTGGTAGAGGTGCGGTCATCCGTCCCAGTTCCGTACAAGATGAATGTCGGCGCCTACACGTTTGCTGTCGGCATGCCACCTTCGGAAGCCCGCGAGCAGGACAAGAACATTTCTTGCCTTACGGTCTTCACCGTCACAGCTCCTGGCGCTTACAAGTTCATCGAGCGGTCACGGCCTACGCGCGACATGCCTTTTGAATCGACGATCACGTATCGGGCTCTAATGGCTACGTTTGACATGTTGGCGGTCGTGAACACGGCCAGCGGTCAGGTCTATGCCAAAGCTACGCGGCAGGGCTTCCCGGGGCAGTAAGAGCCAGCGCATCCCGCGCCGCCAGTTCCACTTCAGCGGGCAACGTGCCGCTATCCACAGCGAGGCGCAGGGCCGCGATCAACACCGGGGTCGCTGCGACCTGGACGGCCAGGGCCTTGAGCTGCTGATCGGCGGCGGCTTGGTCGCCGTCCTTGCCCACCTTGACGAATACGCGGGCCAGCAGCACCTGCCGACCATTGCGGCGGTTCTGGCCGTCGCCGGTCGGGCCGAGGATGTAGGTCGAGCCGTTGCCGTTGTGCCAGACTGTTTCCTGCACGCGCCACGCGCTGGGCATGGCTTGGGCTTCGTTCTGATCGCTGTGCAACGCGTCAGCCCTCCACAGCCGCCAGGGCCTCGCGGGCCGCTTGCTGAGCCTCGGCATCACCGGCCAACGCGCCCGAGTTCACAGCCAGGCGCAACGCATGACACATCGCTGGGGCACCGGCCACGAGGCGCGCCGTGGCGTGCAGCAGGTCGATGTTTGCCGGGCCGCGCATGGGTCGCTCGACGCGAACCCAGGCCACGGGGTCAATGGGCCTTGAAAGGGGCATACCGGCGCACAGGTCGGGGGCCTCAGCCACCACGGCGATTTCGTAGCCGCTGTCGTTGTGCCGGATGTGGCTGTTCAATTGCCAGTTGGGGGCAGTGGTGCTGCGCATGATGTTCCTCGCGCTCGGCTTACGCCGGGTCGTGCTTGTTGGGCTTGTCGGCCCTCGCGGCCAGGACAACATCGACCGGGCGAGCGGCGTCACCCTCGCGAGCTGCGCGCATCTGCTCCATCTCGTGGCACACCATCTGCGACGGGGTGTAGAGGTAGAGCTTGCCGTCGATGACGACAGGCGTCAGTGTTTCGTCCATGGTCGCCTCGTCTTGTTGATAGGTGGGGCGTGCAGCGAAGTGAGATGCTTCGCGGTGAGCCCCGTCGCCGAAACGCTCAGAACGGCCATGCAAACCCATGGAGAGCCACGCCGACGAGCATTCGAACGACGCGCCCCACCGGACGGGCCTATGGGCCGCTCTCTCGGCCCGCCCGGTTTTCTGGGCTTACGGGCGAACGCCGGTGACGACAGCCAGGCCCGCCGCATAGGGGACCAGCACGTCCAGTCGAGGCATAGGCTTCCTGGAGCAGTTGCACGCTCAGGTTCTCGCGCAGCACGAAGCGCACCTGCGAGAAGTCGCCCATGTAGATTTCCGTGCAATCGGTCGAGCCGCCAACCGGCAGGTTGTTCGGAATCTGCGAACTGGTCAGCAGTTGCAGGTCACGCACCAGCGGCGGAGCAGCCAAGGGTTGGAACAACGTGTCGGCCAACGAAGCGAGGCCAACGCGAGTACGGGGCGACATGATGGCGGCGGTCGGCATCGGCGCATCGGCCGACATGATCGACTGGAAGCCGGTGAGCAGATTGCCGTAACGCAGCGTGGCCAGCGAGGTGCCATTCGTGCCGTTCGTCACCGACTGGATGCCGGCGGTGTTCAGGATGCCACGAGGCTCGGGCGCAGTGCCGGTGCCGCGCAGGCCGACGCGATCCATTTCCTTGGCGAACGCCTGCCCGATCACTTGCAGCAGGGCCTGATGCATGCCAGCAGAGTCGGCCAGCAGTTCGCGGCTGATCTTGAACATCACTGCCAAGCTGCGCGGCGTGGCAGTCAGGGCGCGGAACACCGGGTCCGATTCGGCCACGGCACCGTTCTCGCTTCGCCATGCTGCGGTGGGCAACGTCTGGATACCCGGCAGGACGAAGGACTTAGCACCATCCTCCTGGGGGCTGATCGCCGCGCCTGCTTGCAGCAGCGACGAGTTCGGCACCAGTGCCGACAGGATTTCCGGCATCACGATGTTCGGCACCGTGTAGCCGCCCGCCGAGTCGGTGCCTTCCTGCAGCGCGTTGCGCACGGCGAGGGTGGTCTGCATGTTGGCCACGCCGCGCATGAAGTCGGCGATGCCGATGCCCTCTTGGTCCTTCAGCGATGCCTGATTGCCTGCGCGGCGGCGATAGTGGTTGTGGAACTCGTCCGCCGTGCGCAGCGCCGGCAGGTCTTCTTCGCTGCTGGCGGCACCGGCCTTGGACGGCTTGCCGGAGGCGCGGGGCTTCTGGCCGTTGGCCTCGGCCTCCATCGTCTCGATTTCGTTCTTCACTTCCTCGAACTGCTCGTTCATCGCGTCATAGGCCGCCTGTTGATCCTTCGGCCAAGCCTTGTCGCCGGCTGCGGCCAGCATCTTGCTCATGGCGTTGGACAGTGCGTAGGCGCGTTCGCGCAGTGCTTGAATGCTTTTCATCTTGGGCTCCGTGAGGTTGGGTTCGACGGCCTGCTGTTGTTCGCGCCGCCCTCAAGCGACAGCGGCCAGCACATGCCGGCCGCGTCCTCGATAGCGATTTGTCACAGCCCCCTGGAGAAGTCACAAGCCGAGGAGAGGTGAAACACGCTAGCGCTGTGGTTGAGCGCATACGAGTAGCAGTGAGGCCGGCAACACCGGGGGCTTGCTGGCGGTGGCGCTGGTGGGGTCATACCGCACGGCACCAGCAAATCGGGCCGTGGTGCGCGTGTCAGCGCCCAGGTCAGGGGTCGGTACTGGCGGGGCTGTTGAAACGTGTTGTGGCGCTGATGGCTGGCGACACCGGCTGGCCGCTCGCGTCCGTGGCCGCTGGGCACGCGCAGGCGAAGCGGCATCGGTGGCGGTTCTTCACCGGCGACTGGGGGCCAAAGTCTGGAATTGCGCTGAAGAAAAGGGACCCACACGGTTCCGTAGGACGAGCCCTTTAACTTTTGACCGCCCCCTCCCCAGTGCCAAACCGAGGGCAACAGGGCAACGCCGGCCAGCCTCGGCAGGGCGCCACCCAGCCACCCGGACCCAACGCCAAATTTCCCAAACTCCCCCCATACATACACACACATAAGGACTTTTGGAAAACCCCGTTTAGGGTTGGGTGGCTGGGTGGCTAACGTGCGGGTTGGCCCTTGAATCAGGCACAGGACCGCAGGCCGATGGCGCGGTGTTTCTCGCGTCGGTTCAGCAGGCGACCCGGGTGGCCGGGTGGCACCAATGCCCAGCGGTGTGGCCGATTGGGCGGGCAGCACCGGCCACGGCATGCAGCCAGTGCAGCGAGGACGGCACATCAGAACCGCCCGGCACCAGAACCATTCCGCGGTGACTTAGCCCGCTTGGCCAACTCGATTCCGTGCTCGTTCAGCAGGCAGTACCGATAGACCCTCTGCTTGCTGTTGCGCTTGATGCCGGCTGCGTCTTTGGTCGAGGTCTGCAAGTCGCGGCTTTCAAGCGCCAGCATCGGCACTTCGTCCTCGGTTGCGGGGTCGTAGCAAAACCGCTTCGTCGCCGGGATGCGCTGCTTGAAGCGCGTCGCGCTGATCTTTCCGTGGTTGTTCTCTTCGCACCACTGCTCGTAGGCCAAGAAGAGTTCATCCTTGTCCACGTACAGGCGCTCGATGCCAGGATGCTTATCCAGCCCTTCGGCCTCGCACTGGCGGAAGTGGGCGATGGTTTCGGGCGGGATGTACTCGCAAACATCGGTCAGGAACAGGCCGAGATAGTCTTCCTCGCGGCGGTACGCATTCGTCGCGTCGATCACCTTCTTCGGTGTGCGCAGGCCGCCATCGGTCAGGTACTTGCGCGCTCCCTCGGCGATCCAACGCAACACGACTTCCAGGCCCGCAGGCGACGTGAATTTGTCGAGCAAGCTGGTGTCCTTGATGCGCTGGGCCAAACCCGCTGCTACTTCTTCCGCTGTCCCGAACTTCACGTTGAAGGGGATGAGGTGCAAGCGCCGCCAGATGCCGTCATCTGTGCCTCGCACCTCGGGCCGAGGATTGGTCAGCAAGAACAACTTGGCCACGGGCTTGAACTCAAATGGACTGCCGTAGATGCGTCGTGCCTTGATCACGTCGTCGCCAGTCACGCCCTTGATGAACGGCTCGTTGATGGCTACGCGTTCTTTGAATTCTGACGAGACGCCGAGGCGCACGCCGTCCATGTCGGCCTTCTCGTACTGCACGATGCTGTCCTTTGCTTCAGCATCGAAGACCAAGGTGCTGATCGTGCGGCCATGCGTCCCCAGCGCACGACGCACCGGGTCCATGAGCAGGTTCTTGCCGTTGCTGCCGCCGCCGTGCATGACGAACATGCATTGCTCGCGGGTGTGGCCGGTAGCGCCGTAGCCGATGGCCCGATGCACGTAGTCGTACATGAGCTCGTCGCCGTCGAAAGCAGCGCGCACCGTCTGCACCCACTCGGCATAGAGCGGAAACGTGTCGGCATCGAACTTGTAGACGACCTCGGTGTGGCGCGTGATGTAGTCGTCAGGCTTAGGCGGCCGCAAGGCCAGCGTGCGCAGGTTCAGGGCGCCATTGCCGCAGGCCAGCATGTCGGGGTCGTGATCCATCACGACGCGGTGCTCTTCCAACACCGTGTTGAGCTTGGCGTTGAACAGCGTCTTGACGTTGCTGATCGTCGCCTTCTTCTCGCAGTGCAGGATCATGTTCGTGATGGCCGTCGCCCGCTGGCCCGCCGCGTCTACCGCCTCGCTGCGGCCCTCGGCCCGGGCGGTCGCAAGCTCGGCGCGCACAGCAGCGAGTTCTTCGTAGAAGTGGTCCGACAGGTGTGTGCAGTAGGCGAGTTGCTTCTCGTCCACCTTGTTTTGCGTCCAGCGCCCGAGCCTAGGCAGGTACACGTGAGTTGCGCCGCCGCCGTTGCAGAACAGGTGCCGATAGCGCCGCAGGAAATCGTCCGCCAGAGCCTTGTCGGTGTTGTTCCTGACCTCTTGGAAGAACTGGAGGTTCGGGGCCTTCACCTCGGGGTGGTCCCCCTTGGGGCTGTACCGCGCACGTTCATCAGCAGACTGCTGTAGAAGGCGGAAGAACTTATCGTCGTTGTCGGGCGCTTCACCGCTGGCCGCATCTGACACCGGCCCGTCCTGTTGGACACTGGTGGCGGGTTCCTGGGGTGTGGGGTTGTCGCTGGTGGCGCTGGCGGCAACCCCTTCTTTTTTTTCGTCTCCGGGCTGCGATCCCGGCTGCGCTGTAGCAGTCATTGCGTTCCTCTTCTGGGAAAGGGGCGCACCTGTCCAGCACGGTCGATAGCTGACCGCCTGGCTGCATTCTTCCTTTCTGGCCCCTCGGTCGGTTCGGCGCTGATGGGTGACCGGGGACTGCGCGGCGAGCCGCGATTGACGCGGCTCTAGGTCCGCGTGCGCTTGGCGCTCTTGGCCTTCGGCACAGGGGCCTTCAGGCGAATGCCGACGATGGTTGCGTTCGGTCCTTTGTGGCCGGCAGATCGGGTCAACTCATAACCGCAGAAGTCGGCGGCAGCGATTGCCGAACCGTTGGAGATGTACTCCGACTGCTTGCGGGCGCGCAGCCACTTCTCAACCATGTGCTTGAGCACGTTCGAGCTGATTGCGCTGGGACCGTGGGGTTCGCATTCCTCGGTGATGAAGTGCATGCAGTGCGCCACCTGGCAAGCCGACTCGGCCGGGGCCCCGGCCATCGGTAGGCCGTAGACGGAATGCCCGTTCTTCATCTCGCCGGTGTCGAACCCGAGGTAACACAGGTCCGCCGGCAGATCGCGCATGGCCTCGACCAGCGGCACCTGCTTGTGCTGGCCGCCGATCCAGCGGGTCACAGTCAACGTGCTCATCACGCGGCCTCCTGTTCACGGCGCTTCTGCTGGCGTGCCTCGCCGCCGCGCTTCACGGCCTCGGCCAGCTTGGGGCTCATACCCAGGCCACGGCGCTCGGTCTTCACGCGCTCGCGCCAGTCCAGCACCTCGCCCAGCACGAACGCGATGCGGCGGCTGGAGAGGCGGACGGGTTGGGGGAACTCGTCATCCTGTTCGAGCAGGTTGGCGAGCTGGTTCTTGTTGAGGCCCGTCAAGCGGGTGGTGTCGGGCATGAAGATGAACGTGCCGCGATCACGCTTGAGCAGTTCTTCGACCCAGGGGTCTTGCGAGGTAAGGGGGTACATGGTTGGCTCCTTTCAGTGGCGATTGCCGTATCGACAGAGCCAGTTTCCGGGGCCAATCCTGTTTCCCATGCGCCCCCTGCGATGGGAAACAGGGGTTTATTTTTGACCGTCGCGGTCGGCCAGCCAAGCGCGGATTCGGGACCGCCGCGATTCGTAGTCGCCACCAATGCCGGCCGCGAAATGAACGGCCTCGTCGTGGTCGCGGTTGCGTCTGCGCGCATCGTCGTATCGCCCCAGCCAGTGAGCTCGAGCCTCCTCAGCACGTTTGGCGTTCGCCGCCCGCACAGCGTCAGCCTTGCGCTTCGCTTGTTTGCGCCGCTCCTCTCGTTCCGCGAGGTCGCCGCTCCATGTCTCCATGTCGTCCAAGGTGAGTTCGCGCAGGCGGGCGTAGAGCTGGGCGGCGTGGAACGGGGACCATGTGGGCGTCTGCGCAAGGGCTACAAGCCGCTGCACCTCATCGTCCAGGCCCTCGCCGGAGTACACGGCGCGGAGGTGCGCCAGCGTTGAAGGGGCGAACGTGTCCCGCTCGCGCTCGGCGTCGATCGCGCCGCCAGCATCCCAGGCCAGCAGGTCGCGCAGCACGTCATCAAGCAGATCACGCTGCATCGTGGTTCCCCCGTTCAAGCACCCGGTCGATGCCGGTCGTGTCGATCAGCGAGTCCAGCCGGGCGCCCAGCACATCGAACGCGGCGCGGCGCTCAACCATCAACTCGGCCCGCTGGTACACCTTCACGATACCGGGGGCGGTGTGGTTAAGGCACTGTTCGATGACTTCGCTGCGCACGCCCAGGTGCTGCAACAGCGAGGCCGCAGTGCGCCGCAGGTCGTGCGGTGTGAACGGGCCACTGGGCAGCAGCAACACCGTGCGGGCGGTGCGGCGCTCGGTGGTGCCAGGCTTGGCGACCGCCTCGTGTTGCCGGAACCGCAGGGCCTTCGCCAGCGTGTCGGCACCGTAGAAGATCGTATCGACCGGCTTGGGGGTCTTGTCGCCGGGCGGGCGGGTAGGGAGCCGCTTCATCGCATCCACCATCCGCAGCGCGAAGTCGCTCAGGTGAACAATGTGCTCGCGGCGGTTCTTCGCCACCTCGGCGGGGATGGTCCAGGTCTTCTTCTCGCGGTCGATCTGGCTCTCGCGCATGGCCGCCAGTTCGCCGACGCGGGCACAGGTGGCAACCAAGAACCAGCACGCGGCCTGAGCGCCTGGATGCAACACCGGCATGTTGAACTCGCGGCCCTTGGGACCGACGCGGAGCTCCACTGCACACCGGGCCGACAGGTCGCGCAACTCGTCTTCGGTCAGGATGCGTTCGCGGGGGATGCCTTGGTGCCCGAAGTCGCGCCGACGCATCCCGGCCATGGGGCTGCTGGCGAGCGCCCCACGGGTCATGCCGAAGTCGCAGATTTGCTTGAGCAGGCCAAACACCTTGCCAGCGGTGCGGCGCATGTCGTACCGGCCACCAGCGTTCACCGTGCGGCGACCCGTGATAACGATGTCATCGAGTAGGCCTACAACGTGTCGCCGTCCGAACTCTTCAAGCCGCGTCCGGCCAACGGTGTCGGCGATGTAGCGGTCCCAGACCCAGCGCCGTTCCTCAGCCGGTGGGCGCACCCGTTCGTGAAGGTCGAACAGGTCGGCAAAGGTACGCAGTTGTTCGTTCGCGGTGTCGGCGGTTGGAGTCCCCCCGGCATCGCGCCGTGTGCGCAGGGCATCGGCTTTGGTGCGTGCCGAGGTCAGCGAGATTTCCTCCGCGCCGCCGAGCCCGACCTTGTGCGTGCGGCCCATCGCCTTCCACACGAACAGCCACTGGCGAACGGTCTTGGTGGGGTCGGCCTTGGAGCGACGGACGCGCAGGTACAGGCCGTCGCCATCCGATAGCATCAGCTCGTCCTTGTCCGCTGGCAGGCGTGCGGCCCGGACCCGCGTTTCGCTCAGCTTTTCCTTCATCAGCGATCTCCCGGCGTGGTGCCCCCTGGGGGTTACCTGTGCGCGATAAGGTGGAAAGCTGCTATTGTCGGTGAAAGCTGGTTAAGGGTCGATATTCTGTTGTGAAACAACAGCTTAGGTAGCTTTCGCCAACATCATCCGGCTAGCGGTAACTACCTTCTAAGCAGCAGGTCGGGGGTTAGAGTCCCTCCGGGCAGGCCAGTTATTCAAATCTGGTTGACTCATGTAGACGCGCTCCCCATGGAAAGCGCCGTGTTTGCTGGGTGTTTCGTCGCAGGTTGACTCACGAGGGGTCTTTACAGTGCATCCAAGGCGGGGGAACATTCGGGGGAACGAAAGCTGTTTTCCCCCGAAATTTGGAGCTTGTTCCCCCATGTTGACTGACGCAGCCTGTAAGAATGCCTCGTGCCCCGAGGGCAAGACCCGCGCACGATTGCCCGACTCGGGTGGGCTATACCTTGAAGTGACGCCCAACGGGTCCAAACGCTGGTTTGCGAAGTACCGCTTCGGCGGCAAAGAAAAGCGCTTGGCGCTTGGTAGCTATCCCGACGTTTCGCTGAAGGCGGCTCGCGCCGGGCGCGATGCGGCCCGCAAGACGCGCGCGGACGGAACGGACCCTGTTCAACAGCGCCGAATCGAAAGGCTGGCCAGCGAGACTTCTGGCGCGGTGACTTTCGAGGCAGTCGCACGGGAGTTCCACTTGAGCCGCGCCGGCGCCGTCAGTGCCCAATACTCGGCGCGCTGGATCGAGCGCATGGAAAAGGACTTGTTCCCCTGGATTGGTAGCCTGCCTTTGGCCGATATCACGGCGCCGCTGTTGCTCCATACGTTGCGTCGGGTGGAGGGCAGGGGAGCGAAAGAGACGGCACATACGCTGCGGCAGACGGCCGGCCAGGTCTTTCGCTACGGCATCGCCACCGGGCGCTGCGAGCGGAACCCGGCAACCGACCTGCATGGCGCGTTGAAGCCCATCACTGTCAAGCATATGGCGGCTGTCTTGGAGCCGTCCAAGGCGGGCGAACTGATGCGTAGCATTGCCGCCTACCCCGGTCAGCCAACCACGGCGGTTGCGCTCCTGTTATCGGCGTTGCTGTTCCAGCGTCCTGCAAATATCCGCATGATGGAGTGGACTGAACTTGATCTTGACACGGCTCTATGGACGATTCCGGCCGCCAAGATGAAGCGGACCGTTCATGGCAAGGTCAATGGGCGCCCGCATCTAGTGCCACTGCCCAAGCAAGCGGTTCGAGCCTTGAAGGACTTGAAGCCGTTGACGGGGCACGGCCGGTATGTTTTCCCGTCGCTGCTCACGGGTGAGCGTCCCATGAGTGAAAACACCGTGAACACGGCGCTGCGGCGCATGGGCTATGGCAAGGACGACATGACCGCGCATGGATTCCGCTCCATGGCCCGGACCATCATTGCTGAGCGCTTGCCAAAGGTGCCGGTCGATGTGATCGAGGCGCAATTAGCTCACGGGAAGAGCGGCCCCCTGGGTATGGCCTACGACCGCGCGGAATACATGGAGCAGCGCAAGAAGATGATGCAGACCTGGGCGGACTATCTGGATCATTTGCGTGATGGCACCAAGGTTCTCCGCTTCAAGGCAGCCTGAGTTCTGGCGGGGTCAGTTCTTGCCTTAGGAACCAATCCTTAGGAAACATTCCTAAGGCTTCGTTGCTGCCTCCCTACGGAGCAATCCTTAGGAAATGCGCCCGATGCTGTACGCGCAGGCCGCGAATGTTTCCTAAGGCAATCTGTCCCAGGACACCTGTACGCCCGTACGTGCGGAAGCCTTAGGGTCATTTCCTTAGGAAAGGGTCCCCGTAGGTACGAAGGAGGCAGCGAGAATGCGGCCCGCCATCGTACGTACGAGTTGCCTACGTATACCCGTCAACGTACGGGCGGGGTGTCGCCTGCAATGGGCAGGGCATTGGATGTTTGAGGAATTGATGACTGATCTTTCGCATTGGGACTTTGCAGCGACTTTTACCGCCCGCCAAGCCGCCGCTTTAGGGCCTGTTAACACAAACGCAATCCATCAGCGATCAGAGCGAAGCTGATGAAGGCGGTGAACATGATGTCGAGCTTCTCGAAGCGAGAGAAGATTCGGCGGTAGCCCTTGAGACGGCGGAACAGGCGCTCGACCTCATTGCGGCGCTTGTACATCTCACGGTCGTACTCCCAGGGCGCGATGCGCGTGCTCAGGGGCGGCACGACGGGGATGAATCCCAGGTCGAGTGCGAGTTGACGAGTTTCGTTGCCCTCGTAGGCACGATCCATCAGCAGATGCAAGGGCCGATTGGGACCGCCGAGCCGCTTCAGCAGCGCCCGCCCCTCGGGCGCATCGTGCGCCTGCCCTGGCGACAGCGAGAAGGTTATGGCCGTGCGCGCGTCCGCCGCGACGAGGTGGATCTTGGTGTTCCACCCGCCACGGGATTTGCCGATAGCTTGCGGACCGTTTTTTTGGGCGCGCCGGTGCCATCGGGATGCACCTTGACGCTGGTGCTGTCCAGCGACACCGCTTCGATCTTGATCTGCACGACCTGCGCCTGCTGCAATTGCTCGAAGGCCCGGTCCAGCACGCCCGACTTCGCCCAGCGGCTCATGCGCGTGTAGATCGTGTGCCAGTTGCCGAAGCGCTTGGGCAAGCCGCGCCATTTGCAGCCGTGCTCGGCGACGTACAGGATGGCATTCAACACCTGCAGATTCGACAGGCTGACGTTGCCGCGTTGCAGCGGCAAGCAGTGCTCGATCTGCGCGAATTGGGCTGCTGTGATCTCCATGCACTCACTGTCGCAGCCAAATTGCCTCGGTGCAATTAGTGTTAACAGGCCCTA
>Ga0208125_100656_pt1 | contig 17174 bp, 14 predicted proteins | sample LakWasM128_HOW14_2_FD_183938 | JGI IMG/M metagenome (GOLD analysis project Ga0208125, IMG submission 183938) | Freshwater sediment methanotrophic microbial communities from Lake Washington under simulated oxygen tension - Sediment Metagenome... | ecosystem: Environmental > Aquatic > Freshwater >... | reverse complement strand
CAGGCCGTGACCACGTTCATCCAGTGGTTCTGGCCGTTGCGCGCAAACGGCACGATGTGCTCGCGCGTGAGGTCTTCTTCGTGAAAATGGCCGCCGCAATAGGCGCACACATTGCGATCGCGCGCAAACAGCTTGCTGTTGGTGAGGCTGGGCTTGAGATCGAAAGGGTTGATGCCCGGCACGCCGCGGGTGCCGACGATGCTGTTGACGGCAATCACCGATTGCTCGCCCGTGATGGCGCTGTAGCCGCCCCGGAAACGGGCGATCTGTCCGCCCGACTCCCAGCGCACCTCCCCGGCGGCATAGTGAATCACCGCCTGCTCCAATGTGATCCACGATTGGGGCAGCCCTTGGGCCGACAGCTTCAAGACCTTCACAACACGCCTCCTGGAACAAAAGTACACAAGGATTCGGAACACGGATGGCACTGCGATCACAATATACTCCGTTTTCATGACAAATTGGCGTCTTGCGCTTGATACATCAGCGCAAGCTGCTATCAAAACAATATCAAACCGATGAAGATCTTTCGCGGCTTCCACCACCCGGACATCGCCCGCGCCTGCGCGCTGACCATTGGCAATTTCGACGGCGTGCACAGGGGCCACCAGGCCATGCTGGCCCTGCTGAACAGCGAGGCCGCCCACCGGGGCGTGGACAGCTGCGTGCTGACCTTCGAGCCCCATCCACGCGACTATTTCGCCGGTGCGCTGCGCAAGCCGGACCTGGCTCCGGCCCGCATCGGCACGCTGCGCGACAAGCTCACCGAGCTGCAGCGCTGCGGCGTGCAGCAGGCCGTGGTGCTGCCATTCGATGCGCGGTTGGCCGCCCAGCCGCCCCAGGCCTTCATCGACGAGGTGCTGGTGCGCGGCCTGGGCGCACGCTATGTACTGGTGGGCGACGATTTCCGCTTTGGTGCCCAGCGGGCGGGCGACTACACCATGCTGGACTCGGCGGGCCAGCATCTGGGTTTTGACGTGGCCCGCATGAACAGCTATGAGGTCCATGGGTTGCGCGTTTCCAGCTCGGCCGTGCGCGATGCGCTGCAGCGCGGCGACATGGCCGCCGCCGCCGGCCTGCTGGGCCGGCCCTACACCATCAGCGGCCATGTCGTGCACGGGCGCAAGCTCGGGCGTGCGCTGGGGGCCAGCAACGCTGGTGCCGACGACGGTTTTCGCACCCTGAACCTGCGCTTCGCGCACTGGAAGCCCGCCGCCAGCGGCATCTTTGCCGTGCTGGTGCATGGCCTGGGCCATGCGCCCCTGCCCGGGGTCGCCAACCTGGGCGTGCGGCCCTCGCTCGATCCAGCGGATGTGAACGGCGGCCGCGTGCTGCTCGAAACCCATTGCCTGGACTGGCCCGCCGATCTGGGGCCCGAGGGGGCGTACGGTAAAATCATCCGCGTGGAACTGCTGCACAAACTGCACGACGAGCTGAAATACGACGGTCTCGATGCCCTGACGGCGGGTATTGCCAAAGACTGCGCCGATGCACGTGCCTACTTTGCGTCGGCCCACGCCCCCTCCGATACCGAGACCCGGCGCCAGACCACGCGCGACCGAATTTGAGGTGGCTGCCCTGCGCAGCACCTGCACGGGCGACCCATTCGCCTCCCGTGCCCTCCTCCCGTTTTGACCCGGGCCCGCCCCGGAATGCCCTGTTTTAAGGCTTATCCATGTCCGACAACGCCAGTCCCGCACCCACCGACTACCGCAGCACACTGAACCTGCCCGACACGCCGTTCCCGATGCGCGGCGATCTGCCCAAGCGCGAGCCGGCCTGGGTCAAGGAGTGGGAAGACCAGGGCGTCTACAAGAAGCTGCGCGATGCGCGCTGCGGCAAGCCCAAGTTCATCCTGCACGACGGCCCGCCCTATGCCAACGGGCAACTGCACATCGGCCACGCGGTCAACAAGATCCTCAAGGACATGATCACCAAGGCGCGCCAGCTCGAAGGCTTTGACGCGCTGTATGTGCCCGGCTGGGACTGCCACGGCCTGCCCATCGAAAACGCCATCGAAAAACTGCATGGCCGCAACCTGCCGCGCGACGAGATGCAGGCCAAGAGCCGCGCCTTTGCCACCGAGCAGATCGCGCAGCAGATGCAGGATTTCAAGCGCCTCGGTGTGCTGGGCGAGTGGGACAACCCCTACAAGACCATGAACTACGCCAACGAGGCGGGCGAGCTGCGCGCCTTGAAGCGCGTGATGGAGCGCGGCTACGTGTACCGCGGCCTCAAGCCCGTGTACTGGTGCTTCGACTGCGGCTCGTCGCTGGCCGAGTTCGAGATCGAATACCAGGACAAGAAGAGCCAGACGCTGGACGTGGCCTTCAAGGCGCACGACCCAGCCCGGCTGGCTGCGGCCTTCGGTCTGCCAGGGCTGGAAGGCCCCTCCGGTAGCGTGCCCAAGGACGCCTTTGCCGTCATCTGGACCACCACCGCCTGGACCATCCCCGCCAACCAGGCGCTCAACCTCAACCCCGACCTGCCCTATGCGCTGGTGGACACCGAGCGTGGCCTGCTGATCGTGGCCGAAACGCTGGTGGAATCCTGCCTGCAGCGCTGGAACCTGCAAGGCCAGGTGCTGGCCGTGACCCAGGGCAAACAGCTCGCCGGCCTCGAATTCGAGCACCCGCTGCACGATGTGGATGCCGGCTACCGCCGCCTCTCGCCCGTGTACCTGGCCGAATACGCCACGGCCACCGACGGCACCGGCCTCGTGCACTCCTCGCCTGCATACGGCGTGGAAGACTTCAACTCGTGCGTGGCGCACGGCATGCAGTACGACGACATCCTGAACCCCGTGCTGGGCAACGGCCGCTACGACGAATCGCTGGCGCTGTTCGGCGGGCTCAACATCTGGAAGGCCTGCCCCATCATCATCGAGGCGCTGCAGGCCGCCGGGCGCCTGCTGGGCACCACCACCATCACCCACAGCTACCCGCACTGCTGGCGCCACAAGACGCCGGTGATCTACCGCGCCGCCGCCCAGTGGTTCGTGCGCATGGACGAGGGCGAGGGCGTGTTCACCACCGACAAGGCCCCCGGCACGCTGCGCCAGACCGCTCTGGCCGCCATCGAGCAGACCCACTTCTACCCCGAGAACGGCAAATCGCGCCTGCGCGACATGATCGCCGGCCGGCCCGACTGGTGCATCTCGCGCCAGCGCAGCTGGGGCGTGCCCCTGCCCTTTTTCCTGCACAAGGATTCGGGCGAGCTGCACCCGCGCACCATGGAAATCATCGACCAGGCCGCTTCCATCGTCGAGCAGGGCGGCATCGAGGCCTGGAGCCGCATGACGGCCGAAGAGGTGCTCGGCGCCGAGGACGCCGTGCACTACACCAAGAGCACCGACATCCTCGAAGTGTGGTTCGACTCGGGCTCCACCTTCTGGCATGTGATGCGCGGCACGCACGGCAGCATGCACCACGACGAAGGACCCGAGGCCGACCTCTACCTCGAAGGCCACGACCAGCACCGCGGCTGGTTCCACAGCTCGCTGCTGCTGGCCAGCGCCATCTTCGGCCGCGCGCCCTACCGCGGCCTGCTGACGCACGGCTTCACCGTGGACGGCCAGGGCAAGAAGATGAGCAAGTCGCTGGGCAACACCGTCTCGCCGCAGGAGGTAAGCGGCAAGCTGGGCGCCGAAATCATCCGCCTGTGGTGCGCCGCCACCGACTACTCGGGCGACCTGGCGATTGACGACAAGATCCTGGCGCGCGTGGTCGATGCCTACCGCCGCATCCGCAACACGCTGCGCTTTTTGCTGGCCAACGTGAGCGACTTCGACCCGGCCAAGGACGCCGTGCCGTTCGAGCAGATGCTGGAGATCGACCGCTACGCGCTGGTGCGCGCCGCGCAGTTCCAGGAAGACCTGCTGGCCCACTACCGGGTGTACGAGTTCCACCCCGTGGTGGCCAAGCTGCAGCTGTACTGCTCGGAAGACCTGGGCGGCTTTTACCTCGATGTACTCAAGGACCGCCTCTACACCACGGCCCCCAAGAGCCTGGCGCGGCGCAGCGCCCAGACCGCGCTGCACCAGATCACGCACGCCATGCTGCGCTGGATGGCGCCATTCCTGTCATTCACGGCCGAAGAAGCGTGGAAGATCTTTGGTCACTCCGAGTCGATCTTCATCGAGACCTTCTCGGCGCTGGGCCACAGCGACGACGGCCTGCTGGCCAAGTGGAGCCGCATCCGCGAGATCCGCGACGCCGTCAACAAGGACATCGAGGCGCTGCGCGCCGCCGGCCAGGTGGGCGCCTCGCTGCAGGCCTGCATCACGCTGACAGCGCCCCCCGAGGACCACGCGCTGCTCGCCAGCCTGGGCGATGACCTGAAGTTCGTTTTCATCACCTCCACTATTGAATTAATAGCTGGAAGCGCTTTAAAGGCAAACGCCAGGGCCAGTTCGGATGCCAAATGCGAGCGCTGCTGGCACTACCGCGACGACGTGGGCCACGACGCGGCCCATCCCACCCTGTGCGGGCGCTGCACCAGCAACCTCTTTGGCAGCGGCGAAGAACGGAAGGTGGCCTGATGGCCCGGGGCAGCACCTCATTCATGCGCAGCCCAGGCGCCAGCCTGTGGCCCTGGCTGGCCTGGGCGGTGGTCATTTTGCTGGCCGACCAGTTCACCAAGACGCTGATCCTGGGCTACTACCGGCTCGGCGATGCCACCACCATCACCAGCTTTTTCAACATCGTGCGCGCGCACAACACGGGTGCGGCCTTCTCGTTCCTATCCGACGCGGGCGGCTGGCAGCGCTGGCTGTTCACGGGCATCGGCGTGGCCGCCACGCTGTTCATCGTCTGGCAGCTGCGCGCACACCCGGGGCAAAAGCTGTTCTGCTTTGCGCTGTCGAGCATCCTGGGCGGCGCCGTGGGCAATGTGGTGGACCGGCTGATGCACGGCTACGTGGTCGATTTTCTCGACTTCCATCTGCGCGGCTGGCATTTTCCGGCGTTCAACATCGCCGACGCGGCCATCACCGTGGGGGCGGTCTGCCTGATCCTGGACGAGCTGCTGCGCGTCAGAAGCGCACGCTGATACGTTTTTGCCTTCCAGCGAATAACGGGGCGGAAAGCCGAAGGCAGTGCCGTGGCAGGCGGCGCGCGCCTGCCCCCGTCAATCACCCAGACGCCCCGCCACCAGCCGCACCACGCGGTCGCAGCGGGCGGCCAGAGATTCATCGTGCGTCACCATCACGAACGCCGTGCCCTGCTCGCGCGCCAGCTGCAGCATCAGCGCAAACACGCTGTTCGCCGTGCTGCGGTCCAGGTTGCCGGTGGGTTCGTCGGCCAGCACGCAGGCCGGCCGCGTCACCAGGGCGCGCGCAATCGCCACCCGCTGGCGCTCGCCGCCCGAAAGCTCTGCCGGGCGGTGGTGCAGGCGGTCTTTCAATCCGACGGAGGTGAGCACCCGCCCGGCCTCGGCATGGCACTGCGCCAGCGGCAGGCGCCGGATGCGCAGCGGCATGGCCACGTTGTCGAGCGCGCTGAACTCGGGCAGCAGGTGGTGGAACTGGTAGATGAAGCCCAGGTGCCGGTTGCGCAGCTGGCCCTGGCGTTCGGCCGACAGCGCTGACATCTCCTCGCCCTTGAGGCGCACCGTGCCCGTCGTGGGCGCATCCAGCCCGCCCAGCAGGTGCAGCAGCGTGCTCTTGCCGGAGCCCGAGGCGCCGACGATGGCCAGGGTTTCACCGGCATGGATCTGCAGGTCCACACCCTGGAGCACGGTCACATCCAGGCGGCCCTCGGTGAAGCGCTTGGTGAGGCCCCTGGCCTCCAGCACCACTTCGGCGTCCAATCCAGCGTGTGCAGGGTTCATGACCGAGCCGCCGCCGGGCCGCCCCAAGGCGGCGAGCGCCCCGGGATCGCGGGAACCCGGGAGCCCTTCCCCGGATGGGGGCAGCGAGGACACGCCAGTGCCAAGCGTGGGGGTGGTGTTACTCATAGCGCAATGCCTCGGCGGGATTCACACGGCTGGCACGCCAGCTGGGGTAGAGCGTGGCCACGAAGGCCAGCACGAGCGAGATGACGCCGATGGGCACGATGTCGCTGCTCTGCGGCTCGCTGGGCATCTTGCTGATGAGGTAGATGTCCTTGGGCAGGAAGCTCGCGTTCAAGGCCTTTTCAATCGCCGGCACGATCACGTCGATGTTGAGCGCGATGCCCAGGCCCAGCAGCAGGCCCACCGCCGTACCGATCACGCCCACCATGGCGCCCTGCACCACAAAAATGCCCATGATGCTTTTGGGGCTGGCGCCCAGCGTGCGCAGGATGGCGATGTCGGCGCGCTTGTCGGTCACCGTCATCACCAGCGTGCTCACCAGATTGAAGGCCGCCACGGCCACGATCAGCGTGAGGATGATGAACATCATGCGTTTTTCGAGCTGTACCGCGGCAAACCAGGTCTTGTTCTGCTGCGTCCAGTCGCGGATCAGCAGCTGGTCGCTCAGGCTGCCGGCCAGTTGCCGGGTCACCTCGCGCGCCTGGTGCAGGTCCTTGAGCTTGAGGCGGATGCCCGTGGGGCCTTCGAGGCGGAAGATGCGCTGCGCATCCTCGTGGTGCAGCAGCACCAGGGCCGAGTCGTATTCGTAGTGGCCCGAGTCGAATGTGCCCGCCACCGTCATCTGCTTGAGGCGCGGCACCACGCCCGCGGGTGTGACCTGCCCGGCTGGCGCGATCAGCGTCACCACATCGCCCGCACGCACGCCCAGGGTGCGGGCCAGCTCGCCACCCAGCACCACACGGAACTCGCCGGGCACCAGCAGCTTGAGTGTTTCCTCGTTGGTGGCAGCCAGGTCGGTCACCGCGCCTTCGAGCGCCGGGTCGATGCCGCGCACCAGCGTGCCCTTCATGTCCTCGCCGCGGGCCAGCAGGGCCTGCGCCCCCACGAAGGGCGCGGCGCCGATCACGTTGGGGTTTTGCCGGGCCTCGGCCAGCGTGCGCGCCACATCGGGCAGGGCCGCGCCCTGGGGCGCAAAGATCTCGATGTGCGAGACCACGCTGAGCATGCGGTCGCGCACCTCTTTCTGAAAGCCGTTCATCACACTGAGCACGATGATGAGCGCCGCCACACCGAGGGCAATGCCCAGCATGGACACGCCCGAGATGAACGAGATGAAACCATTGCGCCGCGTGGCGCGGCCAGCGCGCGTGTAGCGCCAGCCCAGGGCCAGTTCGTAGGGAATTTGCATAAGCTGGCGATTGTGGCACCGCACGCCAGCGCGCCCGGTCTTCAGCTGCTCGCGCGCAGCCCACGCCCGCCCCGGCGCCGGTCGGCCTTGGGCAGGTCGGCGCCGCACTGCATGGCATCGGCCTGGGACTGCAACACTGCCAGCAGCGCGTCCAGCTGGTCTGCCTCGACCGGGCTCAAGGGAGCCACCAACGCCTGGTGGATAGCCATCACCCGGGGCAGCACAGCCTCGTACAGGGCACGGCCCGCGTCGCTCAGGTGCAGGACCACTTGACGGCGGTCGTGCGGGCGGGGCACACGCACCACCAGTTGCCTGGCCACCAGCGCCGTGACGGCCCGCGAGGTGCGCGCCCGGTCCAGCTGCGCCGCGTCGGCCAGCTCGGACGACAAAATGCCGTCACGCTTGCCCAGTTGCGCCAGCACCCGCCATTCGCGCCGGGTGATGCCGAACTCACCCTCGCAGATGCGGGTGACCAGGCTGCCGGCCTTTCCCAGTACCCGACCCAGGCGGTACAGCAGCATGTCGTCGATGCTCTGGGGGTTGAGGGTTTTCACGGTAATGAATTGATTAGAACAATGATCCACATCAATCTTACAGTCGATGCAGCTTCTTCATTTTTGCGAGCGAGACACCAAGATGCGCACTGTTTTTCCCACCCGCCGCCTGGCCTTGCTGGCCCTCAGCACCTGCGCCCTGGCCCAGGCCCCGCTGCTGCACGCCCAAATCGCTGACTACCCCAGCAAGCCGGTGAAGTTCGTCAACGCCTTTACGCCGGGCGGCCCGACCGATGTGTTGGCCCGCTCACTGGGCGAAGCCCTGCAAACGCAGTTCAAGCAGCCCTTCATCGTCGAGAACAAGCCCGGCGCAGCAGGCAACATTGGTGCCGACATGGTGGCCAAGAGCCCGGCCGATGGCTACACCGTGATGATAGGCATAGACACCACCTTCACCGTCAACCCGCACATCTACCCCAGCATGCCCTTCAAACAGGGCGATCTGAAGCCGCTGATGGTGCTGGCCACCTCGGGAATGATGGTGGTGGCGCACCCATCCACCGGCTTTAAAAGTCTGGCCGACATGGTCACCGCCGGCAAGAGCAAGGGCGTGAACTTCAGTTCCGCCGGCAACGGCAGCCCGGGCCACCTGGCCGCCGAGGTGCTTGGCAACGCCACGGGCACGAAGATTCAGCACATTCCCTACAAAGGCAACGCACCCGCAGCCAATGCCGTGCTGGCCGGTGAGGTGGATGGCGGGGTGCTGGCGGCGCCCACGATGCTGCAACACATCAAGGCCGGCAAGATCACGGCCCTGGCCGTGACCAGCCGCCAGCGCTCCAAGGTAGCACCCGACGTGCCCACCGTGGCAGAGGCCGGTTACCCCCAGCTGGTGCAGGAAATTCTGTACGTGGCCATGGTGCCCGCCGCCATGCCCGAGCCCCTTATGCAAACCTTGCAGCGCGGCATGCTCGAAGCCCTGCGCAGCCCCGACATCCAGGCCCGCCTGACGGCGCTGGATTTGCAGGTCGATGGTTCCGTGGGGGCGGCTGCCAGCAAACGCCTGGCGGATTTGTCAGCGCAATATGGCCGCATCGCCAAAGCCACCAACATGAAGGTGGATTGAAAGCACCCACCATGCAAAAACCCAATCTGATCTTTATCGTGGCCGACGACCTGGGCTTTGCCGACCTGGGCTGCTACGGCGGCCGCGATGCCGCGTTCGGCCCGGTCTCGCCAGTGCTCGACGGTCTGGCCTCCCACGGCCTCAAGCTCACCCAGGGCTATTCCAACTCGCCGGTGTGCTCGCCCACCCGCTTTGCCATGATCACCGGGCGCTACCAATACCGCTTGCGCGGCGCGGCGGAAGAGCCCATCAACAGCCGCAGCAAGGGCAGCACGACGCTGGGCCTGCCGCCCGAGCACCCCACCCTGCCCTCGCTGCTCAAGGAGGCGGGCTACCGCACCGCGCTGATCGGCAAATGGCACCTCGGCTACCCGCCGGCCTTTGGGCCACTGCAGTCGGGGTATGAGGAATTCTTCGGCCCCATGTCGGGCGGGGTGGACTATTTCAGCCACCATAGCAGCGCGGGCCACCACGATCTGTACTTGGGCGAAGAAAGCCACACCGAAGAGGGCTACCTGACCGACCTGCTCTCGCAGCGCGCGGTGGACTGTGTGAACCGCATGGCCGGGCAGGATGTCCCCTTTCTGCTCAGCCTGCACTACACCGCGCCCCACTGGCCCTGGGAGACGCGCGACGACCAGGCGCTGTCCGAAGAGGTGAAATCCAACCTCTTTCACCTGCATGGCGGCAACATCCACCAGTACCGCCGCATGATCCACCACATGGACGAGGGCGTTGGCTGGCTGGTGGAGGCCCTGCGCACCAATGGTCAGCTGGACAACACGTTGATCGTGTTCACCAGCGACAACGGCGGCGAGCGTTTCTCGGACAACTGGCCGCTGGTAGGCGGCAAGATGGACCTGACCGAAGGCGGCATCCGCGTGCCCTGGATTGCCCACTGGCCCGCCGTGATCGCCCCAGGCCGCGAAAGCACCCAGCAGTGCCTGACCATGGACTGGACAGCCACCATGCTGGATGCCGCAGGCGTAACAGCGCACCCCGACTACCCGCTGGACGGCGTCTCGCTGCTGCCCGTGCTGCGCACGCCGGGACAAGAGTTTGACCGACCCGTACATTTCCGCATGAACCACCGTGGCCAGCGGGCGCTGCGCGATGGCGACTGGAAGTACCTGCGCGTCGATGGCAACGATTACCTGTTCAACATCCCGCAGGACGAGCGCGAGCGCGCCAACCTGGGCATGCGCCAACCCGAGCGCCTGGCCCAGATGCGCGCCAGCTGGGAAGCCTGGAACGCCACCATGCCCCCCATCCCGCAGGATGCCACGGTATCGCTGGGCTATTCGGCCAAGGACATGCCGCAGCGCTGACACGCCCATGCGCCTGTGGCAGGGCGCGCTTGAAGCCCCGGTCTTGGCGCAATGAAACAACTGCTTCCTTTTCTGCAATGGCCCCGGCCCGATGCCGCCCTGCTGCGCCAAGAGGCACTGGCCGGGCTGACGGTAGGCCTGATGGTCTTGCCCCAGGGCGTGGCCTACGCGGCACTGGCGGGCATGCCGCTGGTGACGGGCATTTACGCCTCGATCCTGCCCGCGCTGATCGCCGTACTGTTCAGCGCTTCCACGCGGCTGTCGGTGGGGCCGACGGCGCTCAGCTGCCTGCTGATCAGCGCATCCCTCAACGGCCTGGCCACGCCGGGCAGTGCGCAATGGGTCAACCTGGCGGTGTGGCTGGCGCTGCTCAGTGGCCTGCTGCAAACGGCGCTGGGGCTGCTGCGCTTTGGCTGGCTACTGAACCTGGTCAGCGCCCCGGTGCTGATGGCTTTTACCCAGGCGGCGGCGGTGCTGATCGTGGCCTCGCAATTGCCCGCGCTGCTGGGGCTGGGCAGCACGGGGCTGCGGGTGTGGGAAGGCGGCTGGCCCGACCTGTACGCCATGGGATTTGGTCTGGTCAGCCTGGCCCTGCTGGTGCTGGTGCGCCGCTGGCGGCCTGCGTTTCCTTCGGTGCTGCTGATCGTTGTGCTGAGCGCTGGGGCTTCGTTAGCCATCGGCTTTGAGGCGCTGGGTGGCAAGGTGGTGGGGGTGCTGCCGCACGGGCTGCCCTCGCTGTACCTGCCAAGCTGGCCGGGCTGGGAGACGCTGGGCCAACTGGTCTTGCCCACGCTGGTGATCACGCTGGTGAGCTTTCTGGAGACAGCCTCCAGCGCACGGGTGGACAGCGCGCGCGCGGGCAAGCCCTGGGACCAGAACCAGGACCTGATCGGCCAGGGGCTGGGCAAGCTCGCGGCGGGCCTCAGCGGGGCGTTTCCGACCAGCTCATCGTTTTCGCGCTCGGCACTCAATGTGTACGCCGGAGCACGCACCGGCTGGGCTACGGTGGCCTCGGTGCTGGTGGTGGTGTTGGCGCTGCTGGTGTTCATGCCGGTGCTGCAGCAGGTGCCCAGCGCTGTGCTGGCGGCGATTGTGGTGGTGGCGGTGATCGGACTGCTCAAGCCGCACGAGTTTGTGCGGCTGTGGCGCATCTCGCGCGTAGAAGCGGCCATTGCCGGCACCACCTTTGCCGTCACCCTGCTGGCAGCGCCGCGCCTGTACTGGGGCGTGCTGACCGGAATATTGATGGCACTGAGCCATTTTTTGTACCAGCGCCTGCACCCGCGCATCATTGAAGTGGGCCAGCACCCCGACGGCAGCCTGCGCGACCGCCACCTGTGGCATCTGCCGCCGCTGGCCCCGCACCTGTATGCGCTGCGCATGGATGCCGCACTGGACTTTGCCGCCGCCAGCAGTTTTGAGCGCACCATCGTCGAACACCTGGCACAGCACCCGGGCACGCAGCATGTGTGCCTGTTTGCCCAGCCCATCAATCGCATCGATGCCACCGGCATCGAGGCCATGGCCCAGCTCTGTGCCCAGTTGCACCGGCAAGGCACCACGCTGCACCTCAGCGGCCTGAAGCTGCCCGTGGAAACGCCCCTGCGCCGGGCGGGTGCCCTGCCCTCGGACCACTGGCTGCGCCTGTACCGCACCGATGCCGAGCTGCTGGCCGCGCTGGCCCGGCTGGACGGGGGGCCAGACGAGCTTGCGGTTTAAAACGGCATGCACAACTCGGCCATGCGATTCTGGCGCCGAGACAGTACAAGGAGATGGCAATACGCGGCAACGGCGTCAGGAGAGGTTTTCAGCCGCCCTGAGCCCATCCGGGACAATAGCGCCCCATGTCCGACCCGATCCATGTGCTTGTTCCCTACGCTGCCAGCCAACACCCCGGCTGCCAGCACGCGCTGCAAACGCTTTCCCTGCCCCACCTCGACTGGCTGCTGCGCCACCTGCAGCGCACCGGCAGCGACACCTTCGACGAAGACCACCCCGCCATGCCCCACGAGCGGGCGCTGGCGCGTGCCCTGGGCCTGCCGGGCGACGGCGTACAGGCCCCCTGGGCGGCCTGGCAGGTGCAGCGGCAAACACAGGCGACGGATGCGCAGGCCTGGGCCTTCGTCACGCCCTGCCACTGGCAGGTGGGCACCGACCACATCACGCTGCTCGACCCGCAAGCGCTGGCTCTGGACGAGGCGGCCTCGCGTGCCCTGCTGGACATCGTGGCGCCCTGGCTGCAAAGCGATGGCATCGCCCTGACCTACGACCAGCCCACGCGCTGGCTGGCCAGCGGCGCGCTGCTGGCCCACCTGGCTACGCCGTCGCTGGAGCGCGCACAAGGCAGCGATGTGCGCGGCTGGCTGCAGCACCAGGCACAAGCCAACGGCCGGCACAACGCGCAGGCGCAGGCTGCGCAAACCTGGCAGCGCCTGCACAGCGAGTTGCAAATGCTGCTCTACACCCATCCCTTCAACGACACCCGCAGCGCCCAGGGGCTGCTGCCGGTCAACGCCTTCTGGGTGCATGGCGCAGGCCGCCTCGATACCGCCCCGCAGCCCCGCGCAGTGCAGGTGCAAGACAACCTGCGCGCCAGCGCCCTGCGCCAAGACTGGGCTGCCTGGGCCAGCGCCTGGGCCGCACTGGACGCTGGCCCCCTGGCCCAGTTGCACGCCCAGGTGGCGCGCGGCGCCAGCGCACAGCTCACGCTGTGCGGCCTGCACAGCGCCCTTACCTGGCACACCAGCCAACGCAGTCTGCGGCACAAGTTTTCCAGTTTTTTTCGGCCCCAGAGATTTGTTGACGTACGCGAAGAGCTATGAAAATAATAGCTAGAGACATTCCCCCCCGCGCCGCCTGGGCGCTGGAACAGGCCGGTGTGCACCCGCTGCTGGCGCGCCTGTACGCCGCACGCGGCGTGCGCACCAAGGACGAGCTCGACGATGGCCTGGCGCGCCTGCTGCCACCCAGCGGCCTGAAAGGCATTGGGGAAGCAGCGCGGCTGCTGGCCGATGCCATGGCGCAGAACCAGCACCTGGTCATCGTGGCCGACTACGACTGCGACGGCGCCACCGCCTGCGCCGTGGGCGTGCGCGGCCTGCGCCTGCTGGGCGCAAAAAACGTGGATTACCTGGTGCCCGACCGCGTGACCGACGGCTACGGCCTCACGCCCCCCATCGCCCGCCGCGTGGCCGAGCGCGGCGCCGACGTGCTCATCACCGTGGACAACGGCATCGCCAGCGTGGACGGCGTGGCCGAGGCCAAGGCACTGGGCCTGCAGGTGCTGGTGACCGACCACCACCTGCCCGGCCCCGAACTGCCGGCGGCCGATGCCATCGTCAACCCCAACCAGCCCGGCTGCCCGTTCGAGAGCAAGTCCATGGCCGGGGTGGGCGTGATGTTCTACGTGCTGCTGGCCCTGCGCGCCGAGCTGCGTGCGCGCGGCGTGTTTGATGCATCGAGCGCCGCCGGGCCGCCCCAAGGCGCGAGCACCCCCTTGGGGGGCAGCGAACCACGCGCAGCGGGGAGCGTGGGGGCACCCAGACCCCAGCCCAAGCTCGACCCGCTGCTCACCCTGGTGGCGCTGGGCACCGTGGCCGACGTGGTCAAGCTCGACGCCAACAACCGCCGCCTGGTCGCCCAGGGCCTCAAGCGCATCCGCGCGGGCCAGATGCCCGCGGGCATCGCCGCCCTGTTCCATGCCGCCGGCCGCAAGGCACCCGTGGCCACCACCTTCGACTTTGGCTTTGCCCTGGGCCCGCGCATCAACGCCGCAGGCCGCCTGGCCGACATGACGCTGGGCATCGAATGCCTGCTGACCGACGACGCGGGCCGCGCCGCCGAGCTGGCCGCCACGCTGGACGCCATCAACCGCGAGCGCCGCGAGATCGAGGGCGGCATGCGCGACCAGGCCCTGCTGATGGCCGAGAGCCTGTTCCAGGAGGACGAAGAGCCGCCGCCCGCCATCAGCGTGTTCGACCCCGACTTCCACGAAGGCGTGGTCGGCATCGTGGCCAGCCGCATCAAGGACAAGCTGCACCGCCCGACCTTCGTGTTTGCCGCCAGCAGCGCGCCGGGCAAGGCGCATGAGCTCAAGGGCTCGGGCCGCTCCATCCCCGGCTTTCACCTGCGCGATGCGCTCGACCTGGTGGCCAAGCGCCACCCGGGCGTGCTGCTGAAATTTGGCGGCCATGCCATGGCGGCGGGCTGCACCGTGGCCGAAGAAACGTTTGAGGTGTTTGAGCGCGCCCTGGCCCAGGTGGCGCAGGAATGGCTGGACGCCGCCACCCTCACCCGCCGCATCGAGACCGACGGCCCGCTCGCGCCCGAATACTGCCGCGCCGACATCGTGGATACCCTGCACCACGAGGTGTGGGGCCAGGGCTTTGCGCCGCCCACCTTCAGCGAAGAAGTGCAGGTGCTGAGCCAGCGCCTGGTGGGCGAGGCCAAGAACCACTTGTCGATCAAGCTCATGCACCAGGGCAACCCCGTCGACGCCATCTGGTTCGGCCACACCGAGCAGCTGCCTGCGCGGGTGCTGCTGGCGTTCCGGCTCGACGTGAACGAGTGGAAGGGCGAGCGCAAGGTGCAGTTTCTGGTGGAAGGCGCCCAGACATGATCTGGCTGGTTTCAAGAACAACAGCCGGCAGATCCGATGGATAAAGCACCCAGCGCCATGCATCCAGAGACATTCTGGCGTCCGGCGCAGGCCCGGTGTGCGTCGCCCCCAAGGCGGCTGCGTGGCTCTCCAACGCCAGCGTTCGGCGCGGCAAACCCATAGAATCGGTTGGTGACCACCTACCTCAATGCCGACCTGCACTGCCACTCCGTGGTATCGGACGGAACCATGGCGCCCGAGGACCTGGCGGCACGGGCCAAGGCCAACGGGGTCGAGCTGTGGGCCCTGACCGACCATGACGAAATCGGCGGCCAGCAGCGCGCCGCTGCCGCCGCCCGCAGCCTGGGCATGGCCTATCTCACCGGCACCGAAATCTCGGTCAGCTTTGCCGGCACCACGGTGCATATCGTGGGCCTGGGGTTCGACCCCGACAACCCACAACTCGCGCAAGGCCTGGCGGCCACCCGCGGCGGCCGCGGCGGGCGCGCACGCGAAATGGCCACTCAGCTGGCGCAGGCAGGCATTTCCGGCGCCTATGAAGGTGCCCTGCAGTTCGTGGGCAACCCCGAGCTGGTTTCGCGCACCCACTTTGCCCGTTTTCTGGTGGACACCAAGGTCTGCCGGGACACCGCCGAGGTGTTTCGCAAATACCTGATCGAAGGCAAGCCCGGCTATGTGCCGCACCGCTGGGCGGCGCTCTCCGATGCGGTGCGATGGATCACCGAGGCAGGGGGCGTGGCGGTCATCGCCCACCCCGCGCGCTACAAGCTCACCGCCAACGAGGAATACGCGCTGTTCTCCGAATTCAAGGCCCATGGCGGCCAGGGCGTGGAAGTGGTCACCGGCAGCCACAGCGCAGCCGAATACGTCACCTACGGGGCCATGGCCCACGAGTTTGGCCTGGCCGCCTCGCGCGGCAGCGACTTTCACAGCCCCGAAGAATCCCACACCGACCTGGGCGCCCTGCCCCTGCTGCCCGGCACCCTCACCCCCGTGTGGGAACTGCTGGCCGAGCGGGTGCGACCCGCCGCCTGACATTGACCTGGAGGCATTGACTGCCATGGCCCAGTATTTCGAAGTCCACCCCGAAAACCCGCAACCCCGCCTGCTCAAACAGGCGGCGGCCCTGCTGCAAAAAGGCGGCATCGTGGCCGTGCCCACCGATTCGAGCTACGCGCTGGTGTGCCATCTCGACGACAAGGACGCCGTCGACCGCCTGCGCCGCATCCGCCAGGTGGACGACAAGCACCACCTGACCCTGCTGTGCCGCGACCTGTCGGAGCTGGCCAACTACGCCCGCGTCGACAACCGCCAGTACCGGCTGCTCAAGCTGGGTACGCCGGGGCCCTACACCTTCATCCTGGAAGCCACCAAAGAGGTGCCGCGCCGCGTGAGCCACCCTTCGCGCAAGACCATCGGCCTGCGCGTGCCCGACCGCAAGGGCCTGCAACTGCTGCTGGAGCTGCACGGCGCCCCGCTGCTGGCCACCACCCTGATTCCGGCCGGCGAGACCGAACCCCTCAACGACCCGCAGGACATCCGCGACCGCTATGAAAAACTGGTGGACGCCATCGTGGACGCGGGCGCCTGCCCCCTGGAGCCCACCACCGTGATCGACCTCACGCCCATGGGCAACGGCGGCGACCCCGAAGTGCTGCGCGAAGGCCGCGGCAGTGTGCAGGCCCTGGGGCTCTGAGACAATCTGGCTGGTGGACATCTCCAATCTCATCCAAACCGTTCTGATCTACGCCCTGCCGGTGCTGTTTGCCATCACCGTGCACGAGGCGGCCCATGGCTACGCCGCGCGCCACTTTGGCGACAACACCGCGTACATGATGGGGCGCATCACCCTCAACCCGCTCAAGCACATCGACCCGGTCGGCACCATCCTGATGCCGCTGCTGCTGTACTTCGCCACCTCGGGCGCCTTCCTGTTCGGCTATGCCAAACCGGTGCCGGTGAATTTCGGCAACCTGCGCAACCCCAAGCGCCACATGGTGTGGGTGGCCCTGGCGGGGCCGGCCTCCAACTTCATCCAGGCCGTGCTGTGGGCCATTTTGCTGGTGGCCCTGGTGGGCACGGGCGTGGACGAGCGCTTCTTCGTCGAGATGGCGCGCGCCGGCGTGCTGGTCAACCTGGTGATGTGGGCGTTCAACCTGTTTCCGCTGCCTCCGCTCGATGGCGGGCGCATTCTGGTAGGCCTGCTGCCCTGGAAGCAGGCGCACATGGTGTCGCGCATCGAGCCCTGGGGCTTCTTCATCGTGATGGGCCTGGTGATCGCCGGCGTGGTGGGCGCGCTGTGGCTGCGCCCGCTGATGTCGCTGGGCTACAGCGCCATCAACCTGCTGCTCACCCCCCTCACGGCGCTCCTGCGCTGACCCCCTCTCACTCTTTCTGCGGCTTCGTT
>Ga0208125_100655_pt1 | contig 17178 bp, 15 predicted proteins | sample LakWasM128_HOW14_2_FD_183938 | JGI IMG/M metagenome (GOLD analysis project Ga0208125, IMG submission 183938) | Freshwater sediment methanotrophic microbial communities from Lake Washington under simulated oxygen tension - Sediment Metagenome... | ecosystem: Environmental > Aquatic > Freshwater >... | reverse complement strand
TTGCCGAGCCGCTGCTGGACTTTCCGCGTGGTGCGTTGGTCCACTTTGCCGTGAGCAACCGCACAGTGATGATGGCCACGCGCCTGCAAGGCCCCGCCACGCGCTTTCTGCCCTTCAACCAGGGCGATCACGGCGGTGCGGGCAACCCGCCCAACCCCGCAGGCCACCGCACGGCCTACCTGTGGGAGCAGGTGTGGCAGCGCGATAGCTGGCTGGAGATATTGGGGCGCTACCTCGTCACCCAGCGCGACAGCAAGAAGAAGGTGACGGGCTTCATCTTCCCGCGCTACCACCAGCTCGATGCGACGCGCAAGCTGCAGGCGGCCGTGCTGGCCGAGGGCGCCGGGCACAAGTACCTGATCCAGCACAGCGCGGGATCGGGCAAGACCAATTCGATTGCCTGGACGGCGCACTTTCTGGCCGATCTGCACGATGCGCAGAACCACAAGCTGTTCGACAGCGTGCTGGTGGTGAGCGACCGCAACGTGCTCGATGCGCAGCTGCAAGAAGCCATCTTCGACTTCGAGCGCACCAAGGGCGTGGTGGCCACCATCAAGGGCGAAGGCGGCAGTAAGAGCGGCGAGCTGGCCGAAGCGCTGGGCGGCGGCAAAAAGATTGTGGTCTGCACCATCCAGACCTTCCCGTTTGCCCTGAAAGCCGTGCAGGAGCTGGCCGCCACGCAGGGCAAGCGCTTTGCCGTGATTGCCGATGAGGCGCACAGCAGCCAGACGGGCGAAGCTGCATCCAAGCTCAAGCAGTTGCTGAGCGCCGAAGAACTCAAAGACCTGGCAGATGGTGGCGAGGTCAGCACCGAAGACCTGCTGGCCGCGCAGATGGCCGCCCGCGCCAACGACACGGGCATCACCTACGTGGCCTTTACCGCCACGCCCAAGTCCAAAACGCTGGAGCTGTTTGGCCGCAGCCCGCAGCCCGAGCAACCCGCCGGGCCGGGCAACCTGCCCGCGCCCTTCCACATCTACAGCATGCGCCAGGCCATCGAAGAGGGCTTCATCCTCGACGTGCTGAAGAACTACACACCCTACAAGCTGGCGTTCAAGCTGGCGAACGAGGGCAAGGAGTGGGACGAGAAGCAGGTCGAGCGCAGCGAGGCCATGAAGGGCCTGATGCGCTGGGTGCGCCTGCACCCCTACAACATCAGCCAGAAGGTGGCCGTGGTGGTGGAGCATTTCCGCGAGAACGTGCAGCCCCTGCTGGACGGCCACGCCAAAGCCATGGTGGTGGTGGGCAGCCGGCAAGAGGCGGTGCGCTGGCAACTGGCCATCCAGAACTACATCCAGGACAACGGCTACCCACTGGGCGCGCTGGTGGCTTTCTCGGGCGAGGTAAACGACCCGCAGAGCCTGCCTGACCCGGTGTCGGAGAACAGCACCGCGCTGAACCCGAACCTCAAGGGCCGCGACATGCGCGAGGCGTTTGCCACCGATGAATACCAAATCCTGCTCGTGGCCAACAAGTTCCAGACCGGGTTTGACCAGCCGCTCTTGTGCGGCATGTACGTGGACAAGCGCCTGGGCGGCATCCAGGCGGTGCAGACCCTGAGCCGCCTGAACCGCGCCTACAGCGGGCCATTCGGCCTCAAAGACACGACCTACATCCTCGACTTTGTGAACGAGCCCGACGATGTTCTGGCAGCGTTCAAGACCTATTACGAAACCGCCGAGCTGGCCGGGGTGACCGACCCGCATCTGGTCTATGACCTGCGCGCCAAGCTCGATGCCTCGGGCCATTACGACGAGTTCGAGGTCGAGCGCGTGGTGCTGGCCGAGATGAACCCCAAGGCCACGCAGGCCATGCTGGTGGCCGCCATCGAGCCCGTGGCCGACCGGCTGCTCAAGCGCTACAAGGCGGCGCGGCAGAACCTGCAGGATGCAGAGGCCAGCACTATCCCAGACGGCCCGGCAGCACAAGCCGCCAAGGATGAACTGGCGGCCCTCACCCTGTTCAAGCGCGACCTGGGCACCTTCGTGCGCGTGTACGCCTTCCTGGGCCAAGTATTCGACTACGGCAACACCGCCATCGAAAAGCGCGCCATCTTCTTCAAGCGCCTGCTGCCCCTGCTGGACTTCGGCCGGGAGCGCGAAGGGGTGGACCTGTCGAAGGTGGTGCTGACCCACCACCGGCTGAAGGAGCAAGGCCAGCGCAGCCTGGCGCTGCACGACACCGACGGCGACTACAAGCTGCAGCCCCTGACCGACACCGGCGCGGGCGCGGTGCAGGACAAGATGAAAGTGCTGCTATCAGAGATCGTTGCCAAGGTGAACGACCTGTTCGACGGCGAACTCAGCGACGACGACCGGCTGGTGTATGTGAACCACGTCAAAGGCAAACTGCTGGAGTCCGACATCCTGGTGCAACAGGCCAGCAACAACAGCAAGGGCCAGTTCGACAACTCACCCGACCTGGACAGCGCACTGACCGACGCCATCATCGACGCCTTTGATGCCTACACCACCATGAGCAAACAGGCGCTGGACAGCGAGCGGGTGCGCTCCGGGCTCAAGGCCATCTTGCTGGGGCCGGCGCAGTTGTATGAGGTGTTGAGGGAGCGGGGGGGCAACAGATTCAATGCTCAGTAGCCATGTCTTGCGCTCGTGAAACGCTACTAGGCTCAGTGGAGTTGATTTCTATGGGGCTGGCAGGTGATGGCCAAGAGCAAGCTTCATGTCTTACGGGCGAACTTCCGCTTCAGGCTGGCTGCCGTCATTCAGTTTTGGCGGACCGATGACCGCTGCCGCCATTACCGGTCATTGGACTTTTCGCGGGCTGAGTGACCGCTCCACTGCCAGGACCAGCCATTCACGAGGGCTCTCGCATAGGGGACGGTCAAGGTCTGACGCGCCACGCAGGTCAAAGGCTGCTTTAACACACTGCGAACGGACGGTACCGATCCCCGGCGGATGTTCAACACATTTACAAGCCGTCTTTCGAGCTTGGCGCTTCTCCCATGCGCAGGGGCTCCTCGCATCAAGCCAGAGATTTGATCATGCAGATCTAGAAGTGGAGGCCAATGCTACTTTGATAGCCGAATCTCTGTTGGCGCCGACCGGAAACTGGGCGAACGATGGCTCAGTAATACTTCGGCGCCGACAGGCCTCACTCGTCGATCGTCACACCGGTCTGCTTGATCACACGACCCCACTTCGCGACCTCGTCACTGACAAAGCCGCGGAAGGCCGCCGCATCCATGTGGCCAGGCACGTCGGCGCCCAGACCTTCGAGGCGTTCCTTGACCTTGGGAGTGTTGAGAATCTCCACCACATGCTTATTCAGTAAGTTGACGATGGGCTTAGGCGTTCCGGCCGGGGCGTACAGACCCACCCAGTTGTTCAGGTCCATGCCCTTGTAACCCAACTCCTCGAAGGTGGGCACGTTGTTGTACAGCTTACTGCGTTCCTTGCTGGTGACGGCGATGGAGTTTAGCTTGCCGGACTTGACCATGTCGCCCAGGCTCACGGTGTCAACAAACGCCGTGGGAATGTGGCCAGCCACCACATCGGTCATGGACGGGCCGTTGCCCTTGTAGGCCACATGCGTGAACTTGATGCCCGTGAATCGCTTGGCCACCTCCCCCGAAATATGGGTCGAGCCACCGGCGCCCGCCGATCCAAAGGGCACCGAGGCCTGCTGCCGCGCCCAGGGCAGGAAGTCCTGGAAGTTTTTGTACGGTCCGTCGCCTTTGGTTACCAGCACGTTGGGCATGGTCATGAGCAGGGCAATGGGCTCGAAGCTCTTGATGGGTTCGTAGCGGACCTTACCGGGCTGAAGCGATGGAGTCATCACATGGCCAGTGGCGCTGATCAACAGGGTGTAGCCGTCACCTTTCTGTGCGGCCACGAACTCGGTTCCCAATTGCCCGGCGGCGCCGGGCTTGTTGGTGACGACGAAACTACGGCCCAGGCGCTGCGTCAACTCGGTGCCGATGATGCGGCCAATCAGGTCCGTAGCCCCGCCGGGTGCGAAGGACACGACGATGTTGACTGGCTTGTCAGGGTAGTTGCCTTCCTGGGCCTGGGCCAGGCCACAGGTCAGCAGCACGCCGGCAGCGATAGGCTTGAGCAGGGTGTGGGTAAGGGTTGGGTGGATGTTCATGGCGTTTGTCTCCTGATCGTTTTTCGTGTTGCCTAGTGCTCACATCCCGATGGTGTAGCCACCATTGACGGAAATGTGCTGACCGTTGATATAGGACGCCGCGGCAGATAGCAGAAAGCACACTGGCCGCGCCACTTCGTCGGCCTGCGCCCAGCGGCCCAGAGGAATCTGCGCCTTATAGGTGTCGGCAAACTTCTCGCCCCGGATCACCTCGGTCATCGGTGTTTCCACCACCCCGAAGCCCACCGTGTTCACGCGGATCTGGTGACGCCCCCATTCGCGCGCGGCGCTCATGGTCAGGCCCAGCACGCCGGCCTTGGCAGCGCTGTAGTTGATCTGACCAACGGTGCCGCGCCGCCCGGCGTCCGATGAGATGTTGACGATCGCGCCACCATGTGCCTCGCCGGCCTTTGCGCGGGCGATGAGGTGGCGTCCCACGGCCTGCAGGAAGTAGAAGGAGCCGGACAGGTGCACGTCGATTACCTGCTGCCATTCGCTGGCCGTCATCTTGTCGATCATGGCGGGCCGGGTGATGCCCGCGTTGTTCACCAGTCCCTCCACGCCGCCAAACTGACGCACGCCTGCGGCCACCGCCTGGTCGGCTAGGGTGGCGTCTGCCACGCTTCCTTCCTGCAGCAGCAGGCGACCGGGGCCCACTTCCTCCAGAAGGCCCTCCAGCTTGTCGGTGCTTAGGTCTACCGCGACCACATTGCCGCCGGTGGCCAGCACCTGGTCCACGATCGCCCGGCCGATGCCTTGGGCCGCGCCAGTGACCATCACGGTCCGCTCCTGCAGGGAAAACAAAGGGGTTTGCATCGTCATGGTTGTCAATCCATCCAATCAGGGTTTCTTGTCTTGTTTAGTAGCGGATCTGCATGATCCATTCGGCGACCAGTACCGGCCGGTCCTGGCCTTCAACGCGTACTTCCACGTCCCAGTAGCAGCGCAGTTCCTGCGGCTTGACCTCTTCGACTCGGGCCAGGGCGAAGCGCCCCTTGAGCCGTGAACCGCAGGGAACGGGCCCGGTGAATCGAACCTTGTCAAAGCCGTAGTTCAGACCCAGCTTGCGGTTAGGGAAGGCAAAGCACTGGTGGTACCAGCCTGTCAGCAGCGACAGAGTCAGCAAACCGTGAGCGATGGTGGTGCCGAACGGCGATTCCTTGGCGGCGCGTTCGGGGTCCACATGAATCCATTGCGGGTCGTGCGTGACTGCGGCAAAGGTGCTGATCATGTCCTGGGTAATGGTTATGACATCGCTCTCCACTCCCGGCTGCCCGGCAAAGGCCTTCACGTCCTCGATGGACTCCAGAATTTTCTGCATAGTGTCTCCTTTCGGTTACTTTGGGCGCTGGCAGGTTGTGAGGCAGGGCTCACATCTGTGCGGCGTAGCGGCGCAACTGCTCATCGGCGTTGCCCCACGTCATGTCGATGGTGTGCAGGCGGCGCGTATAGTGGGATGACTCGAACTCATCGGTGATACCCATGCCGCCAAAGCATTGCGTGGCCTGTTCGGCTACCTGCACCGCGAGGCGTCCGATGCGGCACTTGGCCAGTGCTACCTGCTGGCTGCGTTCGGCATCGGCATTGGCGTGAAGCAGGCTGGCAGCCCCAAGCAGCGTTGCGGAATGGGCCGACTCCACGGCCGTCAGCATGTCCACCAGCCGGTGCTGCAGCACCTGGAACTGGATCAGCGGCTGCCTGAACTGCTGGCGGTTCTTCAGGTAATCCAACGCCTGGCGCCACAGCGATTCCATCAGGCCCTGTGCTTCCGCGCACAGCACTACGCGGCCGATGTCCAGGGCCTGGGCCAGTAGGGCGTCAGGATTGGCCCCGGCGTTCAGTTCTTCTACGTCGGCCAGTGGCACGCCGTTGAGTTGCAGTTCGGCGGAGTTGTGTCCATCGAGCTGCGGCACGCTCCAGATACGCACCGCCGGATGATCGGCCGGGACCGCCAGCAGCCTTGTGGCGCCAGCGACATCCTGCGCCGGCACGATCAGCCATTGCGCCAGGCCTCCAGCCACAACGGCCGATTTGCGCCCATGCAAGGCCTGGCCTTCCAGGCGTACGCCGGGCGGCTGGGGCAGGTGGTTGTCGTCGTCTACCGCCAGGGTGAAGAGCACCTCGCCCGCGCAGGCTTTGGCCAGCCATTGCGCCTTGAACGCCGGCGACGCGGCCTGGTCCAGCAGCCACAGGGCGCTGGCGGCGCAGACGGCAAAGGGCAGCCGCGCATTGCCACGGCCCAGGGCGCGCGCCACCACGACAGCATCCAGTGCGCCCATGCCAGCGCCGCCATGCTCGGGGTTGACCAGCAGGCCGGCTACGCCCAGTTCGGCCAGTTGTTGCCAGCGTTTCTGCCAAGCGGCATCGCTGACCGCGAAGACGGGCCGCTCGCCGCGCAACTTGCCGGCTACCAGCTTGGCGACGGCATCTTCCAGCATGCACTGTTCGTCGTTGAGTTCGAAGTTCATGGTGTGCTCAGGCAAAGGCTTTGGCAGTGATGGTTTTTTGCACTTCGGTAGTGCCACCATAGACGGTGACCTTGCGCCAGTCGATGTAGTTGGCGACCAAGGCGTTGTCGAAGGCGCGCAGGTCTTTGACCTCCACCGCCTCGCCCTGGCGCAGCGCCCGCAGGTACTGCGTGCCGCGCGGTCCGGTGCAGTCCTTGAGCAGGCGGGTCAGATCCTGTTGCAGCTCGCTGCTGGCCAGCTTCAACATCGATGGCGCGGCGCTGGCCAAGGGGCTGGACGCTTCGCTGGCGAGCACGCGTAGAGCAGTCCATTCGTGCACCTTGACGCGCATTTCCAGCTCGGCCAGGCGGTGGCGGATCAGGGCGTCGTCCCACAGCGGGCGGCCATCCAGATAATGGGTCTGCGCGGCCTTGCGGCAGAACTGCAGCAGCCGCTTGCAAAGGCCCACCGCCGCCATTTCGGCGCGCTCGAAGCCTAGCAGGAACTTGGCAATCGTCCAGCCCTTGTTTTCTTCGCCGACCAGGTTGTCCAGCGGCACCTTCACGTTGTCGAGAAAGACCTCGTTCAGGTCGTGGCAGCCATCGGCGGAAATGATGGGGCGCACCGTGATGCCGGGGCTCCTCATGTCGATCAGCACAAAGGAGATGCCCTCCTGCGCCTTCACCTCCCGATTCGTGCGCACCAAGGCGAACATCCAGTCGCACCAATGGGCCCACGTGGTCCAAATTTTGTGGCCGTTGACGACGTAGTGATCGCCCTCGCGCACCGCGCTGGTCTGCAGTGCGGCCAGGTCCGAGCCGGCGCCGGGCTCAGAGTAGCCCTGGCACCACCAAGTCTTGAGCCGGAACATGTTGGGCAGAAAGCGCTGCTTTTGCGCCGGCGTGCCAAAGGCGTTAAGTACCGGGCAGATCATGTTCAGGTGCGGCACGGTGCGCGGCGCGCAGGCGAGTTGGCATTCTTCGTCGAAGATTTTGCGTTGCAGGGCCGACCAGCCCTGGCCGCCATACTCCTTGGGCCAGGCCGGGCCCTGCCAGCCGTAATCGGCCAGCAGGTTGTGCCAGCGCTCATAGTCCGCCTTGTCCAGCCAGGCGAAATCCATCACCTTTTGGCGAAGGTCGTCGGGCAGGTGCTGCTCCAGAAATTGGCGCACTTGCAGGCGGAATTCCTGATCCGCCGTGCTTTCGGAAAGCTCCATGGCATGTCCTTGATGAGTTGTGTTGTTGGCCGTACCTGTGGTCGGCATGTCTCCTGAGGTGCACTGCATCGTAGGGAGGCAGGGGGGCTTCGGATAGCTTCGGGATAATGCAGAGTGCTAAGCCAGGCTTAACGCACTGGCAGCACTGTTCTTTGTGCCGTTTGCAGCGCGCGTGCGGCAGGCATCGAACCTAAGGAGACAAGGCCCGACCATGAAAGCCGGTATGACACTCAGCGAAATTCAGGACTTTCTGGCTGTGGCGGATAGCGGCAGCATTCGCGCAGCCGCGCGTGCGCGCCGGATCACCGCCCCGGCGATGACGCAAAGCATGGCCCGGCTCGAAGCCAAGCTGCATGTCCCGCTACTGGTGCGCACGACCAAGGGGGTACAGCTGTCGGACTACGGAAGGGCCTTCCTGGTGCGTGCCCGGGCCATCACCGCCGAGGTGCAGAAGTCGGTCAACGAGCTGGCCCACATGCGGGGGGACAGCAGCCAGGGCATGCTGTACTTCGGCACCTCGGCCACGCCTACGACAACGCTGGTGCCCGACGCGATTGCTGACTTCCGCAAGCGTATGCCGCAGGTGAACCTGAACATCCTGGGCGGCTTGTACCGCGATCACATGCCGCTGATCCGATCGGGTGAGATGGAATTCGCGATTGGCCCGCTGCCCGTCGGCGGCATTGGTTCCGACTTCGCGGTGGAGGACTTGTTTCAGAACAACCTGATCCTGGCGGTGCGCCGCGGCAGCATGCTGGCCAAGGTGCAGTCGCTACAAGAATTGCAGCACGCGGAATGGATACTGAGCAGCACCGCAGCCCAGGGGCCGGGGGCAGCCATTCGCGATTTGTTTGCACGGTATCCCGATCTGGCGCCACCCAACGTCCGGGTGCAGTCCTCGTCGCTGTCGGTGGTGCAGACGCTGATGATGTCTTCAGACATGGTGTGCGCCTTGCCACAGGAGTTCATCCACTCGCCCTGGCTGCAGCCCTTTTTGGTGGAGATTCCGGTGCGCGAGAAGCTGCCCAGCTACACCATCAGCATGTTCTATCGGGCGGACTACCCCCTGTCGCCCGCCGCCGATCTGCTCACCACGCTGATCAAGCGCCACGCGCATTACCTCATGCAAGCCCGCAAACAGCAGGCTGACGCAGGTAGGGCCGGGCGAGGCGGGAGTAGGGGCGGGTGATTACAGCGTTTCGGCCGTTCCCAGGATCACGGTGGCCTGGCTCGAAAGTTCCACCCCATTGCCATGGGCCAGGCCAACCCTGGCGCCTGGCACCTGGCGCTCTCCGGCAACGCCCATCAGTTGCTGCGTGGCCTCTACCAGGGTGAACAGGCCGTACATGCCCGGATGCACGCAGGACAGGCCGCCGCCATTGGTGTTGACCGCCAGTTCGCCGCCCGGTGCGATGCGCCCGCCTTGCACGAAGGCGCCAGCCTCGCCCTTCTTGCAAAAGCCCAGGTCTTCCAGGAATAGCAGGGTGTTGATGGTGAAGGCGTCATACAGCTCCACCACGTCCACGTCGGCGGGTTTCAGGCCCGCCTGGGCAAAGGCACGGGCACCCGAATCGACGGCGCAGGTCCGGGTCAGGTTCGGCATGGCGGTGATGTCGCGGTGGTCGGTGGCCGCGGCCGCGCCCAGCACATACACAGGCTGGGTGGCCAGGTCTTTGGCGCGCGCGGCGCTGACCATCACGATGGCGGCCGCGCCATCGGTCACCAGGCAGCAGTCGCGCACGCTCAAGGGCGAGGCCACCATACGCGAGGCCAGGTACTCGTCCATGGTGAGTGGATCACGCAGGAAGGCGTCCGGGTTGCGCTGTGCCCACTGGCGCGCGGCCAGGGCGACCTCGCCGAGCTGCTCGCGCCGCAGCCCATACTCATGCATGTAGCGCGAGGTGGCCAGCGCGTAGGCGCCCGCCGGGCGGACAAGCTTATAGGGCGCATCCCAGGGCGCCTGTTTCATGGACGACACCAGCTTGCCTGCGGCACTGCGCTGGTTGCTGCCATAGGCGATCAGGGCTACGTCGCATTGCCCGGCCTCGATCGCCAGCGCGGCCCACATCACATGGGTCAGGAAGGCAGAGCCGCCGGTGCGGTTGTTGTCGGTGATGCGGGGCTGGATGCCCAGGTACTCGGCAAAGCCCAGGCCCGAGAGAAAATCGTCCGGCAGTCCGATGAACAGACCATCCACATCGGCGGGCTTCAGCCCTGCCTGGGTCAGCGCCTTCAGGCTGGCGGCAGTGGCCAGATCCATCGAGCTGTAGCCGGGTGTCTCGCCCATGCCAAAGGTGCTGGCGGCCACGATGGCGGTCTTGCCGCGGGGGAAACGATCCAAAGTCATGTGGTTCTCTCCAGCTTGCTTATTACGCGACGGGCAAGAAGACCACGAGGGGCTTGCCGTCTTCATTGATCACCCGGGCTTGCACGGCCATGCCGATGTGCACCGTCTCGGGCGCCACGCCGTCCACGCGGGACATCATTCGTGGCCCTTCCTCCAAATCGACCAGAACCACGTTGTAGGGTGCGGCCGGCGGGCGTTGATTGATCACTGTGACCGCATGCACTACACCGCGCCCGCTGGGTTCCACCCATTCCAGGTCGATATCGCCCGTCACGGGCGCGGCCACGCGCGGGTAGAAAACATGCTGGCCGGTGCTGCGCGAGCGCTGGATCTTGAAGACCCCTTGTGCAAGGTGATGCAGGTACTCTTTCTCCGGCTGGGGTGGGGGGGATGTCGTCATGGGCTTGTCTCCAGGAAATGGCTGGGCTCGGGAGGTCTGAGCCCTTCGCGCAGCATCCTATGTTCCTGGGGGGGGCCTGGGTAGTCAGGCGCGACGCACAAGTGCTAAGCGGTGGTGAACGGCCGTGGCGGGATGGCGCTCATGGCTGCGCGGATCGCGCCCCGCCTGCCATGCTCTGCATGCGAACATCGATGGCCCGCGCAGCTTCCAGCACCAGCGGCCCCACGGTCTGGCGGACCTCGCTGGTGCTGTACTGCCCCAGGGGAATCGAGCAGTTCATGGCCATGGGCTCGCCTTCCGCAGCGGATAGCAGGGGGGCCGCCACCATCAGAAAGCCGGGATGCAGTTCGCTCGGGGCCACCAGATAGCCTTGCTTGCGCAGGCTTTGCCGGGCCAGTTCTACGTCAGGCCAGCTTTTAGCGAAGGTTGTGGGTTCGGCAATCTGCAGGCGGTTGCGCAGGCGCTGTGCGGGGGCGCCTTTCATGGTGGCCAGCAGGGTGCGGCCCAGGATGCTGGCCAGCAGGGGATAGCGCAGACCGACATCGGGGCGGGCCTTGCTCGATTCGTCGAAGCGCACGGTTTCGATGTAGAGCGCATGCAGACCATCGAGGGTGGCGAGGTTGGTGTTGACCCGCAGGCGTTGCGTCAACTCCTGCATCTGCGGCCGCGCCTGCTGGCGGATGGTGCTGGCCGTCAGCAGGGGGTAGGCCAGTGAGGCCACTCCCCAGGCCAGGGCGTAGCGCCCTGACGGCGCATCGCGACGCAGATAGCCCAGCAGTTCCAAGGTGTAGGTCAACCGCGACACGGTGGCCTTGGGCAGGCCGGATCTGCGCGCGAGCTCGCTCACGCCCAACAGCGGTTGGGCGGGAGTCCAGCAGCGCAGCAGCTCGAACGCGCGCGCCACCGCAATGACGAAGTGGCGATCCACATTGGCCTCGTCGGGGGCGGAAATTCCGGGTTTCGGCATCTATGAGCTTCAGGGGTGAGGTGCGCGCCTCATGGCGAAAAAGGAAAACTGTTTCGCACAGCGGTTCATTATGGCCAGTACCAAAACCCGCATGAAATACTGAAAAAGCCTCATACGCCCACAACGTAGAAGGTATATGACAACAAGCACATGGCATTGCGCCAAAGGAGACAAGTATGAAGACTTCCCCGTCCGCACGCCTGCGTGCTGGCCTCGTCGTTGCCGCCCTTGCCCTCGCTGCCGCCGCCCAGGCGCAGCAGGCCCTGACCTATCCAAGTCGTCCGGTGAAGATCGTCGTGCCTTACGCCGCTGGGGGCACGACCGACCAGATGGCCCGGCTGATTGCCAGCGAAATGTCGAAAACGCTGGGCCAGCCGGTGGTCGTCGAGAACCGCGCGGGTGCCGCGGGCGTGATTGGTGCGGACGCGGTGGCGAAGTCCGCACCGGACGGCCATACCGTGTGCTTTTGCCCCACGGGCCCCACCGTCCTGATGCCCCTGCTGGAGCCCCACATCCCCTACCAGGTGGTTCGGGATCTGCCCCCGGTCATGTTCTCGCACCGCTTCGGCCTGGCGATCATGTTGGGGCCGCGCCTGCCTGCAAGCATCAAGACCCTGGCGGATTTGATTGCCCATGCACAGGCCAACCCGGGCAAGCTCAGCTACGCCTCGGTGGGTACGGGCAGCCCCAACCATCTGGCGGGCGAGTTGTTCACCAGCATGGCGGGTATCCAGCTCATCCACGTACCCTACAAGGGGGAGTCCCAAGGCATGACCGATCTGCTAGGCGGCCAGGTCGATGTATTGATCGCCTCCATTCTCATCGGTGAGCAGCAGCTCAAGAGCGGCAAGCTGCGCATGTTGGCCGTGACCGACCCTGCCCGGATCGAGCGCTTCCCGGACTTGCCCGCCGTGGCTGAGACGCTGCCCGGTTATTCGGCTTCGGCCCATGTGGGGCTGCATGTGCCGGCCGGCACGCCCAAAACCGCCGTGGACAAGCTTGCATCTGCGATGGCCGCCGCCATCGCTCAGCCGGCGGTGCGCGAAAAGATGGTGGCCCAGGGCATCACCCCGATGGGCCAAGGATCAGAGGCTTATGCCCAGTACCTGCGCACCGAGACGGACAAATGGCGCCAGCTGATCCAGCAAAAACAGATCAAGCTGAACTGAGGAGCCCCGCCATGAAGACACGCATTACCGAGATTCTGGGCAGCCGCTACCCCATCATTCAGGGCGGCATGCAGTGGGTGGGTACTGCGCAGATGGCATCGGCCGTCTCCAACGCGGGCGCCTTCGGCATCCTGACCGCGCTCACCCAGCCCACGCCCGAAGCGCTGGCCCTGGAGATCGACCGCTGCCGTGCCATGACCGACCAGCCCTTCGGCGTCAACCTCACCATCCTCCCGACGGTGAATCCCCCGCCTTATTCGGTCTTTGTGGACGTGGTCATCGACAAGGGCGTGAAGATTCTGGAAACGGCGGGGCGGAGCCCACGCGACTTCCTGGACAAGCTCAAACAACACGGGGTTCGGGTCATTCACAAATGCACCAGCGTGCGCCATGCCCTGTCGGCCGAACGCGATGGCGTGGATGCGATCAGCATCGACGGCTTTGAATGCGCTGGACACCCGGGCGAGGACGATGTGGGCGGGCTGGTACTGATCCCGCTGGCCACACGGGTGTTGAAGATCCCCGTCGTGGCCTCGGGCGGCATCGGCGATGGCCGCAGCATGGCTGCCGCCCTGGCCCTGGGCGCGGAGGGGGTCAACATGGGTACCCGGTTTTGCGCCACGCAGGAGGCGCCCATCCACCCCGACATCAAGCAGGCCCTGGTGCGCGCCAGTGAACGCGACACCAACCTGATCTATCGCACATTGCGCAACACCGGGCGTGTGCTGAAGAACACCATTTCCGACGAGGTGCTGGGCCTGGAGCGGCGCCCCGGAGGCTGCGAGTTCAAGGACATCCAGCCCTTGGTGGCCGGAAAGCGTGGCCGCGCCGCCCTGCACAGCGGGGCCGTCAACGATGGCCTGGTTTGGGCCGGCCAGGTGGTCGGCTTGATCGACGACATCCCCCATTGCGAGGAGCTGGTTCGCCGCCTGGTGGCCGAATGCCGCGCCGCGCTGGCCCAGGCGTCCCGGCTGACACAGGAAGCGCAGTAATCGATATGGCATACCGCCGACTTGTTTCAACCCGCAAAGGATTTGCATGAGCCTCGTGATCCGCGAAGACCGGGACGGCCTGGTCACCTTGACCCTGAATCGCCCCGAGAAACTGAACGCCCTGAACGTCGATCTATTCCTTGAACTGCGCGAGCATGTCGATCGCATCACCCAGCAGCATGACGAGGTCGGCCTGGTGCTGCTGCGCGGCGCCGGGAAGTGCTTTTCCGCCGGGCACGACCTGGCGGACATCTCCGCGGGCGAAAAGCCGCCCAAGCCCAGTTTCCAGGCCGACACCCTCGAGGCACTGGCCAATCTGCCCCAAGCCGTGGTGACGGCCGTGCATGGCCATTGCTACACCGGGGCGCTGGAGCTGGCGCTGGCGGGCGATTTGATCGTGGCATCTGCCTCGGCCAGGTTTGCCGACACCCATGCGCGCTGGTCCCTGACGCCGCTGTGGGGCATGAGCCAGCGGTTGCCCCGCCGCGTGGGCCGCGCCAACGCCATGGAGATGATGCTCACCGCCCGCACCTACGGGGCAGCCGAGGCCCAGGCCATGGGTTTGGTCAACCTCTGCATACCGGATGAGGAATTCGATGCCCAGGTCGCACAGCTCGTGCAGCAGATTCTGGCCAATTCGTGGTTCAGCCACCGGGCTAACAAAGCCTTGCTGATGGAAACCGAGGGGATGCCGCTGGCGGCGGGGCTCTCGTACGAAATCCACCGCACCCGCGGGCGCGGCCCGGACATGCAGGCGCGCGTTGCCGCGTTCAAGAACAAAACGGCCAAGGTGGGCTGACAGACAGATCAGACAGATCAGACGAATGAGAGTCTTGAAGGCCAACCGAAACGAAGAAACACCATGAACTCAACCAAGCCGCACGTCGGCGCGCTATCCCATCTCCGTGTCCTGGATCTCAGCCGGGTGTTCGCCGGGCCCTGGGCCGGGCAAATGTTGGCCGACCTGGGGGCCGATGTCATCAAGGTGGAGCGCCCCGGCGAAGGGGACGATTCGCGCCGACTTGGGCCGCCCTTTCTGCGCGACGATGCTGGCGAATACACCCGCGAAACGGGCTTCTTCCTGAGCGTCAATCGCAACAAGAAGTCCATCACCGTGGATCTGGCCCAGCCCGAAGGGCAGGAGATCATCCGCGCGCTGGTGCGCAGCTGCGATGTGCTGATAGAGAACTACAAGGTCGGCGATCTGGCGCGCCACGGGCTCGACCAGGCGTCGCTGCGCCGCGAGAACCCCCGGCTAGTCTATTGCTCCATTACCGGCTATGGGCAAACCGGACCCTACAGCAACAGGGCGGGCTACGATTCCATTTTCCAAGGCTTGGGGGGGATGATGGCCACCACCGGCCACCCTGACGAGGAGCCCGGTGGCGGCCCGCAAAAAGTGGGGTTGATTGTCTCTGATCTGACTGCGGGGATGTACGCCACGATCGCCATCCTGGCCGCCTTGCAGCACCGGGATGCAGTCTCCGGAGAGGGGCAGTACATCGACCTAGCCTTGTTGGACACCCAGGTGGCATCTTTGTCCCACCTGGGGATGCAGTATCTCGTTTCTGGTGATGAGCCACGCCGTTGGGGGACGGCCTCGCCCACGGCATCCCCGTCGCAGATGTACCGCTGCGCGGATGGGCCGATCATGCTGGTGGTAGGCAATAACGCGCAGTTTCACAAGCTCGTCGCGGTGATGGGCATCCCGGAACTCCCGAGCGATCCGCGTTTTGCGAGCAATCCGAAGCGTGTCGCCCACCGGGCAGAGCTGAATGCCGTTTTAGACCCCATCTTTCTCTCCCGGGCCAAGGTCCACTGGATCGAGGCACTGGGTGCGGTGGGGGTGCCCTGCGGCGCGGTCAATGAATTGCCCGAGGTGTTCGAAGACCCGCAAGTGAAGGCGCGCGAGATGGTGGTTCACATGCCGCATCCCGAGCGGGAGGCCATGCCGGTGCTGGCCAATCCGATCCGCTTCTCCGGCACGCCGGTGAGCTACCGCTCACGTCCGCCGGAGCTGGGTCAGCACACTGCTGAAGTGCTTGGCGAACTGCTGGGCTACGACGAGACGCGACAGCTTTCCTTGCGGGCGAGTGGGGTCATTTAGCGGCTTGCGGCGCAAGAACCGTGCACCACCCCCGCTTTTTGTCAAACTGACCAACCCGAATATTGACAGGCGTTGCGAGCTATTGTTTTTGCATCGACGGCTTTTGCTGCGCTGGCGACATGCCGCTGCGTGGGGGCAGGTGGCGCTTGATCTGCGGGCGCTGCAGGCGCTGTTCGGGGCCCTGGCCGTCAGGCAGGTTGGTGGCGCGCTGCAGCTGAATGTTGGCCACCAGCCCTCCGGTGCTGGAGTTGGCCAGCGCGAAGATCCCGCCCATGCGCTGCACCGTCTTGTCCACGATGGACAGGCCCAGCCCGGCGCCGGCCGCGGCCGTGCGCGCCGAGTCGCCGCGAAAAAACGGTTTGGTCAGGTTGGCCAGCTGCTCCGGCGGGGCGCCGGGGCCGTGGTCGCGCAGCTTGATCAGCGCCCATTTTTCGCGTGCCTTGGCGGTAAAGTCCACGGTGGTCACGCCGGTGTCGCGGTTCTTGCCGTAGCGGCGGGCGTTTTCCAGCAGGTTCGAGATCACGCGCGCCAGCGCTACCTCGTCGGCCATCACGATCAGGTCTTCGGGTACGTTCATGGTGATCTGCAGTTCGCGGTGATCCTGCAACGCATACACGCACGACGACACCACGCCATGCAGTTTGACGGGGCTCAGTGCCACGGTGTTGTCCGGGCGGGCGTAGTCCAGAAACTTGTCGATGGTGGCGTCCAGCTGCACGATGTCGGCCACCGCGTGGCTGCCAAGCTCGCATGATGATCCTGGTTGGCGTGATCGTCGCCAACAGCGGCCATGCTCTTTCCGAGTGGGCGTGCCAAATCCGTGCATCCCGATCAACGAGTTCGAACGTTTGCAGGAACAGGTCCAGGGCCGGCTGGCCGTTGTCTGTGGTGTGTTCGATGCGGAATGCGGCGTCGAGGACTTCGCTATCGCTGTACGCTTGTTTCTGATCCACGGAACTCTTTGTCATCACTCGACCCTTTGTGAGTGCATTGCTTTGTCCGATGAATATAGGGCAACAGGCGATCAGGCTGACCGCCCGCAATCTCAGCAGTCTCTCAACTGACCGCTTCTAGGTGGTCGATTTGGGTTTTCCACAGACGGTTCTAAGTCGTTACCGCGAGTGCGAGCCGTAGAGAGACCGCCACTGGCGCAGCGCGAACCGCCACGTGAAAATTTTAAGGCTGCTGTACCTCGCAAAGCGGCCATTCGATCCACCGTCCGTCGCCGGGGCCAACGACGGCTTGGCATCAGACCGCGTGATTTCGCCCGGCGGCGGCCAACGACCGCAACCGCTGCAGAGCGGCTCTACGATCTGGCTGCTTCAGGCTGATTGCTGCCACTTAGGTTCGACGGCAGAGTCCATGGGCGCCAACGCAAGCGGTCGCTTACCGGTCAGGATCTCAAGCGACCGATCGATTACCT
>Ga0208125_100653_pt1 | contig 17219 bp, 8 predicted proteins | sample LakWasM128_HOW14_2_FD_183938 | JGI IMG/M metagenome (GOLD analysis project Ga0208125, IMG submission 183938) | Freshwater sediment methanotrophic microbial communities from Lake Washington under simulated oxygen tension - Sediment Metagenome... | ecosystem: Environmental > Aquatic > Freshwater >... | reverse complement strand
TCATGGATACAATGGGAGCCACATCCGGCGGTGCGATGCCCTCGCGCAACCGGCCATTGAAGATGCCGCCCTGCTCCCGCCACAAACTCCTGAATAGCTGGAAAACGTATTCAGCATGGCGCGGCAGGCTGAGGTCCAGGACTTTTTCGCCGCATTGGGCGGAATAAGTGCCGCTGAATACGATGACCAGCTTGTCATCGCGCTCCTGCACCTCGTACTCCAGCCGGTTTTTCCAGTCGCCGCAGCCGGTGCGGTCGGCCTTGAGGCGATTGACGACCTGAAGCTGCGGCAGCTCGGGATCAACAGCGATGACGACAGCATCGTTTTCCGTACGGAAATGGAAACCGGTAGCCTTGAAATTCACCAGCAACGCATCCGGGCCGGCATTGTAAGGGCGATAGGGATCATCGTCGAAAGCGCCGGGGTCGAAGGCGATGGGCTCGAAATAGCTGCGATCCAGCACCAGATCGCCCCGGATTTCCTTGATACCGGCTAGGCGAAGTGCATGAATCAGGCTCCAGAATTTCTCCATCGTCAGCGCCGGATCGCCATAGCCCTTGAGGATGAGATCGCCGTCGATGACGCCTGCTACAGCCGGCTTGGAGGAGTAGATTTCGGTGCGCCAGGTGTAAGCCGGGCCCAGCAGGTCGAGGCCGGCATATGTCGTCAGCAGCTTCATCACCGAGGCTGGATTCATCGGCTGTTCGGAATGCTCGGCGAGTACGGGCAGAGCGGCATCGACACGACGGGCGTAAATCGAGACTGACGCCTCGGGGATGGCGGCCGCTTTCAGCGCCTGGGCGACCGGCTCAGGCAAGGCCGCCTGCGCCGCTGAGGCAAGAAATGCAAAAAGAAGAATGACGAACCGCATCAGCCCGCGACCTTGCGCAGCACGGCAATCGTCTGGCGTGCAAGCCATGCGATTTCATCGTCGGAAATCACATACGGCGGCATGAAATATACGGTGTTGCCGATGGGGCGCAGCAGCAGCCCGTGTGCCAAGGCTTCCCGGTAGAAACGGTGCGGGAAATCCGCCGGAGCATCGACCACGTCGAAAGCCCAGATCATGCCGGTGTTACGCAAATGCGCGACGGGCATGTCGCATAGCGGCTGAAGGGCTTCGTTCATCTTCGCCTGCCTGCCGCGATTCGCGTTCAGTATGTCGTCTTCCTCGAAAATCGCCAGGGTTGCGAGTGCGGCGCGGCAGGCGAGCGCATTGCCGGTATAGCTGTGCGAGTGCAGGAAACCCCGTGTGACCGAGTCGTCGTAGAACGCCTGGTAAACCGTGTCGGTCGTCAGCACGGCGGAAAGCGGCAGATAACCGCCGGTGATGCCTTTCGACACGCAGATGAAATCGGGACGAATAGCGGCCTGCTCGCATGCGAACATCGTGCCGGTGCGGCCAAAGCCAACGGCGATTTCATCGGCGATCAAATGGACTGCATAACGGTCGCAAATCGCGCGGGCCTGCTTCAGGTAGGCCGGATGATACATCGCCATGCCGGCCGCGCCCTGCACCAGCGGCTCCAGGATCACGGCGGCGATTTCCTTGTGGTGTGCGGCGAGGTAGTCGTCCAGCGCCTCGGCGCAGCGCAGCGCGTACTCCTCGGCGGACTCGCCGTCCTTCGCCAGCCGCCAGTCGGGGCTGGGCACCTGTACGCTTTGCCGCAGCAAGGGCGCGTAAGTGTCCTTGAACAGCGCGACGTCGGTGACCGAAAGCGCGCCGACGGTTTCGCCGTGATAACTGTTGTTCAGGCTGACGAAGCAGGATTTCTGCGGCTTGCCGGTGTTGCGCCAGTAATGAAAGCTCATCTTGAGCGCGATTTCAGTCGCGGAGGCGCCATCGGAGCCGTAAAACGCATGCCCCAGCCCGGTGAGCGCGCCGAGTTTTTCGGAAAGCTCGACCACCGGCTCGTGCGTAAAACCGGCGAGCATCACGTGTTCCAGCTTTTCCAGTTGGTCTCGCAGCGCGGCATTGATGCGCGGGTTTCCGTGACCAAAGAGATTAACCCACCACGAGCTGACGGCATCCAGGTAACGGTTGCCGTCGAAATCGTGCAGCCAGACGCCTTCGGCACGCGCAATCGGCACCAGCGGCAGGGTTTCCAGCGATTTCATCTGCGTGCAGGGATGCCACACGACCGCGCTGCTTCTGTTGCGCCAGCTTTCGTTGTTCATTCGGTTTCCTCGGCGAAGCTGAGATCGATAACGCCGCCATTCATGCGTTCGAGCAAGACATCGAGCGCGTGATGCGCCTGGCGCAATTGCGGAATGCCGGCACGGGCGTCGCCATTTTTTCCGGCTTGGTAAAGCTCCATCAGCCGCATGCCGATGCGGTGCATATCCTCATGCGCCAGTTCAAACTGCCGCAGCAGGCCATGATCGAACGTCTCCTCGCGGTCGGCATAGGCGATCCATCGGCCGGTATGGCACTTATGATGGTCCATGATCGGCCAGTTCGGCGGAGACGGCTGCTGGGACTGCAAGCACTCCACCATGCGATTCATCCATTGCTTGCCCTCGATTTTCTTCAGCAGCGAAAGCGAATGTGCCGAAGAGATCGGCGATTGCGCATAAGCCATCCATTCGGAGAAAGGCCGGAAATCCTTCGCCCACTGCAGGATCAGTTCGGCCGGCATCGGGCGGGCAATGCCATACCCCTGCCCGACCTGGCAGCCCATGATGAGCAGCATCAAGCCATGCTCGCGGGTTTCGACGCCCTCGGCGACCACATCGCGCCGGAATGCGTGGGCCAGCCCGACCACCCCTTCGACGATGGCATAGTCGTCGGGATCGTCGATCATGTCGCGGACGAAGCTCTGGTCGATCTTGATCGTGCTTGCCGGCAAATGGCGCAAATGCGCCAGCGAGGAATAGCCGGTGCCGAAATCGTCCAGAGCGATACTGACACCCAGATTGTCGCGACATGCCCCGATGATGGCGCTGACTGCCGACAGGTCGCCCATGACGCTGCTTTCCAGGATTTCCAGTTCCAGGCAGGAAGCAGGAATATCCGGATATTTCGATAACGCGGACTCAAGTTGCAGAAAGAAATCCTTCCATTGCAGGAACCGGGGAGAAATATTCACGCTGACCTGGATGTCGAGGCCGGCACTGCGCCAGGCACTAAGCTGCTCCAGCGCCTGCTCGATCACCCAGGCACCCAGCACGTGCTCGAACGCCGTCCCTTCGATTACCGGCAGAAACTGGGCTGGCGGCAGGGTGCCGCGCTCGGGATGATTCCAGCGGATGAGCGCTTCCGCGCCCAGCACTTCTCCGCTCTTCATATTCACCTTGGGCTGGTAATACAGGCAGAACTCGTCGGCAGCCAGTGCCTCCTCAAGCCGGCCGAGCAATTGGCGACTGCTCTGTATCTGCTGGTCCTGCGCGGGATCGAACAGACGGAAACGATTGCGCCCATCGAGCTTGGCCTGGTACATGGCCTGATCCGCGTGGCGCAACAAGGTATCGGGGTCGGCCTCGTCCATCGGATAAATAGTGACCCCGCTGCTGGCGGCAATCGTGACGGAGCGCTCATCGAGCTGGTACGGCTGGGCAATGGCGGCGTGGATGCGGGCCATGGCCTGCTCAACCTGATCGACGGCATGGATATCGCCGATCAGCAGCGCAAACTCGTCGCCGCCAAGGCGCGATACGGTATCTTCTCCACGCAGGCTGGCCTTGATGCGTGCCGCCACCTCGACCAGCAGACTGTCCCCGGCCTCGTGCCCCAGGTTGTCGTTGATCTCCTTGAATCCGTCCAGATCGAGATAGCACACGGCAAGCATGGCCTGCTCGCGCCTGCAATGGGCAATCGCCTGCGCAAAGCGGTCGGCGAACAGCGTGCGGTTGGGCAGCCTGGTCAGCACGTCGTAATGCGCCATCAGTTCCAGCGTCTGTTGCTGAAGCTTGATCTGGGTGATATCCGAGAACAGGCTGACGTAATTCACGATATTGCCGCGTTCGTCGCGCAGTGCGGTAATCGTCAGCAGTTCGGCATACATCTCGCCGTTCTTCTTGCTGTTCCAGACTTCACCCTGCCAATGGCCGAGCGTCTTCAAATCCGTCCAGATCGCTTCGAAGAACTCGGGCGGATGCTTGTCGGACTTGAGCATGCTCGACTGCCGGCCGATGACTTCTTCGCGGGCATAACCGGTGATTTCGCTGAAGGTCGGATTGACGTCGACGATGGCGCCGGCAGCATCCATGATCAAGATGCCTTCGTGGGCATCGCTGAACACGCGTGCCGCCAGGCTGAGTTTTTCTTCGGCGCGGCGGCGCAGGCCGATTTCTCGGCGCAGGCGCCAGTTCCAGTAAAGAATGGACAGCATCAATACCAGCCCGCCGCCGCCATAGAGCACCATCGTTTTATAGGGAATGCCCGGCTCGATGCTGAGACCGTACCAGCGACTGACAATCGCGTCTTTTTCCTCTTTCGGGATGCTGCCCAGCGCCTTGTCCAGAATCGCTACCAATTCCGGCTCGCTAGAAACCACGGCCATCCGGTGTTCGCTGAAATAAGAAGTCACGCCAGCCACTTGCAGCCCGGCCAGACTGCTGCGCATGATTTCATAATTCGCAGAGGCGGTATCGCCGACATACGCTTCTGCCTTGCTCGCCGAAACGGCTTCCAGCGCCCGATGGACGCTGGGTACCGCCACCACCTCGATATCGGGATATTCGCGGCGCAGCGTCTCTTCCATGAAATAGCCTTTGACCACGCTCACGCGCTTTCCGCGCAGCCGCTCCAGATCCCCTAAATACCCGGAGCTTTGTGCGGTAACGATCGCTACGGACACGCGGCTGACAGGCTGGGTAAAGCGCAGGTAGCGCTCGCGCTCGGGCGTTTTGACGGCAAAGGCGATCATGTCCAGTTGCCGTTGTTTCGCCATATCCAGCACCGCCTGCCAGGACTGATTCTTGATGATATCCATGCGCACATCCAGCTTTTGCGCCACCAGCGCCAGCAGGTCCGCCGCCATACCCTGGTAGCGGCCTGTTTCGTCTACCCATTCGTAAGGTGCGAAATCGCGGTCGATACCGATGCGCAGTGTCTTGTGCGCCTTCAGCCAGGCCTGTTCCTTTTCGGACAAGTGCAATTCGTTTTGCGCTTTGTCGGACAGGATGAAACCGTCCAGCGAGGCATCCTTTTTCGCCAAACCAAGCCGTTGATAGATTTGCAGCAGATTGGCAAAACGTTTGTCGTCGATGCTGCCAAGCGGAATCAGCTGGGGCAGGATGAGGCCTGCCATTTCGCGCGCCTCGTAATCCAGGTGCTCCTTCGACACCGGAGCAATCCGGGAAACATAGTTTTGCCTGATCATGCGGGCGACCTCGTCCGGATGATCGAGCGCATACGCCCATCCTTTCAGTGTAGCGCGCCGCATTTTTTCCACGCGCTCCGGATGGCCGGCGATTTCGCTTTCGGTGGTAAACATCAGGTCGCCGGGGATATCGACGCCGTAATTAAGCGGGTTGATGACATTGAACGCGATGCCTTTTTGCGTCAGCAGAAAAGGCTCGTTGGTGATATAGGCGGAAACCACATCCACCTTGCCCGTGATGAGATCCTCGTAATTGAAGCTGTGGCGTAGCCAGGTATAGCGATCCTGCCCAATGTCCGCCCCGGTAAACATCGCCAGCAGCGGGGCATTGTTGTTGCTATCCATCATCACCCGCTTGCCGACCATTTCATAGGGGCTGACGATGCCCGAACTTCTCAGGGTGAGGAAAATCAGGGGGTTATGCTGAAAAATACCGGCAATCGCCACCACTGGCTTGCCATTCAGCCGGTCCAGCAACAAACCCGAGTCGTGTACGCCGTACTGGGCATGCCCATCCAGCACCCGGGCTGTGATCTCGGTGCCCGGAATGCGCTCCAACAGGGTGACCTCCAGGCCTTCGTCGGCGTAGTAGCCTTTTTCCCGGGCGGCGTAGTAGCCGGCAAACTGGAAGGAATGCAGCCATTTGAGCTGCACCGCGACTTTCTCGGCCTCCGGTGCTGGGGCGGCAAGCGCCGGATCAGGAATCCATTGCCCGAGCAGCAAGAAAAACCAACAGATGACTGCTCTCAACATAGAAGTGGGGCGCGGAATCAGGCCGAATAAAAGACATGCCGATTATACTGGAAGCCTGCCCCTCCGTTGCCAGCATTCCCTTCGAAATACAATTGGCGAAGTCGCAATTAAATCGATTGCAGGCAAGGACTTATTTCACTAGAGTACCCGCATCGACGGCATAGAAAATGCGGCCTAATGATTCAGATAATAAGATCAGGTTCGCCGAATATTTCCTTCCAGTTCGCCCGCCTATCCAAATTGGCGGCTTTGGTAGTCGTTTATTATTTTCTCGCGCGCTGGAGCCTGCTGCTGGCCTTCGAGGGCACCAATGCCTCCCCGATATGGCCGCCTTCCGGCATCGCGTTCGGCGCCATGCTGCTGCTGGGCCGCAAAGTCTGGCCAGTCATCGCAATCGGGGCCTTCTCCGCCAACCTGGCCGCGTTTTCGGCTAATTATCCTGTCGGCCTGCCGACGCTGGCGGCCTCGGCGGCCATCGCCGCCGGCAACACGCTGGAAGCGCTCGCCGGCTACGCCCTCCTGCGCCGCCTGAAAGTGCTCGACTCCCCGCTGGATCAACCGCAGCATGTGTTCCGCTTTCTGACGGCGGTACTGCTGATGTGCATGGTCAGCGCCGTCATCGGCACCACCACGTTGCTGGTGGGCGGCTTTACTCCAGTCTCGGCGTTGTGGCCGGTGTGGATCAACTGGTGGCTGGGCGACGTCGGCGGCGCCCTTATCGTCACGCCGCTGATGCTCATCTGGCTGGCGAAGGGCGGGCCATCGCGGCAGATGCGGTTCCGTCCGGGATGGTCGATGGTGGCCGCGCTGGCTGCCTTTACGCTGACGTCGTGGCTGATCTTCGACGGTCACCACTCTGCCAACCATCTCGATCGCCTGCTGCTGTACCTGCATATGCCATTGATCGCGCTGATCGCCTACCGTTACGGCCAGCCCGGCGTATCGGTCGCCTTGCTGCTGCTTTCCGGCGTCGCCGTCTGGCACACGACACACGGTACGGGACCGTTCGCGACGGCCGACCTCAACAGCTCCCTGATCCTGCTCGTCACATTCATCGTGCTGTGCTGCATGACCGGCCAGATTCTCGCGGCGGACATCAATCAGCGAATGCAACTCCAGACCGCGCCGATTTCCTTTGGCGATGTGAAAGTGCCCTGGCTGACGCTGCTGGTGGCACTGGGATTGACGATGTTCATCTGGCATACCGTGTCGGAAGATGCGGAAAATGACGCACGCGATCAATTCGAGTCTTTAGGCACCGAAACCCAGCTACGCATTATCGAGCGCATGACGGATTACCAGCAGATCCTGCGCGGCGGCGCAGCCTTGTTCACCGCTTCCCAGCGAGTCACACGCGAGGAATGGCATGAGTATGCGCGCGTTCTTGAAATCGACAAGCGCTTCCCCGGCATGCAGTCGTTCGCCTTTGCGGAGTGGGTGCACGCCCCGGACAAGCCGGCCCATGTCGCGCGCATCCGCAACGAAGGATTTCCGGATTATGCGATCCGCCCGGCGGGCGAGCGCAAAGCCTACCTGCCGGTCAATTACATCGAGCCGTTCGACTGGCGCAACCAGCGCGCATTCGGCTACGACATGTACTCCGAAGCGGTGCGCAAAAAAGCGATCGCGCAGGCTGCGGATACCGGAAACACCACCATTTCCGGCAAGGTGAGGCTGGCACAGGAAAACGGTCAGGACGAGCAGACTGGTTTCGTAATGTATGTTCCGGTTTATCGCAACGGTATGCCGGCCGACACTATAGAGCAGCGGCGGCACGCGCTGATGGGCTACGTCAGCAGCGGATTCCGCATGAACGACCTGATACAGGGCATCACGGGTGAGCAGTCCCCGTGGCTGAGACTGGAAATCTTCGACGGCCAGCAGGCCAGCGAAGAGGCGAAAATGTTTGACAGCGCTGCACTCACGGCGAGGAAACCGCAGGCATATTCGGCGGACTTCCCGCTGCACATCGCGAATCACCTGTGGACACTGCACACGACCTCGCTGCCCACCTTCGAAAAAAACATAGATCACCAGAAAGCGCAGATCATCCTGACCGCGGGCATCATCGTCAGCCTGCTGCTGTTCATGCTGGTGCGCTCATTGGCGATCACGCGCGAAAGCGCGCTGGCGCTGGCGGACGACATGACCGCCGCACTGCGCACTTCGGAGTTGGAGTTGCGCAAGCTGAACAGTCGTCTCGCGCTCGCTGCCGAGGCCGGCGGTATTGGCGTGTGGGACTGGAATGTGCAAACCGGACGCCTGGCCTGGGATGCCAGGATGTACGAGATCTATCAGATCGATCCCCTCGCCGCGAGCAGCACCTATCCCATGTGGCGCGACCGTGTCCATCCAGACGACCTGGGCGGCATCGAGGGCGCCGTGGCCGATGCGCTCATCCATGGTGCGGCGTTTGCGCAGGAGTTCCGCATCGTCCTGCCCGACGAATCCTTCCGCCGGATCAGGACCAACGGCATCGTCGTCCGCGATGAGCGCGGCCACCCCCTGCACATGATAGGCATCAACATCGACATTTCCGAGCTGCGCCAGGCCGAAGAATCGCTGCTCGCCAGCGAGAAGCGTTTTCGCAGCATTTTCGAGCACGCGCCCATCGGTATCGCAATCGTGTCGCTCGACGGCCACTGGCTCAGCGTCAACACCGCGACTTGCGCCATCGTCGGCTACAGCAGGATGGAAATGGAACAGATGACCTTCCAGGAAGTCACGCACCCGGATGACCTGAAAAACGATCTTGGCCATGTGCAGCAACTGATGGAAGGCCATATCCCCTCCTATCAGATGGAAAAACGCTACATCCGCAAGGATGGCCAATTCGTATGGGTGCTGCTGACGGTCACCCTGTTGCGTGACGAGGCCGGCAAGCCGTTGTATTTCATCGCGCAGATCATGAACATCAGCGATCGCAAGCAGAAAGAACAGGCCATCGCCGCCGCGCTGGCGGAAAAGGAAGTATTGCTGAAGGAGGTCTATCACCGGGTCAAGAACAACCTGCAAGTCGTTACCAGCCTCTTCAACCTGCAAATCCGCACCCTGCCCGAGGGGACGGCGCGTATCGCGCTGCAGGAATCGGCGAACCGCGTGCGGGCGATGGCGCTGGTGCATGAGAAGCTCTACCGGTCGACCAACCTGTCTTCGATCGCGCTCGACGGCTACATCGAGGACATGTGCCGCCAGCTTGGCACAGTCGCCGCCGTTTCCCAGCGCGATATCCGCATCACGACCGAACTGGAGCCGATCGAAATCGGCCTGGAATTGGCCGTACCGGTCGGCCTGCAACTCAACGAACTGATTTCCAACAGCCTCAAGCACGGCTTCCCCGACAGCCGCCCGGGCAGCATCCATATCCGCCTTGCACGGCATGAGCCGGACAGCGACACCGTCACGCTGGAGGTAACGGATGACGGCGTCGGTTTGCCGGCCAGTCTGAACATCCAGACTGCCTCGTCCCTGGGCCTCAAACTGGTCGCCACGCTGGCGTCCCAGATCGACGGGAAGCTCGATATCTCAGCATGCGACGGCGGCGGTACCCACGTCAGCCTGACCTTTCGCCTCGATGGCCCGCAGTGGCCCGGGGCCGCCCTTTAACCGCAAGAAAGGATTCAGCATGCAGCCAGCCAACATCCTGATCGTTGAAGACGAGTCCATCGTGGCCATGGATCTCTCTTATCAGCTACAGGAGATGAATTACCAGGTCTGCGCGATCGCGGACAACGGCAAGGGTGCGCTGGCGATGATCGAACAGCACCGTCCGACACTGGTGCTGATGGATATCATCATCAAGGGCGACATGGATGGCATCGAAACCGCGCGGCACATCAGCCATCGCTTCCATACGCCGGTCATCTTCCTTACTGCCTACAGCGATATGCACACGGTGGAACGCGCGGCGCAGACCGCGCCCTACGGCTACCTGACCAAGCCCTTCCAGGCCAACGAGCTGCGCGCCGCCATCGAAGTGGCGCTGTACAAGTTCGGGCTGGAAACGCGGCTGCGCGAATCCGAGCGCTGGTTTGCCACCGCCTTGCGCTGCGTCGCGGATGGGGTGATCGCGACGGATAAGCAGGGGCTGGTCCAGTTCCTGAATCCAGCAGCGGAGGAAGCGCTCGGCTGGAAGCTGGCGGATGCCAAGGGACGCCCCGCGGAAGACCTGCTATTGCTGCGCAATCCGCGCACCGGCGAGCGGGAAACCAATCCGATCTCGCGCGCCTTGCAGAGCAACGGCGTCGTCGGCATCGAATTCGGCACCATGCTCGCCGCGCGTAACGGCCAGCAGCGGCCGATAGACGACTCCGCCGCGCCGATACGCGATGTTGACGGTAACATTCTGGGCGCGGTGATGGCGTTTCGCGACGTCAGCGAACGCCTGGCCATCGAACAATCGCTGCGCCGCAGCGAAGAGCATTTCCGCAAGGCCTTCGACTTCGCGCCGGTGGGTATGGCGCTGATCAGCCTGGACGGGGCATTCCTGCAAATGAATGCGGCGCTGTGCCGGCTACTGGGCTACGACCAGATGGAATTGTCGGCAATGTACCAATCCGACCTGACCCATAATTCCGACCTGAGCATCGAAAAACAGCAACTTGCCGCGCTGCTTTCCGGAGGCCTGTCGACGGTGCAGTTCGAAAAACGCTTCCTGCCCAAAAACGGCAACGAGTTATGGACGCTGGTCAGCGTCTCGCTGCTGACGCAAGGCAGCGCGCCGATGTGCTACCTCTACCAGATCCACGACCTGACCGAGCGCAAGAATTCGGAATACGAGCTGGCGCGCCTGGCGCACTTCGACACGCTGACCGGGCTCGCCAACCGTTCCAAACTTCTGGAGGAGGCGGACGACCAGATATTGATCGCCCGGCGGCAGAATACCGGACTAGCGGTCGTGTTCCTCGATCTCGACCATTTCAAGGAAATCAACGACAACCTCGGACACGAGGCGGGCGACCAACTGCTACAGGAAATCGGCGCCCGGCTCAAGGCTTCGGTGCGCGAGACCGACTGCGTGGCGCGCTTCGGCGGCGATGAATTCGTGCTGCTGCTGCCCAATATTCACACGCCGGACGACGTATCGAGCGTGGTCAACAAGATTTTGGCGGATTTTACCCGGCCCGTGATGCTCGAAGGCCAGTCTGTCACCATCGGCACCAGCATGGGCGTCAGCCTGTTCCCCGGCGACGGCAAGAATGCCAAGACCTTGCTCAAATGTGCCGACAGCGCGCTCTATCAGGCCAAGGCCGAAGGGCGCAACAATGTGCAGTTCTACCGTGCCGAACTGACCACGCGCATCGAGCAGCGCTTCAAGCTGGAAAAGGAATTGCGGCATGGCATCGAACACGGCGAATTCGTACTGTATTACCAGCCCATCATTTCCCTGACCGGCAGCGAGGATATATGCGCCGAAGCGCTGATACGCTGGCAGCACCCGGAACTCGGCCTGCTACAGCCGGAAATGTTCATTCCCTTCGCCGAAGAAACCGGCTTGATCATGCCCATCGGCGACTGGGTCATCGCAACCGCTTGCGCCGAAGGCGCGTGCTGGCAGAAGGCCGGCAAGCCCGTATCAGTGTCGATCAATATCAGCGCCCGGCAATTCAAAAGCGGCAATCTGACGCAAAAGATTCGCCAGGCCCTAGCCGACAGCGGCCTCGACGCTTCCCTGCTTTGCCTGGAAATCACCGAACAATTCCTGCTGCAGGACACCGAGCAGAACCTGGCGTTGATCGGCGAACTGAAAGCCATGGGAGTGAAGATCGCCATCGACGATTTCGGCATCGGCTATTCGTCGCTCAGCTATTTCAAGCGTTTCGGCCCCGCGCAAATCAAGATCGACCGCTCTTTCATCAGCGGCGTCATCGACGATATGGAGAATGCCGCCATCGTCCGGGCCATTATTGCGCTGGCGAAAAGCCTGAAGATTCAACTGGTGGCCGAGGGCATAGAAAACCGGCAGCAACTGGCGTTCGTAATCGAGGAAGGCTGCGACAAAGCCCAGGGATTTTTTTACGCCGAACCCGCTCCGGCGGAGATTTTCCGCCGCAACTGGATAGAAGTGGTCACCGCCTGAATCAGGCCTGATTGGGGATATAGCCGGTCAGCGCGCACTGCGAATGCCGCGCAATGGCGAGTTTCTTCCCGGCGTGCGGCGAATGCGGCAGCAAGGCCCGGCCCAGCACCATGCCATTCGTGTCGCGCTGCACCAGCTCGTCGGTCTCGAAATCGAACTCCAGCGTCGGCATTTCATTCCACTGCTCGTTGAACAGCATGTTGAACGGCGTGTACAAGCCGCGCTCCGGGCTGTTCGATTGCAGCGCGAACACATACTCCGGCACCGCGTTCACCTCGAACCCGTCCTGGCAATACTGCACCCACACGTAATCGCCGATAATCACCAGCTTCCAGAATGGCCGATGGTCGTAAAACTTGAGGGTGACTTTCTTGCCATTACTGCGCAAGGATTTAAGATAGCCAACGCTTTCGTGAATTTCTTCCAGCATGCGGCCGTAATAATCGCGCTCGTCGGAAAGCGAATCCGCCCGCATCCGCGCGCCGTCGCTCATCGGATTGAGCAGCATCACGCGTATTTCGCGCGATTCATGCAGCACCTCGTGAAACTGGCTATCGGCCTGGGCAAAGGTATCGTAGCCGGTCACGGTCATCACGCAGGCACACTCCGCTGCGGGGATTTTCCAGATCAGCAGGCGTTCGCGCCAGCGCGTCAGCCAGCCGCTCTTGCTGCTCGCATGCACCAGTGCCGCCAGCCTGGCGCTATCGACCACCTCGCGATTTTGCAGGGCATTCTTGACGGCGATGAACACCACCACCAGCAGCGCCGCAAATCCGGCCTCGGCGAAGAACAGCATATCCGGGTTGGTCGAGATCATCGGCCACCAGCGGTAGATGAATGAATTCACCATGCCCGGCAGCGAAAAGGCGATGGCCACGGCCACCACCATCAGCATGGCGTTTGCGAAAAATTCACCCATGGAAGACACATGACGAAAGTTTTGTTGTCGATGCATTCCGTTCCCCTTTCAAAGGAAAAGCATCGCGCCCCTGCCAAGGCGGCAAGTAGACGCATGAGTACCAAGAATCTGCTTGATCAATGCTTCGATTTGCCGAATGCGTTTCCGTTCCCCGAACCGCCGCCGGCAGTGCTGACGCGCCCTCCCGCGAGGCCGCCCGCATGCACGCCGTTGCCTTGCGCGTTGACGACACCGGAAACCCCGGCGTTGGTGCCTCCGGCGGTCACGATACCGGATTTTGCATGCCCGTTGCCGGAGCTGTATCTGGCCTGCGAAGCGCTGCCACCGCTGGCAGTCACAATGCCGGATTTCGAGGGCTTGCCAGAATGCGTGGCGTTCAGTTTCGCGCCGCCCGCGGTGGTAATGCCGGTAGCCTTGCCGGATGCAGGCTTGGCCATGATGGCATTCCCGCTATCGCCCGGCGCGAACGCGGCCTTGGAGTGAGGCGAAGGGCTGATATCCAGCGTGTGTGCGATCTTCCCCCAGCCCATGCCCTGGCTGCGCAATTGCAGCACGCCCGCCAGTTGCGTGGTCTCCCCGGCGGCATTGGTGACGGTGCCTCCCATCAGCGCTGCATGCAGTTGCTCGGCCGTCGGCGAGTCGATGCCCGCCGCCGCCAGGTCGCGCGTGGCGTAATCCAGCGTGTGCGTAATGTTGCCGTACCCCATCGGGCGGGTCGGCGGCGTAAAAGTGAGCGTGGAGAGCGTGCCGTCCGGGTTCGTTTCGACCAACGTGACCGGGGTCGCGGTTCTGAGCCCGTCGGCCAAATTGGCGAGGTTGTCCGCGGAACCCGCCGTGGCAAGATATACCGACTCTATGCGTTGCAAATACAGCGCATCATCCGACACGGCGACTGTTGTTTCGGCTGCCGTGGCCGATAAAACCATCGCGACAGACCCTGCTGTCAGAGCCATCTTTACGCAATTCATGATGCTCTCCTCATGCTGTTATGTGCTGCTGTCCATGACGCGTTCGGTTTGCAGAATGATTTCAGTCGCCGTCGCGCTGTCATAAATGAGGCCGCCCGTCGTGGCCATCACGCGCATTCGCGTTGTATTCGAGGTAAGCGGCTCGATCTGAACCTGTATCGAGCGCCCGGAGGCCATTGCATTCAGGATCTCGATCTTGTCTTGCCGGGTGGTGGAAGCTATTTTGATATCCATGCGCTCCAGCGCGACCAGCACGGCGCGTTTTACTTTGCTGCTAGGGGCGGTGAATGTTCGGTAGGTGATGCCATTCAAGGTGTGCGAAACGGCGGTCGATCCGCCGACGCCAAGCGCGGTCAGGCCCAACGGCATGCACCCAGCCATCAAACCCGCCATTAATATGCCAGCTACCCCAGGCCAGGCCATGCGTGGCATAAGCTTCACCTTTGCTGTTTTTGATTGATTATGCCTAACGACTTACAAGAACCGTGCCATAAATTTATCGTTTTAAACCAGTACCTTACAGCATCCAAGCTCATCCATTTGTCTCAAAAGGGCGACAAGAACGCATAAACACCAACCAAGCCCATGATTTTTAAATAAAAATCATGTCTCCGCAGGGCGACAGGCATGACGCGTATGGGCTATTGCCTGCTGGATGACGCGCTTGCCCATGCGTATTCCCCCGGTTTCCACTGTACGGAACAACAGCCAGGCCGTCAGGTAAACCGGCGGCGCCACCAGTGCCGCGCATACCAGCAAGCGCAACGGACCGCTCAGTGCGAGATAGGCTGTCGAATGCGTCAGCATCCCGGCAACGGGAATGAGGATCAACAGGTGCAGCAAGTAAACGCCGTATGAGGTATCGCCCAGAAATCGGCTGACCCGGCCGGAAAGCACGGCTCGCAGTTTTTCGATGCTCCCCTGCAACAATCCGCTCCCGGGCAGGCTGCCGTCATTCATCAGGTAGAACATGCCAATCACCACCGCCATCCGCCCGAGCGCCTGATCGGAACGCTCGATCAGGCCGACGGCGATCAATACTATTACCGACATTGCCAGCGCAGCCCTCATCCCGCCCTGCAACCGGCTCGCCGCCAGCCAGATGCCGATGAAAAACAGGTAGAGCTTGAGCGGGAGGAAAGACGGCATTGCAAACTGCTCGAAAAAATCCTTGAACATCAGCAAACTGACGCCGGCGAGAATGATCGCCAGCCATCCGGCCGTAAGCAAGCCCATGCGCAGCACCAGCAGCATCAAAAAAGGGAAAGCCAGATAGAACGACATCTCCAGCCCGATGGACCAATCCGGCAAGGGGGTGCGGAAGGCATAGTCGGGAAACGCACCAAACAGAAAGCTGACATGCATCAGGATATTGCCCAGGCTCTGGTCGTCGTAGCGTGCAGGCGAGGTCGCGGTTGCCGGCCATTGCAGCGCAATCGCTTCGCGCCAGTCGCCTATCCACGGCCCGAGCAGCAGCGCGAAAAACAACAGGAAATAATACAAGGGCGCAATACGGAAAAAACGCCGCAACCAGAAGGTAAGGAACGTTGATTTTGCGTCCCACGGCTCTTTTTCCTGCCGCAGCACGTAGTGATGCGCCATCAGGAACCCCGACAGCAGCATGAACAGATCAACCGCCAGTTCGCCCCAGGAAAGCACCGGAATACCTGGCATGCCGCTTAGTATTTGGGCATGCGACAGCAGCACCCACAAAGCGGCAAATCCGCGCAGCCCATCCAGCCAGGGCAGATGATCGGCTTTGTTTGCGTGAGCGGCTCCCTGCTTCATGTCGATAGCATCCTCGCGTCCTCATCGGTTCTTGAAAAAATGAATGTCACGCCAGGCCTTCAGGCGCGCCCTGTCGCGATTCATGATTGTGAACGACGAATGCCGCAAAGGTTGTTAGCGCATACGGACTATTTATCGCGCGACCTCTTCGCGATAAAAGCTTGAGGCAAGCCAACACTTAATTCCTGACCGAATGAAACAACGCAACGATATCGACGGCTTGCGCGCGGTTGCAGTCCTGCCGGTGGTGCTATTCCACTACAACTTCCTCAAGCTGATGCCGGGCGGCTTTGTCGGCGTGGACATCTTCTTCGTCATTTCCGGCTTCCTGATCACGCGCATCATCTACGACGGCATCGCCGACGGCAGCTACAGCATCGCGGATTTCTACTATCGCCGCGTGCGCCGCATCTTTCCGGCGCTGTTCGCGATGTTCGCCTTCTGCCTGATCACCGCCTTTTTGATCAGCTTCCCCAGCGACGCGCACGACGTCGGCCATAGTGTGCTGGCTTCGACGTTTTTCGTGTCCAACATCCTGTTTTATCTGACCAGCGGCTATTTCGACCAGGCGAGCGAGATCAACCCGCTGCTGCATACCTGGTCGCTATCCGTCGAGGAACAGTTCTATGTGCTGTTTCCGCTGGTGGTGTTCGCCATCCGCAAATTTTCGGACAAGACGCGCATCCGCATCCTGTTCGCGATGGCGCTGACCAGCTTCATCGCGTCGTCGTTGATGCTACCGGCAGATCGCTCGGCGGTGTTTTACCTGGTGCAATACCGCGCCTGGGAGTTGCTGCTGGGTGCGCTGCTGGCGCTGGGCGCGGTGCCACAGATACGCACGCCGTGGGTGGCGGAGTCTCTCGGCGTGCTCGGGATAACGATGATTGCCGCCAGCGTGATGTTGTATTCCAGCGCCACGCCCTTCCCCGGCTACTCCGCGCTGCTGCCCTGCCTGGGCGCGGCGTTCGTCATTTACTCCGGCACGGCTGCGACCACACTGGTCGGTTACCTGCTATCGCTCAAGCCGGTGCGTTTCGTCGGGCTGGTGTCGTATTCCTTCTACCTGTGGCACTGGCCGATACTGGTGTTCTACCGCTATTACTTCATGCACGAACCGCATGGCCTGGCAGAACGCGGCGCGCTGATTGCGGCGACCTTCCTGATTTCCGTGCTTTCCTGGCATTTCATCGAAAAGCCTTTCCGCGTGCGGCGCGAGAAAACCAATGTGCCGCGCACCCTGCGCGTGGCGGGCTCGGCGATGCTCGCCTTCAGCCTGTTCGGCCTGCTGCTCGGGCCGGCCAACGCGCAGTTCTGGCAGTATCCGGGGCGCGTGACGAACACCATGGCCTACGTCAATTACGAAGTCACGGACATGATGCGCACCGGGC
>Ga0208125_100652_pt1 | contig 17222 bp, 15 predicted proteins | sample LakWasM128_HOW14_2_FD_183938 | JGI IMG/M metagenome (GOLD analysis project Ga0208125, IMG submission 183938) | Freshwater sediment methanotrophic microbial communities from Lake Washington under simulated oxygen tension - Sediment Metagenome... | ecosystem: Environmental > Aquatic > Freshwater >... | reverse complement strand
GCCGATATCCTGCAGGCGCTGGCGATCCAGTTCGATTACCCTTATCTCGCGCCGGACAAGGGCGAGCTCAGCAAGGAGCTGGTGGCCGCCTACGAGCCATTTTCGCCGGAGGTCGAAGCCCTGCGCGCTTTGCGCAGCCAGTTGCAGCTGCGCTGGTTCAATCACGGCAACAAGGCGCTGTCGGTGATCTCGGCCAATGCCGGCGAGGGGTGCAGCAATCTCGCCGCTAACCTCGCCATCGTGTTTTCCCAGCTGGGCGAACATACCTTGCTGATCGACGCCAACCTGCGGCGCCCGACCCAGCATGCGCTGTTCAATCTCAGGGAAGCGCGCGGACTGTCGGACGTACTGATCGGCCGGGCGAGCATCGAGGTGATTCGCGAGATCGACGCCATCTCCAATCTTTCCGTGCTGGGCGCGGGCACCATTCCGCCCAACCCGCAGGAGTTGCTCAATCGCAAGAGTTTTACCGAGCTGATCAATATCGTGCAGGACATCTACGACGTGGTCATCGTCGATACCGCGCCCGCCATTGCCGCGGCGGATGCGCAAATGGTTGCCGCGCGTTGCCGCGGTGCACTGCTGGTATCCCGTCTTAACGAAACGCCCATGTCCGATATCGCCAACGTCGGCGATCAACTGGTTGTCAGCGATGTGCAGCTGGTGGCCGCCATCGTTCTGTAGCTCCTTTGCCGGTCGGGCGGCCGCTGCGCCGCTTGCTTTCGGCTATACACAAGAAGAGATTTTGTATGGCATTTGCCGCCCTGTTGAAATCGTCGAGCAGGACCTTGATGACCACGGTCGCCGTGACGGCGATCGGGTTCTTCACCTCGGTCATCACCGCCCGCATCCTCGGCCCGGAAGGCCGGGGCCTGCTGTCCGGTGCGTTGCTGATCGCGACGCTGGCCGGCAACGCCTCGCTATTCGGGCTGGCGAACAGTTTCATCTACCACAGGGGCGCGGGGCGGCCATTCAACTATGGCCAGTGGATGGTGTTCTCGCTGATGTTCGTCGCCGGCCTGTCGGTAATGCTGGCCTGGCTGGGCATGAATATCACCAGCGAGGCGCAACTGCATGCGCAGTTGCCGCTGATCCTGCTGTTGACCGCCGCGACGGCGGGGCAGGGATATTTCTATGCCTTGAGCCAACTGCACGACGGGCTGCATTTCTTCAACCTGATGCGCTTCCTGCTGGTGGTCGGCAATCTGGTGCTGCTGCTGGGGCTGGTGGCGTTCATGGATACAGTGAATTTCCGCGCCATCCTCATCACACAGCTGATCGTCGCGGCGGCGCTTACGCTGCTGGGCCTTGGCTGGGCGAAGCGCAACCGGGTGTGGCAACTGGCCGAAACCGAAAATTCGCCAGCCACCTGGAAAGGCATGCTGGGCTATGGCGCCAGCCATCACGGCACGGTGCTGCTGAGTTTGTTTCTGGTCAATTTCGACAAGATCGCGCTGCTCAACATCGGCACGATTGTGGAATACGGTTTTTATGCGCTGGCCTTTACCACCTCGCGCCTGATCGGCGCGGTGCAGGAGGCGGTTTCGACCGCGCTTTATTCGCGTTTTGCGGGCAAGGACGTGAATGCCTTGTCGCATCACGTGCGGGTCGCCTTCCGGGTGACTTTCATGCCCATGCTGCTGCTGGCGGCGCTGGGCGCGGCGCTGTCGCCGTGGCTGATCCGGTGGGTGTACGGCGAGTCCTTCGCGTCGATGACGATCCCATTTGCGATTTTGCTGTTCGAGTGCGTGATCACCGGCGCGAGCTGGACGCTGGCGCAGCGCTTCAACGCCGGCGGCCGCCCCGGTCTGGTGTTCGTGCGGCAATTTATTTCGGTGGTGCCGGTGTTCATCGCGTTGCCCTTCCTGCCCAGGCAGGACATCCATATCTACCTGAGCATGCTGATGCTGTTCGGCGCAGTGCTCAGGCTCACCGTCACCCTGGGGCTTTACCCCTTCGTGCTGAAGGAGCGCATGCCGGAAATGCTGCCGACGATGGCGGATTGCACGGCTGCATTGAGATTATTTACGAGGCGCAGTTATGGATAAAAACATGAAGAGTGATGTTCTGCGGGAAAGCGATATTCCCGAATTCAACCACACCGTGATGATGACGGCGCTGTCCGACAAGCATCAGGTGATTGCCGACCTGGTCGGCGGCAGGCCGTTTCATTACATCGATTACCCGGTGCACGGCAACATCGGCGACTTGTTGATCATGCACGGCACGCTGGCGTTTTTCGAGCGGTATCACCTCAAGCCGCGCATCAGCGCGCCGGCGTTTTCGTACAACCCCGGCTGGATCGAAAAAGGCGATGTGATCCTCTTCCACGGCGGCGGGAATTTCGGCGATCTGTATTCCGAATTCGGCATGCAGGCGCTGCGCGAGATGGTAGTAAGCACTCGCATGGATAACCGTATCGTGGTGCTGCCGCAGACTATTCATTTTGCCTCGATGGAAGAGCGCAGACGTTCGGCGCGACTGTTCCGCAAGCATCCGGACGTGCATCTGTGCGTGCGCGATTACGCCTCGTATGAAATCGCGCAGGAATTCACCGATCACGTGCACCTGCTGCCGGACATGGCGCACCAGTTGTATCCGATTGTGCCCAAACACACGGCGACGACCGGCGCGCTGCTGATCAGCCGCATGGACGATGAAAAACGCGTTTCCGGCAGCGGCGACGATATCGAATACGCCGCAATAACCGATTGGCCGGTGGTGGTGGGCGAGCGCGAGCGCAACATCGATTTCTTCCGCCGCGCGATGCGCAGCACCTATCGCCTTGGCATCGGCTGGAATTCCAACAAATTCCTGAGCCGCCGCTGGGCGAAGTACTCCGGTCGTCTGATCGATGACGCGGTGAAGCTATTCTCGCTGCACAACCACATTGCCACCGACCGCCTGCATGGCCATATCCTGGCCTGTCTCATGAACAAATCCAGCACCGTGCTGGATAACAGCTACGGCAAGAATTCGAGTTATGTCAGTGCATGGACGGCCAACAGCGAACTGGTCGCCCTGCGGAAAGGATAAGGAGAACAATCATGGCTACTTTCGATGTGCTGCTCCCCGTCAAGAACGGGGTCGACTACCTGGCGGAAGCGCTGGACAGCATCTGCCTGCAAACCTTCCGCGACTGGCGTGTCTTCGTGCTGGACCACGGCTCCACCGACGGCAGCCTGGAACTGGCGCAAACCTATGCCGACCTGGATGCGCGCATCGTCGTGCGTTCGCTGCCGCATGCCAACGGCCTGGCCGGCCTGCTCAACATGGGGCTGGACATGTGCGACTGCAAGTACGTGCTGCGCCAGGATGCCGATGACGTCTCGCTGCCGGAGCGCATGGAAGTGCTGGCCGCCGCGATGGGCGCCGACCCGGAACTGGTGCTGGTGGGGTCGCTGGGCGACGTGATCGACGCCTCGGGCCGCAAGATCGGCCTGCTCGATATGCCGACTGGTATCCATGGCGTGCTGACCGCCACGCCTTTCCGCACCCCGGTGGCCCACCCCACGGTGGCGATGCGGCTGGATGCGCTGCGCAGCATGAATGCCAGATACGGCGTGGACTTCATCGGCGCGATGCCGGCCGACCGCCGCATGGATGTGCCGGGGCTGGCGGAGGATTATTTCCTGTTCGGCCAGCTGGCGCTGGTCAGCCGCTGCATGAATATCAACCAGAGCCTGATCAAGTATCGCTGGCACGGCGCCAACGTCGGCGCCACCAAATACGTGGACCAGACCGATCTGGCACTGCGCATTTCGCGCTACCTGACCGAATCGCTCGCCATTATCAACAACACCAAGGGATTCGACCCGGCGCCGTTCTGCAATCACGGCGTCAACCTGATCAATTTCCACGGCCGCACCGACTTCAGTGAAGAGTACGAGCAGATGCGCCGTTTCATGACCAAGATCATGCCGGAGTCGCTGGAATTGCAGCATGAGCTCTCCTACCGCAAGGCGATTTCCAACCGTCTCAAGCCGGTGATGGCCACGCGCTATGCCGGCCATGCGGCACGGCACGGCATACGCCACGTCGAGTGGCGCACGGTGCGTTCGTGGATGATACAGGACGTGAAAAAGCAGCCCATCCTGACACTGACGCCTTCGGGGCTGGTGGCTTGACAGGCTGCGCCATCGGGAAGCGACGATGAATTCGATGAACGCAAAAGCCCTGCTTGCCGGACTGGCGGTCGTGATGACCGGCCTTCTGGCCGGGCTGGGCGCCGTGGGCTTCGTTGACGTGGTGGACGGCAAGCTGGCGCTGATCACGGCGCTGCCTTTCGTGCTGGCGCTCGGCATGCTGCTGGTGCTGGACAAGCGCAAGCTGTTTTTCCTGATTCTGCTGTTCCGCGCCTCGGGCGATTTGGTGCTGGAAACCACCCGCTTCGGCGGCGGCATGGGCGTCGGCGGCCTCATCAACGCGCTGGTGATCCTGCTGGCGCTGATGTTCATCTTCGAGCGGCCGTCCGGCCTGTCCAGACGTGCAATGTCCATCTGGGGGCCGGTGCTGGCGGTGGCGTTTGCCGCGATGTTCTATTCGCCCGAATTCAAGGATGCGATACGCGTATTCCTGGCGCTGGTGTCCTATATGGCGGTGTTCGTCATCGCGTTCTACGTGGTGCGCAGCAAGGAAGATTTCGAGTTCGCCATCACCATCATCCTGTTGTCCTCGCTGATCCCGGTGATTTACGCACTGTTCGTGGTGGCCACATACAGCGGCGGCTCCATTTTTTCCGATACCTTCCGGCTGCGCGGCACATTCAGCCATCCCAATATCCTGGCGTTTTACCTGGTGATCAACGTGTCGCTGATCTTCTACCGGCTGAAAACGAGCTTCGCCGACGCCCCTTTCTACAAATGCGCGGCGCTTTGGTTCTGGATGGCGCTGATGCTGGGCCTGCTGCTGCTGACCCAGACGCGTAGCGCGTGGGCGGCGATGTTCGTGATCTTTGCGGTATACGGCGTGTTTTTCCAGCAGCGTTATCTGCTCTACCTCGTGCTGGCGCCGTTGCTGGCGTTGCTGGTGCCCAGCGTGCGCGACCGGTTGCTCGATCTGGGGCAGGGCAACGAGGTCGGGCGTTATTCCGAACTGAATTCCTTCGCGTGGCGGCAACTGCTGTGGAAAACGGCCATGGAGTGGATGGCGATCTCGAAATCGGTGTTCGGTTACGGTCTCAACTCGTTCAAGCATTATTCGCCAATCTTCTTCCCGCTGGCCGGCGGTACGCATTGGGGCGCGCACAGTACCTACGTGCAATGGTTTTTCGAGACCGGCGTGGTCGGCGTGCTGGCCTCGGCGTGGATGTACGTGCGCCTGTTCTTCACGCTGAAATTGGGCATCAAGGAAAACCGGCTCAGCACCATCATCGTCATCACGCTGCTGATCGAATACCTGTTTTTCGCCTTCTCGGACAACATGCTCGATTACCTGGCATTCAACTGGTACTACTGGTTCTTCATCGGCGCGGCCTGCGCGATGGCCATGCGCTCGCGCGCCGCGCAAGCGCTCACCCGGCAATACGAGCAGGGCTGGAGCGTGCACGAGCCCGACCACAATTTTCTCAAGAGCAACCGACGTCATGAGCCACGATACTGATTGGCAGGCAGACCTGCGCCGCTACCCCGCGCCCCGGCCATTTCTGAAAGAACAATCGCTGTGGGCGGTGTGGGTATACCGTTTCGGGCGGCGCGTGGACCGGCTGCCCGAGGGCCTGCGCAAAAAGCTGTCGACGGCCCTCTACTGGCTGCTGTTCCGCGTCATTGAAACGCTGCTGGCGACCAGCCTGCCGAAAACCGCCATTGTCGGCCCGGGGCTGCGCATCTGGCATTTCGGCGGCATTTTCATTCATTCCGATGCGCGCATCGGCGCCAATTGCACGTTGCGGCAGGGTGTCACCATCGGCAACCGCATCGAAGGCGGCCCGGTGCCTGTCATCGGCAACAACGTCGAATTCGGCGCCTACGCGCAAGTGCTCGGCGGCATCCGCATCGGCAACGACTGCAGGATAGGCGCGATGACGGTGGTGCTCACCGACGTGCCGGACGGCTGTACCGCGGTCGGCGCGCCGGCGCGCATCATCCGCCCCGCATTGCATAGCGTGCCCGTGCCGGCCTTCGAGGCATCGATAGGAATCTCAGATGAATAATATTGCCTATTTCATCAATCAATATCCCAAGGTGAGCCATAGCTTCATCCGGCGCGAAATCCTTGCGCTGGAACGGCAAGGCTACGCCGTCGAGCGCATCGCGTTGCGCGGTTGGGACGGCAATCTGGTGGATGTCGAGGATTTGCGCGAGCGCGGCCAGACAAAATACGTGCTGGAAGAGGGCATGAGCGGCTTGCTGATTGCCGCGCTGCGCGTCATGGCCGCCCATCCGCTGCGCTTTGCGGCGGCGTTGTGGACGACGTTGCGCATGGGCATCCGTGCCGACCGGCCGATTCCGTTCCATCTCGTTTATCTCGCCGAAGCCTGCCGCATTCTGCCGTGGCTGGAAGAAGCCGGCGCACAGCATATACACGCGCACTTCGGTACCAATTCCGCCGAGGTGGTGATGCTGGCGCACATCCTCGGCGGTCCGCCGTATAGCTTTACCGTGCACGGCCCGGAGGAGTTCGACAAGCCGGAGTTCCTCAAGCTGCGCGAGAAGGTGAGGCGCGCCGCCTTTGTAGTGGCGATCAGTTCTTATGGCCGCAGCCAACTTTGCCGCTGGGTGGATTACGCCGATTGGGACAAGATCAAGGTCGTGCATTGCGGGCTGGAGCCGGCTTTCCACAAGGTCGCGGCCGTGCCCGTGCCTTCGGCGCCGCGCCTGGTGTGCGTCGGCCGCCTGTGCGAGCAGAAAGGCCAACTGCTGCTGGTGGAAGCGGTCGCCCAGCTGGTACGCAAGAGCATCGAAATCGAAGTGGTACTGGCCGGCGACGGCGAAATGCGCTCCGAGATCGAAACCTTGATCGCACAGCGCAAGCTGCAAAAGCAGGTGCGCATCACCGGCTGGATCAGCAGCGAGCAGGTACGCGATGAAATTCTCGCGGCGCGCGCGCTGGTGCTGCCGAGCTTCGCCGAAGGGCTGCCGGTGGTGGTCATGGAAGCGATGGCGCTGCGCCGGCCGGTGCTCACGACCTATGTCGCCGGCATTCCCGAACTGATCGAATCCGGCAAGCACGGCTGGCTGTTCCCGGCGGGCGATGTGGATGCGCTCGCCGCTGCGATGCAGGCTTTCCTTGCCTTGCCGCTCGCGGCCGTCGAGGAGATGGGAGCCCATGCCCATGCCCAGGCGCTGGAACGGCATTCCATAGACACCGAGGCCGGCAAGCTGGCGCGGTTGTTCGTTGCCGCCGCGACGCCCGTCTCCGCGCAAGTCCTGCAAGAAAAGAAGAGTTCGTATGATGCTGCTGCCTGAAATCCTGTTTATCGCAGTCGGCCTGGTGCTGTTCGTCCCGGCTTTCGTGTTCGCCGCGCAAGTCGTGCTGTCACTGCCCATCTTCAAGCGCAAGAGCATTCTGTTCGGCGCGCGCCCCCATATTGCCGTGCTGATGCCCGCGCACAACGAGTCGGCCGGTATCGCGCGCCCGCTCAACGCGATCCGCATGCAATTGCAGCCTGGCGACCGCCTGCTGGTCGTGGCCGATAATTGCACCGACGACACTGCCGAGATCGCGCTCGCCAACGGCGCGGAGGTGATCGTGCGAAACGATGAAGAACGGCGCGGCAAGGGTTACGCGCTCGATTTCGGCGTGCGTCATCTGGAAGCCCAGCCGCCGGAAGTGGTGATCGTGATCGATGCCGATTGCCTGGTGCACGGCTACGCGCTCGATATGCTGGCGCGTCATGCGTTGGCCGTGCGGCGCCCGGTGCAGGCGCTCTATCTGATGCATTCGCCGGAGGACGCCAGCCTCAAGACCAAAGTCGCCGAGTTCGCCTGGGCGGTCAAGAACTGGGCACGGCCGCTGGGGTATCACCATCTCGGCCTGCCGTGCCAGCTGATGGGCACCGGCATGGCGTTTCCGTGGCTCCATATTCGTTATGCGAATCTCGCCAGCGGGCACATCGTCGAAGACCTCAAGCTCGGCCTCGACTTTGCCGTCAAAGGCTACGCTCCGCACTTTTGTCCCGGTGCGAAAGTGACCAGCGTGTTTCCCACCCATGTCGAAGGCGTGCAGTCGCAGCGCACGCGCTGGGAGCACGGCCATCTCGGCATGCTGGTGCAAGAGGGCGGCCCGCGGCTGAAACAAGCCCTGCGCACCCGCAACGGCGGATTGCTGGCATTGGCGCTCGATCTCTGCGTGCCGCCGCTGGCCTTGTTGACACTGCTGGTGACGGCGCTGTGCGGCCTCGGTGCTGTGGCGTGGCTAATGACGGGCAATATCTGGCCCTGGGCGCTGGCCCTGGTGGATATGGGGCTGGTCGGCGGCGCGGTGCTGATAGCCTGGCTGCGTGTCGGCCGCAAGATCATCTCGTTGCCCAACCTGGCATACGCCCCGTTTTACGCCCTCGGCAAGATTCCCCTGTATCTCAAATTCCTGGTGCGTCGCCAGGCGGAGTGGGTGCGGTCGCGCCGCGACTGAGGGGCATCATGTTTATCGGCATCCAGATACTGCGAGGATTGGCGGCTGCGATGGTGGTAGTCCACCACTACGTGGCGTCGCAAGCCGAGCAGGGTGTGGAAGTCGGGCGCTGGCTGCATGAGTTCGGCGGTTCCGGAGTCGATATTTTCTTTGTGATCAGCGGTTTCATCATGATGATCACGCAATCCGACATGGGTGGCAAAAAGCGCGAATATTCCGCCAGGCAGTTTCTCGTGCGCCGCCTGATGCGTGTCGTGCCGCTGTACTGGGTGCTGACGGCATTGGCCTTCGGGATGGCGTCCCTGGCCGGCACGGCGATCAATACGCAGATTCCCGTCGAAAAATTCCTGATGTCCATGCTGTTCCTGCCTTATAGCGACGGCGCTGTTTCCATGAGCGATGCCGCGCACACGGCTTATGTGATCCCGATGGCATGGACGCTCACTTTCGAATGGTTTTTCTATCTGGTGTTCGCCTCTGCGCTGGCGTTTGGCCTGCATGCCTACGCCCGCCTGCGCTTCATCGCCGTGGTCTTCGTCGCGCTGGTGGCGGCCGGTGTGCTGGCCCAGCCGCAAGCGCCGATTCTGCAGGTGGTCACGAGCCCCTTGCTGTTCGATTTCCTGCTCGGCTGCGCGGTGGCGGTGCTTTATCTCAAGGGCCTGCGCCTGAGCGCGTGGATCGCTGTGCCGCTCGCGCTGATCGCTGTAGGCGTGCTGATCAATCAACTGCACGGTACGGTATTCGAGCGCACTGCCATCTGGGGGCTGGCGTCGTTCGCGCTCATCATGGCGGCCTCGCTCAATCGGCGCGAAATCGCGCTCTCTGCGGTGACGCGGCCTTTCGCGCACCTGGGCGATATTTCGTATTCTCTCTATCTTTCGCATTTTTTCACGCTGGCGCTGTTCGTCCGGTTGCAGGATCGCGTGCCCCTGCTGAACGATGGCTACGGCGTGGCTGCACTCGCCGCTTTCGCGCTGCTTAATCTCTTTGTTGCCGAGGGGTGCTATCGCTGCATCGAAAACCCGGCGCGCAAGCTTTTCGCCAACGCAGATTTCTCCCGGCTGCGCCCCCGCCGCAAGGTGACCGAGCCGTGAGCAAGCGCTACGACTGGGTAGACTACGCCAAGGGCATCGGCATCCTGCTGGTGGTCTATGCGCATATCGCGCGCGGCGTATTCTCCGCCGGCATCGCATCCGATGAAGGCTGGTACACGCTGGTGGACAGCGTGATCTACACCTTTCATATGCCACTGTTTTTCTTCTTGTCCGGGTTGTTTTTCTACAGCTCGCTGCAGAAGCGCGGCGGGGGTGCGCTGGTCGCGGTCAAAGCCGACACGATTTTGTATCCCTACATCGTCTGGTCGTTGCTGCAGGGCACCGTCGAGCTGATGTTCTCGCGCTACACCAATGACGTGATCTCCGCCGAGGATGTCGTCAATCTGCTGGAGCCGCGCGCGCAATTCTGGTTCCTGTTTGCGCTGTTCATGATTACGGTGCTGGCGATCCCGATCTATGCCGCATTGAAGCAGCGCTATTTTCTGGCGGTGGCGCTCGCGTTCTCCGCCGTGTTCGTCTTCAGCAACGCGATGCCGGAGTTCTTTCATTCCGATTACCTTTATGCGTGGTTCGTGTTTTTCGCGTTCGGCGTCTGGTTCAACGAAATCCGGGATGCCGTGTTGAGCCGTTCGCGTGCGTTGCTGGGGCTTTTCTTTGTGCTGTTCGTATTCAGCCAGTGGTTATTCCACGGTTATTTCGGGTTGACCCATGAAGACGGGGGCGCCGGCCTGCTGGTGCTGGCATTGATCGCGATCATGTTTGTCGTGCTGCTGGCTCACGTGCTGTCGCATTACCCCGGCCGGTTCATGCTGCAGCTCGGCTATTCGTCGATGGCGATCTACCTCATGCACGTGATGGTGGGCAGCGGGGTTCGGGTATTTTTGCAAAAGATACTGCATGTCGAAAACCTCTATGCACACCTCGCGCTGGGGTTTTCGGCGGCGGTGCTGATCCCGCTGGGGGTCGTGAAGCTGTGTCGGCGCTGGGACAGGATGTTTTTGCTGGAGGCGCCGCGAACAATATCGGGGCAATACTGGTATCAGAAGAAATTCGACACTTAAGTCGCCGCTTTAAGGGAGGGGCGCCCAGCACAGAAGCGGGGCGCCCAAAATATTTTATAAGGAGTCCGTTTTGGAAAACGGTAGATTTGCCGTGCTGGATGGCTGGCGCGGCATCAGCATTTTGCTCGTGCTGGCGACGCACTTGTTGCCCCTGGGGCCGCATGCGTGGCAGCTGAATGTCACGGCCGGCATTCTGGGCATGGTGTTCTTTTTCGTATTGTCGGGGTTTCTTGTCACGCATTTTCTGCTGACGCGCTATGGGCTGGCGGATTTCCTGATCCGGCGGTTTTTCCGCATCTTGCCGCTGGCATGGCTCTACATGACGTTGATGTTTCTGATTTCACCGGTGACGCGCGAAATCTGGTTCGCCCATTTCCTGTTTTACGTCAATTACCCGCCGGATAAACTCGTTGCCACGACGCCGCATCTTTGGTCCTTGTGCGTTGAAATACATTTCTACCTGGGCATCGCGATGCTGGTCGCGTTTTTCCACAAGCGCGGTCTGCTGCTGATTCCTGTTTTGCTGGTCGCCGTGACGCTGCTGCGCGCGACCCAGGGTGTGCATTATTCGATCATGACACATTTGCGCATCGACGAGATTCTCGCCGGCGCGATGCTGGCGCTGGTTTACAACGGCAAGCTGCCCGACATCCTGCGGATGCTCGTAAGCCGCGCGAGCTTGTCGGTGACGTTTGTTCTGCTGCTGATTTCGTGCCACCCGAGCGCCGGATTCATGTGTTATCTGCGGCCTTATTTTGCCGCGATACTGGTCGGCGCCACCTTGTTCAACCACAACACCGCCATCGATGGCTTGCTGCGAAACAGATTACTGGTTTATATCGCCACCATCTCATTCGCGCTGTATGTGATCCATCCATTCCTCGCGACGACCTGGCTAGGCTCGGGCGGCGATCTTGAAAAATATGCAAAAAGACCATTGCTGTTGGCCGTTCTGTTCATCAGCGCGCATATCTCGACTTTTTACTATGAGCAGCGGTGGATCGCTCTCGGTAAACGGATATCTTCAAAACTACGCGTAGGAGCAACTTATGAACTTAAATAAAAAACTTCTTTTATCCGCGCTGCTTGCGATGCCGCTTGGCGCATCGGCAGCCGTGATAACCGACGCCGTATACGCCCCGACCAGCTTCTGGTACACGCCTATCCCCGCGACAGTGCCCTTGCATTCCAATTCGGCCAATTTCGTGAAGGAAATCCTGCGCCAGAAAGCAGCCTATTACGGTACCGTGACCATCAATACGAAGGAATACACCAGCCCTGTCTATATTGCCGCCGCCGGCGCGCCGACGATGAAAGTCACACAGTGGGATTGCCAGAAGAAAGGCTATTCGGATACCAGCCTGACGGAGCAGTGGTCCGCGGTTCCTGTCCCGGATTACGCCGTCCCTTCCAAGGGAACGGATTCCGAAATGACGGTCTACCAGCCTTCGACCGATACCGTCTGGGAGTTCTGGCAGGCCAGGAAAGTAGATGGTAAATGGCAAGCCTGCTGGGGCGGGCGCATCCAGAATGCCTCTGCCAGCAATGGCGTGTTTTACAAGTATTACGGCGTCACGGCCACCAGCCTGTCCTTTCTCGGCGGGCAAATCACCGCGGAGGAATTGCAGCGCGGCGAAATCAGGCATGCGATCGGGTTCTCGATGGTGGACGCCGAGGATAAAAGCCTGTTCTCATGGCCGGCCAACCGCTCGGACGGGTCCAACCCCACGTCTGCGCCCAATCGCATTCCGGAAGGGTTGCGCTTCCGGCTCGACCCTGCGGTTAATGTCGACGCGCTGCCGATGAGCAAGGCGGGCAAGATCATTGCCAAGGCCGCGCAAAAATACGGTTTTGTGGTGTGGGATCGTTCCGGTGCCCTGGCTTTGCGTGCGCAGAATGTCGTTTCGTACACGGCACTGGGGACCCCTGACCCGTACCCAACGCTCTTCGGTGGACATCCCAACTATGCCGTCCTCAATGGCTTTCCCTGGGACAAGCTCCAATTTCTGCCTATGGATTACGGCAAGGAGCTGACCTCGGGCACGAGTACTACGACCACCACTACGACGGCCCCGGCTACAAAACCGGGCAAGTCGCAACGCAAGTAGATTGTCTACTTACGGAGACAATCCTAGTTCATATAAATCATGGACTTAGAATACGGTTTGGGGTTAATGTCGTTGGACGGCGACGTCAACCCCTTTCCAATAGCTGTCAGTATCAATATATCCACTTAAGAATCAATAACTTGAATTGATGGCACGCGGATTGCTATTTCTTTAGGCGTTACCGCCTGATAAGGAAAAATTCGAATGAGTCTGGGTAAGGTTGTGCCCATTGCCGGCTTTCCCGTCCATGAGGCAACGCCACAGGATCTGGCGATGCATCTGTTATCCGTGCTGCGTGAGCACGAAAAAATTTCGCTGTTGTTTGCCAACAGCAATTTCGTCGTCAAGTGCAAGACGCTCTTGAGCCGCATGGCTAACGACGGCGTGCTCATCGTCAACGACGGCATCGGTATCGATATCGTAGCCAAGTGCCTGCATGGGCGCGCGTTCAAGGCCAATTTGAACGGTACCGACTTCACTCCCTATCTGTTCCGCGAGTCCTCGCGCCCGCTGCGCGTGTACATGCTGGGCGCGCATCCGGAAATCGTCGAAAAAGCCGCGGCATACGTCGAGCGCGAATTGGGGCAGGTTGTGGTCGGCTATTGCGACGGTTACAGCGGCTTGCGCGATCCGCATATCGTCGAGCGTATCAATCGCTCCGAGGCCGAAGTGCTGCTGGTGGCGCTGGGTAATCCCTTGCAGGAGGAATGGATCCTTAACCATCGCGATGCGCTGAATGCCGGCGTTGTCACCGGGGTGGGGGCTCTGTTCGATTTCTGGGCCGGCAGCAAACCGCGCGCCCCTGAATTCATTCAGAAAATCCGCATGGAATGGCTGTTCCGCTTATATCACGAGCCGCGCCGCCTGATGCGGCGCTACACGGTAGACATGCTGGTGTTTTTTGCGCACTGCCTCAAATACCGCGAGGACAGCAACAGCAGGGTTTCGGGCGGCCGGTCTCAAGCCGGCTTTTAAAAACGTACAAGGATCCATTATGAAAATACTAGTCGTTGGCGGCGCAGGATACATTGGTTCTCACATGGTAAAAATGCTGCTGGAACAAGGGCATGCGGTAGTTACATTCGACAATCTTTCTTCCGGTTTTCGCGATGCGGTGCTGGGCGGGGAATTCGTCAAGGGCGATCTCGCGGACAAGGCGAGGCTGGAGGAAGTATTTGCGACGCACCGTCCGGATGCGGTCATGCATTTCGCGTCCTGCATTCAGGTGGGCGAGTCGGTCCGCCAGCCGGGCAAGTATTACCAGAACAACGTCACCAATACGCTCAACCTGCTGGATGCGATGGTGAAGCATGATGTGGAGTATTTCATTTTCTCCTCGACCGCCGCCATTTTCGGCGAGCCGGAGTATGTGCCCATCGATCCCTCGCACCCGAAGAATCCGGTGAATCCGTACGGCCGTACGAAATGGATGGTCGAGCAGATTCTGAACGACTACGACGACGCCTACGGCCTCAAGTCGGTTTGCCTGCGCTATTTCAATGCCGCCGGCGCCGATCCTTCCGGCCTGCTGGGCGAGCGTCACGAACCCGAAACCCATTTGATCCCGCTGGTGCTCCAGGCGCTTTCCGGCCGCCGCGAGGCGATCACCGTATTCGGCCGCGATTACAATACGCCGGACGGCACCTGCGTGCGCGACTACATTCATGTGGTCGATCTTTGCACCGCCCATTTGCTGGCACTGCAACGACTGATGGCGACGGGTTTGAGCCGCCGCTACAACCTGGGCAACGAATCCGGCTATACCGTGCAGGAAGTGATAGACGCCGCCGAGCGCGTGACCGGCTGCATGGTGCGTGTCGCGGAAGGCGCGCGCCGCGCTGGTGACCCGGCGATGCTGGTCGCGGATGCCACGCTGGCACGCGAGGAGCTGGGCTGGCTGCCGATCTATTCCGATCTCGACACCATCATCGCCCATGCCTGGCAGTGGGAAATGATCCACCTGCAGAGCGAGCGCAAACGTTGCGTCGCCTGATTTAAACCCTCTTTATCAACTCAGTTAGAAATCGATATCATGAAAAAGATTACCAAAGCCGTATTTCCCGTTGCCGGTCTCGGCACCCGTTTCCTTCCCGCCACCAAGGCCAGCCCGAAAGAGATGCTGCCCATCGTGGACAAACCCTTGATCCAGTATGCCGTCGAAGAAGCTGTCGCCGCCGGCATCACGGACATGATTTTTATCACCGGGCGCAACAAGCGCTCCATCTCTGACCATTTCGATGTGGCCTACGAGCTTGAAAACGAGCTCGAACGCAACGGCAAGGAAAGCCTGCTGAAAGCGCTGCGCAGCATCGTGCCGCGCAATATCAACTGCATCTATATTCGCCAGAATCGCGCATTGGGTCTGGGGCACGCCGTACTGATGGCGAAGCCGGTGGTGCAGGACGAGCCTTTCGCAGTACTGCTGGCCGATGACCTGCTGGACGGTGAAACGCCCGTGATGAAGCAGATGACGCAAGCCTTCGATTACTACAATTGCTCGTTGCTGGGTGTAGAGAACGTCCCGCGCGAACAGACCCGCAGCTACGGCATCGTCGCCTCGCGTCCATTGGACGAAACGGTGGAACAGGTTTCCGGCATCGTCGAAAAGCCGAAGCCCGAAGATGCGCCTTCCACGCTGGGCGTGGTCGGCCGTTATGTATTGACCCCGCGAATTTTCCATTTCCTTGAACACATCCAGGCCGGTTCCGGCGGCGAAATCCAGTTGACGGATGGCATTTCGGCGCTGCTTAACGAAGAGCAAGTACTCGCTTACCGCTACCAGGGCGTACGCTACGACTGCGGTTCCAAGAGCGGGTATCTCGAAGCGACGGTCAAGCTCGGCCTGCGGCATCCGGAGGTCGGCAAGGAGTTTCGTGCAATGCTGGAAGGCATGTTCGGGCAATCTGCAAAAAAAACCACACAAACGCCTGAAAAAACGAGGGAATTGCTGGTGGTTGGCGGTAAAAGTTGATGTTTGATTTTTGCTATGCTAAGGTCAAAAAGAATAAGGGATTGCAATAAAAGGGGCATAACGAATGACCATTTCTTCCAGCATAGTCAAATCGAAGAAATCAGCACACCGTACCTGTAGCATTCATGCATCTCAACTCGTTGTCGCCGGCTGTCTGGCGGTATCTCCGCTGGCCGCCATGGCTGGCGGTACCACCTACACTGGCGACCCGCTGGACAAGATCGAAAATACCGATACGCTGAACTTCATCCTGGGCGGGCAGGTGCGCTACGACAGCAACCTGTTCCGCCTGTCCGGCTCCGAAGATCCGGAACCGGTGCTCGGCCGTTCGCAAAAGTCCGACATCATCTATACGACCAACGCCGGGATACGCATCGACAAATCGTATTCGCTGCAGCGTTTCGTGGTCGAGGCGATGGTGGTCGATAATCGTTTCAAGACCTACGATTTTCTCGATTACACCGCATTCAACTACAGCGCCGCCTGGCACTGGCACCTGACGCCGCGCATCACGGGCGTCCTGCTCGCCGAGCAGAAGCAGGAAATGAACAGCTTCGCCGAGTTTCGCGAAACCGAGAAAAACGTCCAGACCAGCAACGTCCGCTTATTCACCATTGATGGCGATCTGGGCGGCGGGTTCCACGCCATCGGCGGCCTGCTCGATGTGCGCGCACGCAACAGCAAAACCTTCGAAGCGGTCGGCGACTATCAACAGGATGGTTTCGAATTCGGCGGCAAATACATTGCTCCTTCGCAAAACTGGATTTCGCTCATACAGCGCGAAACCGACGGCGAATATCGCGGCCGCGAGCTGGACCCGGTGGCGCAGCTGGACAGCGGCTTCGATCAAAGCGAGACCGAGGCCAATATGTTCTGGCGCCTGACCGGCAAGTCGTCCTTCGATGCCAAGCTGGGCTATGTGAAGCGCGAGCACGACCATTTTGACGACCGCGATTATTCGGGCATGGTAGGCCGCCTGCTGTATCGCTGGGATATCACGGACAAGACGCAGTTGAACGTGTCGGTATCCCGTAATCTCTATAGCTATCAGGAAAACGAGAACAGCTATTACATCGCTGAAACCTTCTCGATTTCGCCGGTGTGGGAGTACAGCCCCAAGACCACATTCCGCGCTCGTTACGACTACAGCGACCGGGAGTATCGCGGCGCCATCATCTCGATTCCCGAACTGCGCGATGATCAGTTACAGATGTTTCTGCTGGCTGCCGACTGGAAAGCCACGCGCAACATCATCGTGACCGGCGCGCTGCAACACGACAAGCGCACGTCGAACTTCGAGGATTTCGATTACAACGCGACTTCGGCGAGCATTAACGCGCAGTTTCTGTTTTAAGCCTGTATCCCTCAATACTCTCCTTGCCCTTTGCGGGAGAGGGGCTGGGGGTGAGGGTGAAGCTTCAAGGACACAGCCGGCATCCGCCGGCTTTTCTTTTTG
>Ga0208125_100647_pt1 | contig 17294 bp, 16 predicted proteins | sample LakWasM128_HOW14_2_FD_183938 | JGI IMG/M metagenome (GOLD analysis project Ga0208125, IMG submission 183938) | Freshwater sediment methanotrophic microbial communities from Lake Washington under simulated oxygen tension - Sediment Metagenome... | ecosystem: Environmental > Aquatic > Freshwater >... | reverse complement strand
CACCGCGGTGCAGGCCGCTACCGCCGCCCTGGCCGATGCCCTGCTGGCCGCCAAGCCGCCCGCGCCGGCCCAAGCCGCCGCGTCGCCGGCGCTGGACCTGGCCGATGCCGGCGCGGCGCTGCGCGAGCTGGGCCTGCTGGATGCGCCGCTGGGCTCGAATGCCTGGGCCTTCGGCAAGGAGGTCACCGCCGACGGCCGCGGCCTGCTGCTGGGCAACCCGCATTTCCCCTGGGCCGGCGTGAACCGCTTCTGGCAGGCCCACCTCACCATCCCCGGCGAGCTGGACGTGATGGGGGTGGCGATCGGCAACTTCCCGGCCGTCACGATAGGCTTCAACAAGGACGTGGCCTGGTCGCACACGGTCTCGACCGGCAAGCGCTTCACCCTGCACGAGCTGAGCCTGGTGCCCGGCGAGCCGACGCGCTACCTGCTCGACGGCCAGCCGGTGGCGATGACGCAGCGCGAGCTGCAGATCCAGGTGCGCGCCGCCGACGGCAGCCTGCAGACGCGCAAGCAAAGCGTCTGGTCGACGCGCTGGGGCCCGGTGCTGGTGCTGCCGCGCGCCGGCCTGCTGTGGACCGCCAAGACCGCCTACGCGCTCAAGGATGCCAACCTGGGCAATGTGCGCGGCACCGAGGCGGCGATGGGCTTCGGCCGCGCGCGCAGCGTGCAGGACATCCAGCAGGCGCTGAAGAACCTGGGAACGCCCTGGGTCAACACCCTGGCGGTGGACCGCCATGGCCAGGCCCTCTATGCCGACGCCAGCGTGGTGCCGGACGTGGACGCGGCCCAGCTGCAGCGCTGCGCGCCGGGTAAGGCCGCGGCCGCGCTGCTGCCGGCCGCCGGCCTGGTGGTGCTGGACGGCTCGCGCAGCGACTGCGACTGGCAGCGCGATCCGGCCTCGCCCCAGCCCGGCCTGATGCCGGTGTCGCGCATGCCCATGGCGGTGCGCAGCGACTGGGTGCACAACAGCAACGACAGCTTCTTCTACACCCATCCGCAGCAGCGCTGGAGCGGCATCTCGCCGCTGGTGGGCGATGCCAGCCTGACGCGTGCGCGCACCCGTGCCGGCCTGAGCGAGATCCCCGCGCTGCTGGCGCGCGGCAAGCTCACCGCGCAAGCCGTGCAGGGCCAGCTGTTCGAGAACCGCAACTTCATGGCCGGCGTGGTGCTGCCCGATCTGCTGGCCGCCTGCGCCGGCCAGCCGCCCGCCAGTGCCGAGGCGCGCGACGGTTGCGCGGCCCTGCAGGGCTGGGACCGCCGCAGCGATCTGGGCTCGCGCGGCGCCCATCTGTTCCGCGAGTTCTGGCGCAACGCGCGCGCCATCCCCGGCGTGCACCGCCTGCCCTTCGACCCCGCCCAGCCGGTGGCCACGCCCGCGGGCCTGCGGCTGGACGATGCCGCCGTGGCCGCCAAGCTGTGGGAGGCGCTGGCCCAGGCGGTGAAGGCGGTGCGCGGCGCCGGCTTTGCGCTGGACGCGCCCTTGGCCCAGGTGCAGCGGCCGCTCATCACCGATGCCGCCATCGGCCTGCATGGCGGCGAGGACTACGAGGGCGTGCTGAACAACCTGGGCAACCAGTTCGCGCCCGGCATCGGCGCCCAGGGCCTGCGCATCGACTACGGCTCCAGCTATATCCAGACCGTGGGCTTCGACGCACGCGGCCCGGTGGCGCAGGCCATCCTCACCTACGGCCAGTCCACCGATCCGGCCTCGCCCCATGCCTTCGACCAGCTGCGCCTGTTCGAGGCCAAGCAATGGCCCAGCCTGCCCTTCCACGCCGAGGACGTGGCGAAGGCGCGCGTGGGCGAGGTGCTGTGGCTGAGCCGGCCTTGAGCGGCCGCTGAGCCGTGGCCGGCGCGCTATGCTCGGCGCATGCTCATCAAGGCGCTCGCAATCGCTCTGGCCCTGCTGGCTGGCCTGGCCCCGGCCGCGCAGGCCGAGCAGCGCATCACCTGGCTGATGCCCGAGTTCGCGCTGACCGAGGGCAACGGCGCCAAGGGGCTTGCGCGCAAGGGCATGGCCGAGCCGATGGTGGACTATCTGCGCAAGCATTGGCCCGAGCCGGCCGAGCATGTCACCGTGCTGGCCAATGCCAAGCGCAGCTGGCTGATGATCGACGCCGGTGAGCCGGCCTGCCATCTGGTCTCGCTGCGTACGCCCGAGCGCGAGGCCCGGGCCTTCTTCTACATCACCCATCTGGTGCCGCCGGCGCAGTTGGTGGCGCTGCCCGAGGTGCTGGCGCGCCTGCCGCGCAATCCCCAGGGCGAGGTTGAGCTTGCCCAGCTGCTGCAATCCGGCCGCACGCGCGGCGCCCTGATCGAGGCGCGCAGCTATGGCGCCGCGCTGGACGCGCAGCTGGCACAGCGCCCGGCCGCGGCGATCGCGATGTACTCGCAGGTGGAGTTCGGCACCCGGCTGTTGCAGATGGTGGCGCTGGGCCGCGCCGACTACACGATCGAATACGACTTCGCGCTCACCGTGCAGCGCGAGCAGCTGCCGCTGCTGCGCAAGCTGGTCACCGCACCGATCCAGGGCGCGGGCGAGATGCTGTTGTCTGGTGTGGCCTGCCCGCGCAATGAATGGGGCCGGGCGGTGATCGCCAAGGTGGAGCGGATTCTCGCCAGCCGCGAGGCGCTGATGTTGCTGAAAAGTAATTTCGATGCCTGGATGACGCCGCAGTCGCGCCGCTTCTACGCGGCAAAGCTGGATGCCTTCCACGCCGAGCGCCTGCGCGCGGCGGAGCCCTAGGCCCAGACCCAGGGCTCAAGCCTCCAGCGCAGCGCGCACCGTCTCCTCGTTCAGCTCGGCCACGCATTCCTGCAGGAAGCGGTAGGCATAGCCGCGCAGGTAATGGCCGCGCTTGAGCGCCAGGCGGGTGGTGTTGGCGGGGAAGAGCTGCGATGCATCGAGCAGCGTGAGGCCCTGGTCGCGCTGCGGCTCGAAGGCCATGCTGGCGATGATGCCCAGCCCCAAGCCCACCTGCACATAGGTCTTGATGACGTCGGCATCCAGCGCCGACATCACGATATCGGGCGCCAGGCCGGCCTTGGCAAAGGCGGCATCGATGCGCGCGCGGCCCGTGTAACCCTCGTGGTAGGTGATGAGCGGCTGCTCGGCCAGGGCCTCCAGCGTCAGCGGCGCCTGGGTCAAGGCATGACCCTCGGGCAGCACCACGCTGTGGTGCCAGCCGTAGAAGGGGAAGGTGACGAAGCCGGGGTCCTGGTCGAGCGCCTCGGTGGCGATGCCGATATCGGCCTCGCCGGATTGCAGGAGCGAGACGATCTCGGCCGGGTTGGCCTGCAGCAGCACCAGGTGCACCTTGGGAAAGGCGGCCTTGAAGCGTGCCACCACCTGGGGCAGGGCATAGCGCGCCTGGGTGTGGGTGGTGGCCACGGTGAGCTGGCCGGCCTCGGCATCGGCGAACTGGTCGGCCAGGCGCTTGATGTTCTTGGCGTCCAGCAGCATGCGCTCGACGATGATGGCGAGCTCCTTGCCCGGCGCGGTGAGCCCCAGCAGGCGCTTGCCGCGGCGCACGAACAGCTCCACGCCCAGCTCGTCCTCCAGGTCCTTGATGTGCTTGCTGACCCCGCTCTGCGAGGTGAACAGCGCCGCCGCCACCTCGGTGAGGTTGAAGCTCTGCTGGACCGCCTCGCGGATGATGCGCAGTTGCTGGAAGTTCATGCTGCTTCAAACAGGGAAAGACGCGAAGCGTTCAGGTGCACGCGCTGGCCGCTTTGCAGGTTCAGGGCCAGGGCCTGTTCGCGGCTGAGTTCGGCTTCCAGGTGCTGGCCGTTGGGGCCGGTGAGTTCCACGCGTGCGGCAGCGCCGAAGCTGAGCACGCGCTCCACCGTGGCGGCCAGGCCCTGGGCGTCGGCGGCGGTGAGGATCTGCAGCTCGTGCGGGCGGGCATAGGCCTGCACCAACCCGCTGCCGGCATCGAGTGAGCCGTGCGGCAGTCGGTGGTGCTCGCCGATATGGATCACACCGCGTTCGGCCTGGCCCTCGAAGCGGTTCACCGCGCCCAGGAAGCCGTAGACAAAGGGCGTGGCGGGTTGCTCGTAGACCTCCTGCGGCGTGCCCACCTGCTCGACCTTGCCGTGGTCCATCAGCACCACGCGGTCGGCCACTTCCAGCGCTTCTTCCTGGTCGTGGGTGACAAAGATGCTGGTGATGTGCAGGTCGTCGTGCAGGCGGCGCAGCCAGCGGCGCAGCTCCTTGCGCACCTTGGCGTCGAGCGCACCGAAGGGCTCGTCCAGCAGCAGCACGCGCGGCTCCACCGCCAGCGCGCGGGCCAGGGCGATGCGCTGGCGCTGGCCGCCGCTGAGCTGGGGCGGGTAGCGGTCGGCCAGCCAGTCCAGCTGCACCAGGCTCAAGAGCTCGTGCACCTTCTTCTTGATCTCGCTCTCGCTGGGGCGCTGCTTGCGCGGTTTCACGCGCAGGCCGAAGGCGACGTTGTCGAACACCGTCATGTGGCGGAACAGCGCGTAATGCTGGAACACGAAGCCAACCTGGCGTTCGCGTACATGGGTGTCGCTGGCGTCCTCGCCCTCCAGCAAGACCTGACCCCGGTCGGCCGTCTCCAGGCCGGCGATGATGCGCAGCAGCGTGGTCTTGCCGCAGCCCGAGGGGCCCAGCAGGGCCACCAGCTCGCCGGTGGGGAAGTCGAGGCTCACGTCGCCCAGCGCGGTGAAGGCGCCGAAGGACTTGTGGATGTTTCTGACCTGAATACTCATGGCCTTGCTTCTTTCAGGGTGCGGTGGGCGTTCCACTCGACGAACTGTTTGAGAACGAGGGTCACCAGCGCCAGCAGGGCCAGCAGCGAGGCCACCGCGAAGGCGGCGGCGAACTGGTACTCGTTGTAGAGGATCTCCACATGCAGGGGCAGGGTGTTGGTCTGGCCGCGGATATGGCCCGAGACCACCGAGACCGCGCCGAACTCGCCCATGGCGCGCGCATTGCACAGGATCACGCCATAGAGCAGGCCCCACTTCACGTTGGGCAGGGTCACCAGCCAGAAGGTCTTCCAGCCGCTGGCGCCCAGCACGGTGGCGGCCTCTTCCTCGTCGCGGCCCTGGGCCTGCATCAGCGGGATCAGCTCGCGCGCCACGAAGGGGAAGGTCACGAACACGGTGGCCAGCACGATGCCGGGCACGGCGAAGATGATCTTCAGGTCATGCGCCTGCAGCCAGGGGCCGAACCAGCCCTGGGCGCCGAACAGCAGCACATAGACCAGGCCCGCCACCACCGGCGAGACCGAGAAGGGCAGGTCGATCAGGGTGATGAGCAGCTGCTTGCCGCGGAAGTCGTGCTTGGCAATGGCCCAGGCCGCGCTCACGCCGAACACCAGGTTCAGCGGCACCGAGACCAGGGCGGCGATCAGGGTCAGCTTGATGGCCGAGACCGCATCGGCCTCCACCAGCGAGGCGAAGTAGAGCTCCCAGCCCTTGCGCAGCCCCTCGTGGAACACCGCCACCAGGGGCATGACGAGGAAGAGCGCGAAGAAGGCCAGGCCCAGGGTCAGCAGGGTGAAGCGCACCCAGGGCGCCTCGCGCGTGGCGGGGTTGCGCTGGTAGCGGCCGCCGCTGCCGGCTTGCGGCACGCCCAGGGAGAAGGCAGATGCGGCGCCGCTCATTTGCGCGCTCCCTCGCCATTGCGGCGCGAACTCCAGGCCTGCAGGCCGTTGATGAGCAGCAGCAGCGCGAAGCTGAACACCAGCATCACCGCGGCAATCGCGGTGGCGCCCACATAGTCGTATTGCTCCAGCTTGGAGATGATCATCAGCGGCGTGATCTCGCTCACCATCGGCAGGTTGCCGGCGATGAAGATCACCGAGCCGTATTCGCCCACCGCGCGCGCAAAGGCCAGCGCAAAGCCGGTCAGCAGCGCCGGCGTGAGGGTCGGCAGCACCACCAGGCGGAAGGTCTGCCAGCGGTGCGCACCCAGCGAGGCCGCGGCCTCTTCCAGCTCGGTCTCCATGTCCTCCAGCACCGGCTGCACGGTGCGCACGATGAAGGGCAGGCCGATGAAGATCAGCGCCACCAGAATGCCCAGCGGCGTGAACGCCACCTTCACGCCCCAGGGCTCCAGCAGCCGGCCCAGCCAGCCATTGCCCGCATAGAGCGCGGTGAGGGCGATGCCGGCCACCGCGGTGGGTAGGGCGAAGGGCAGGTCGATGAGGGCGTCGACGATCTTCTTGCCGGGGAACTCATAGCGCACCAGGCTCCAGGCCAGGATCAGCCCGAACAGCAGGTTGATGAAGGCGGCCAGCAGCGAGGCGCCGAAGCTGAGCTTGTAGGAGGCGATCACGCGCGGCGCCGTGGCCGCGGCCCAGAAGGCGTCAAAGCCATGGCCGGCCGATTTGATGAACACCGCCGAGAGCGGGATCAGCACCAGCAGCGAGAGATAGAACAGCGTGAAGCCCATGGTGGGCCCGAAGCCGGGCAGCACGCGGCGCGGCTTGCGGGTCTTGATGGGAGCGCCCAGGGGCGCGTCCAGTACGGCAGTGCTCATGGAGATTGCTCAGCGCTTGATGCCGGCCTGGATCTGGTCGTAGGTGCCGCCATCGGCAAAGTGCACCTTGTTGACCTTGGCCCAGCCGCCCAGCAGCTGGTCGACGCTGAAGAGCTTGATGTCGGCGAAGCGCTGGGCATGGCGCTTGAAGACGGCGGCGTCGCGCGGGCGGAAGTTGTTGCGGGCGATCAGCTCCTGGGCCTCGGGCGTGTAGAGAAAGTCCAGATAGGCCTTGGCCACGGCGGCCGTGCCCTTCTTGGCCACCACCTTGTCGACGATGGCCACCGGGGCCTCGGCGTCGATCGACACGCTCGGGTTCACCACCTCGAACAAGCCCTTGCCGAACTCGTTCTCGATCAGCTCGGCCTCGCTCTCGAAGGTCAGCAGCACGTCGCCGATGCTGCGCTGCGTGAAGGTGGTGGTGGCGCCGCGGCCGCCGCCGTCCAGCACCGGCACGTTGGCGAAGATCTTGCCCACCAGCTCGCGCGCCTGCGCCTCGCTGCCGCCCTTGGCGATCACGCTGCCCCAGGCCGCCAGATAGCTGTAGCGGCCATTGCCGGTGACCTTGGGGTTGGGGATGATCACGCCCACGCCGGGCCTGGCCAGGTCGGCCCAGTCCTTGATGCCCTTGGGGTTGCCCTTGCGCACCAGGAACAGGATGGTGGAGCTGTAGGGCGCGGCGTTGTTGGGAAAGCGCGATCGCCAGTCGGCCGTGGTGTAGCCCTTCTCGGCCAGGGCGTCGACATCGGTGGCCTGGTTCATGGTCACCACATCGGCCTCCAGGCCGCCGATCACCGCCCCGATCTGCTTGCTGGAGCCGCCATGCGACTGGTTGAGCGTCGGGGCCTGGCCGGTCTTGGCCTTCCAGGCGGCGGCAAAGGCCGGATTGACCTGCTTGTAGAGCTCGCGCGAGACGTCGTAGGAGACGTTCAGCAGGGTGCTGGCTTCCGCGGCCCAGGCAGGCGTGGTGGCCAGGGGCAGGGCGGCGGCCAGCAGCAGCGCGGTGCGGCGGTTCAGGCGCAGGGACATGGTGGCAGGCTCGAAGTTTGCGATGCTTCGCAGCTTGCCTAGCTCCGCTTATTCACGGAACGACAGTTTTGGTATTTGCTTATCCGGAATAAGCAAATACGTGTTTCGGCAAAGAGGCCCTGGGGGAAGGCGCTTAGCTAGCCATCAGATCGCGTCACCAGCGACGGTTTCCCCCGCCACCACGATCTGCGCCTTCACCGAGAAAACGGCTTTGACGAACACTTGCACCAGGCCACTCTCCGGATCGTCCTGCGTCAAGTGCGCCGAAAGCCAGAGCTTCCGCCTTGGCGCAAACCATCCCGCGTTTCGATCCCTGCACTCACCGTCGATATACAAGCTGGTACCGCCGGTCCAGGAATTGACGACGCGAATGCTGCGCCCCTTGACCACGGCAACCCATTCCTTCATTGACATGTGTGTCTCTCCCGTTGATGGCATCGTTTGAATTGGTCCGCACCGAAAGGCGTCGGCTCGATTGAGGGCTTGGCCGGCGTTAGCGCAGCGCCGGTTCTTCTATCGAAATGCTCTGGACCCATGCCCAAGGCCGCATCTGCGCAACGACTTTAGATACAGCCCGGGTAACCGCGTTCTTGTCTTCTGAACTGGGCCTGCTGTTGAAGCTGAGCTCGACGGTGCTGAGCCCTTCCTGTGAGCGGGATGCAAGCGACGCCAGACCCGGGACAGCGTGCAGCTCTCGTTCAACCAGGATGGTGACTTCCTGCTCGACACGTTCAGCGGTCGAGCCTGGCGCGGAAACCCTCACGCGAATGACTAGCGGTGTGGCGTCTGGCATAGCTGATCCCGCCCAAGCAAGAAGGCTGAATGCAAGCAGGAGTTGCTTGGTTCGCATATTGTGGAGATGTGGCTAACGTTTTAGGTTAGCAGTATGTCAGGGCTTGCCGATGCGGCCCAATACTTGAATCAATGCCTGGGCCGCAGCCCGGTTCCTCATGACCGCGGATCGAATCCGAAGACGCGCAACTCCTGATCGCAACGGCAGGCCTTTGCAATGCGCGCGGCCCACGCCACTGCTTGCCCGCGCGACGGCAGTTCAAGCACGGTGAACCCGCCGTCCAGCGTCGGCGCCCAGGGGTAGCCGCCCGCGACCACCCTGCCATCCGCCGCGACGAGCGCCGGTGGCACGGCCTCGTCTATCCCGCCGGCGAAGACGTAGACACCGGCGGCCTTGGCCTCGTCAATCACGGCGCGCGCGGCGCGGCCAACCGCTTCCAACTCGCCTTCCGGAACGACCATGGCCTTGCTGGGGAAGGAGATGAGGTACTTGGCCATATCGCTCCATTCTCAAGGATTGAGTGTCACCGCAAGGGCGCGTGTAGGGGCTGAGGTTGAAGCTGTGCTGAACTGCGGGCGGCGGCCCACCATTTGCCCTAGCGCGAGGAATCGAAATAGCTATGGCGCAGGCTGTGCGCTCATGTGCAGCAAGCCCCACCCATGTCCGTCCAGGTCCAGGAAGCTGTGCGTGTACATGAACCCGAAGTCCTCCGGCTTGTCGTAGCTCGTGCCGCCCGCTGCAAGTGCCTTCGAGACCAACTCATCCACCCGTTCGCGACTGTCGCAGCTGAGCGAGATCAGTACCTCGACGGCCTGGCTGGTGTCGCAAACGGCCTTGGGTGTGAACTCGCGAAACTTTGCATGCGTGCCCAACATGACAGACAGCGTGTCGTTGATGACCATGCATGCTGCCGTGTCGTCGCTGAACTGCGGGTTGTGGGCAAAGCCAAGCGCCTTGAAGAACGCGACGGACCGCTGGAGGTCGGCGACAGGGAGGGTCAGGAAAACTTGGTTGATCATGCCAATCTCCTTTGAGTCGACTCGAGCGATTGGCTAGGCCTCGGGCTCATGGCAAACCGCCTCGATGTTGTGCCCGTCAGGGCCCGTAACGAAGGCCGCGTAGTAGTTTTCGTGGTATTGCGGGCGAAGACCAGGCGCACCATTGTCTTTGCCTCCCGCCTCAAGAGCGGCGCGGTAGAAATCTTGGACCTGCTGGCGGTTCTCGGCCGTGAAGGCCAAATGGAGATGCGTTGCCTTTTCCTCCACTCGGCGAATGCACAAAGAGGATTGACTATTCGGGCGGCAAAGCTCGACGCCGAGCGGTCCCTCCGAGATAACAGCTACACCCAGCGGTTCGAGCGCCTTGATGAAGAAATCCCGAGCTGCCGCGTAGTCGCTGACTCCAAATACGACGTGATCAAACATGAGTCTCTCGAAGTTTGTGGTCTTCACGAGGCCGGACGATTGAGTTGAGCCGAGACCTGAAGTGCTGCTCTGAGGTTTGCGCCTCGCGCCACTCTTGGATTTCCCCGGCTGCGCGCTTCCGCGCGAGCTTTCGAAAGCGACGCTCTTCCGCTGGCTTCAGCGCACTGCGCTCGTACTCTATTTCGAACCTGAAAGGCCTAACGGTTCGGTGTGGCATGCTGCTGACGCCTAACGCCAAGGGTAAGCAGCGTCCGTAACGCCCCCTAGGGGGGCAGGGACGTCGGATTTGACCCGTTGATAGGGCTGGAACCCAGGGTTCTTTACGCACTGCAATAGTTCGGGCTGAAGTAGTCATCAGGATCGAAAACTCGCACGTAGAAATCTGGCGTGCGGTGGTAAACCGACAACGCCTCCGAAACCTCTTCCGAGCAGACGGCCGCCGCGCATGCTTGGAAGTAGCACACAGCAGCTTCTCGCGGGCTGGGCGCCTGCTCATAGTGACGCTTCATCTCCCCTGCAATGTCTCTTGCCAGCGGCCATTGCGGGACAAAGTTGTACAGACGCCAGTCCCCAACAGATGCCTCAAGCGGTTGCCGGGTGGACCGAGCAGTATCCGTGTCTGTAAGAAAACTCAGCTCCAAGTAGCCGTGCCAAGGGAAACACCCAAGGTCGAAGAGGCGCATTGTCTCGTCAGACAGCCGCGCATGCTGAGCGCGAAGCTCTTGAGCCAGAGCGCGAGCGAGGCGTGCAGTGAACGCGAAAGGATCAATCATGACTATTCTTTACAGCCCGACGTTCGACGTAAAGGGCCTGCCGAAGGCAGGCCCCCTCGACGGAGGGGCTAGACCTCAGTTTTGCAATGAATCGACCCAAGTGTGGATCTGCTCTCTGCAGCGGTACTTCGGAGAATGGAAACCAACGAACGCCTGAGAACTCGCTTTCGTCGTATTTCATCGCCTGATCACGCTTGGCGCGAACTACGTACCAAAGGGATACGTCGGTATGTCCTGCCGTGAGGCCCACTGTGGTTGTACAGGTGACCATTGCAGGCGCCTCCACTGGGTGTGGGCATGTAAAACCAAGCTCTTCTTGAAGCTCGCGCTGGACTGTTGACCGCGGATGCTCGTGAGGCTCAACATGACCCCCCGCGGGCAACCAGAGTTGTGCGTTCTTGTGATCGACCAGGAGAATATTCTGTTCGTCGACAACGGCGAAGTAGGACACGAGGTGCATTGGCGGCGTGGCGGGTTTAGCTAGCCGGAAGAGCCCAGCACCAGAATCGACCCAGCGGAGCGCTGCAGAAAGATGCTCGCGTTCGAGTTCATCGAACGGCTCGATAAGTTCGAGTTCCAAACGTACTTGATCGCGCATGTGGGGACTAACGCGAAGGTGACCGGCCGCCGCAGGCGGTCCGGCTGACTGGCATGTTATGCATGGCCGCTGCTTCGTTCGAGCCAATACAGCCCGTCGTGGTGGCCGACGAGAACCATCGAGCAGCCAGGCAAGAAGACCTCCAAATCGCCGCCGGGTTGTTGCCCCTCTTCCATCGAAGAAAGGATCAAAGCCTCGAGTTCATCGACCGACATACGCACTTCAGTTCGGATCTCCGTCTTGTTCTTGTACCTGGTGCGAACAACGGTGATCGTCTCTCCCGGCGGAAAAGACGCGAGCACGGATCGAACCTCTTCGCCGGACAAGAAGCGGGGCAGGTTAGCTTGATGCATAACTTGGTTATAGGGCGCAGTTTTGCTGGATAACACCGGCAACTGTCTCCCGAACATCGGACATGTGGCCGCGCTGCAGGCCGCGCGCATCCTTGATTCGTTGGTGATTGACAGTCAATTTGTACAGCATGATCAGACTGCCAAATCCGGCACCTTGTAAGTTTCGCCGTTCAAGCCAGTTGCGGTCTCAGAGTATGCGCGTGCCGGAGTCGTTAGTCAGAATGGATTAGCTTGAATTGGCTTGGCTGGCCAGGATTGGAAACGCGGCGGCCTGGCACGTCAATCGCCCCGCAGTGGGGGAGGGCGATGTCACCGCCTCTGGTCTTGGCGGCCTTGCCGCAGGCACGGCGCGCTGACCTTGCGCCCCGGCCCGTCGCGGCCCGCCCCGCCCCGCCTGCGTTTAGCATCGCGGCTTGATGCCTTCTCCTTCTTCATCCTCCACCCCTGCGCAAGACCTGACCCTGCCGCTGCCCGAGCGCCGCCTCGACGAGAGGCATGCCGTGGCGCTGTGCGTGGGCATGGTGGTGGGGGCGGGGATCTTCAAGACCTCGCCGATGGTGGCGCAGGCGCTGGCGAGCGACCAGGCGCTCTACCTGGCCTGGGCCTTCGGCGGCCTGCTGTCCTTCATCGGCGCGCTGTGCTTCGCCGAGCTGGCGGCGGCGTTTCCGGATCCGGGCGGCGACTATCACTTCCTGCGCCGCGCCTATGGCCACCCGCTGGGCTTTCTGTTCGCCTGGTCGCGCTTTGCGGTGATCCACACCGGCTCGATGGCGCTGCTGGCCTTTGTGTTCGGCGACTACCTGGCCCAGGTGGTGGACCTCTCGCCCTGGCTGGGGCCGTACGCCAGCACGCTGCTGGCGGCCGCGCTGATCGTGCTGCTCACCGGCCTCAACCTGCTGGGCGTGCAGGTGGGCCTGGGCACGCAGCTGGGGCTGATGCTGGTGGTGCTGGCGGGGCTGCTGGCGCTGGGCCTGGGAGCGGGCAGCGAGGTGCTGGCTGGGCATGCGCCGCTCACGCCGCTGGCGGTGGCCGACCCGGCGCGGCAGGACTGGGGCATGGCCCTGGTGTTCGTGTTCCTGGCCTATGGCGGCTGGAGCGACGCGGCCACGCTCTCGGCCGAGATGCGCGATCCGCAGCGCGGCATCGTGCGCGCGCTGCTGCTGGGCCTGGGCCTGGTGATGGGTCTCTACCTGCTGGCCAACTGGGCCTATCTGCGCGTGCTGGGCCTGGACGGGCTGGCGCAGAGCGAGGCGCCGGCGGCGCAGCTGATGCGGGCCTGCTTCGGCCGGCCGGGCGAGCTGCTGATGGTGGGCGTGGTGACGCTCACGGCGCTCTCGGTGATGAACGCGATCCTGATCGCCGGCCCGCGCACCACCTATGCGGCGGCACGCGATCTGGCGGCCGAGCTCAAGCTGGGGCAATGGAACCAACAGCGCGGCACGTCCATCGCGGCGGTGCTGGCCACCAGCGGGGTGGCCCTGGCCCTGGTGGGCTTCGGCACGCTCACGCGCGGCGGCTTTGCCACCATGGTGGACTATCTCTCGCCGGTCTACTGGTTCTTCATGACGCTCAGCGCCCTGGCCCTGATGGTGCTGCGGCGGCGCGAGCCGGATGCGCCGCGGCCCTTCAGGGTGCCGCTCTATCCCTGGCTGCCGCTCGCCTTTGCGGCCAGCAGCGCCTATGTGCTGTGGTCCAGCCTCGTCTATGTGAAGGCGGGCGCGGTGGTGGGCGTGGGCGTGCTGCTGCTGGGGGCGCTGCTGATGTGGCCGCTGCGCCGCCGCGCGGGCTGAGCGAGGCCAGCCCACCGCCGGCTGCCGCTCAGACGGCGGCCAGCGCCTGCTCCAGATCGGCCAGCAGATCGGCGATGTGCTCGATGCCTATCGAGAGCCGCACGGTCTCCTCGCTCACCCCCGCCTGGTCCAGCTCGGCCGGCGCGAGCTGGCGGTGCGTGGTGGAGGCCGGGTGGGTGGCGAGCGACTTCACATCGCCGATGTTCACCAGCCGCGTGAAGAGCTGCAGCGCATCGAGGAAGCGTGCGCCCGCGGCGCGGGCCGCTTGGCCGCCAGCGCTTTTGAGCCCGAAGGTCAGCACGCCCGAGGCCTTGCCGCCCAGGTAGCGGCGCGCCAGCGCGTGGTCGGGGTGGCTCTCCAGCCCGGCGTAGTTGACCCAGGCCACCTTGACATGACGCTCCAGGTGGCGGGCAATCGCCAGCGCGTTGTCGGTGATGCGGTCCAGCCGCAGTGCCAGGGTCTCGATGCCCTGCAGGATCAGGAAGGCGTTGAAGGGCGAGAGCGCCGCGCCGGTATTGCGCAGCGGCACCACGCGGGCGCGCGTGATGTAGGCGGCCGGGCCGGCCGCCTCGGTGTAGACCACGCCGTGGTAGCTCGCGTCGGGTTCGTTGAGGCGCTTGAAGCGCTGCTTGTGCTCGGCCCAGGGGAACTTGCCCGAGTCGATGATGGCGCCGCCCACCGCATTGCCGTGGCCGCCCAGGTATTTGGTGAGCGAGTGCACCACGATGTCGGCGCCATGCTCGATCGGCCGGCTCAGGTAGGGCGAGGGCAGGGTGTTGTCGACGATCAGCGGCACGCCGTGGCGGTGCGCGATCTCGGCGATGCGCGCGATATCGGTCACATTGCCCTGCGGGTTGCCGAGCGACTCGACGAACACCGCCTTGGTCTTGTCATTGATCAGGACCTCGAAGCTCTCGGGGCGGCGGTAGTCGGCAAACTGCGTGCTGATGCCGTACTGCGGCAGGGTGTGGGCAAACAGGTTGTAGCTGCCGCCGTAGAGCGCACTGGAGGCCACGATGTTGTCGCCCGCCTCGGCGATGGTGAGCACCGCATAGGTCACGGCGGCCTGGCCCGAGGCCAGGGCCAGCGCACCCACGCCGCCTTCCAGCGCGGCCAGGCGCTCCTCCAGCACGCTGGTGGTGGGGTTGTTGATGCGCGTGTAGATATGGCCCTGCGCCTTCAGGTCGAACAGATCGGCCGCATGCTGGGCGCTGTCGAAGGCATAGGCCACCGTCTGGTAGATGGGCACGGCCACCGCTTTGGTGCCGGGGTCGGGGCTGTAGCCGGCGTGCACGGAACGGGTCTCAAAGCGCCAGGCGGATGGATCGCGACTCATGGATGGGGACTCCTTGCTTGAATGGTCAGCGCAGGCTAGGTCCGCGGCTTGGGGCGGGGAACTGAATTCCGCGCATATGCATCTGCCAAAGCCGTGTTTGGCCGTGCCAAAACGAACAGCTAGCCTGCAAGCATGCAAAGCCTGTTCACCACCCGCTTCGAGATCCGTGCCTTCGATGCCCCGCTGGGCGCCGAGGTGCTGGGCCTGGACCTGAGCCAGCCCCTGCCCGAGCACGCGTTCGCCCGCCTGCACCGCGCCCACCTGGAGCACCATGTGCTGGTGTTCCGCGAGCAGCACATCACGCCGGCGCAGCAGATCGCCTTCAGCCGCCGCTTCGGCCCGCTGCAGATCCATGTGCTGCGCCAGTTCCAGCTGCCCGGGCATCCCGAGCTGCTGGTGGTCTCGAACGTGCGCGATGCGGCGGGCCAGCCCATCGGCCTGGGCGACGCCGGGCATTTTTGGCATTCCGACCTGTCCTACAAGGAGCGACCCAGCCTGGGTTCGATGCTGCATGCGCGCGAGCTGCCGGCCGAGGGCGGCGACACCTTGTTCGCCAACCAGCACCTGGCCTACGAGGCCCTGCCGCTGGCCCTGAAGCTGGCCGTGGCCGGCCTGCGCGCCGAGCACAGCTACCTCTGCAAGTACGAGGAGCTGTGCGCGCGCAACCCGTTCCGGCCGGCGCTGACGCAGGCGCAGATCGGCGAGGTGCAGCCGGTGGTGCACCCGGTGGTGCGCAAGCATCCCGAGACGGGCCGCAAGGCGCTGTTCGTCAGCGAGCACTTCACCACCCGCATCGTCGGCCTGCCCGAGAGCGAGAGCCGCGCCCTGCTGACCGAGCTGTTCGCCCACAGCACCCGGCCGCAGTTCGTCTACCGCCATCGCTGGCAGCCGAATGACATGGTGTTCTGGGACAACCGCGCGCTGCTGCACCTGGCCACCGGCTGCCCCGATCACCAGCGCCGCCGCCTCAACCGCAGCACCATCGAAGGCGATCTGCCTTTCTGACCGAGCACCCTGGCCACCCCATGAAAATCAACACCCTAATTTCCGCCGCACTCGCGCTCAGCCTGGCCGGCACGGCCGCGCATGCCGAGGGTCAGCTGCGCATCGCCGAGCAGTTCGGCATCGTCTACCTGCTGCTCAATATCGCGCAGGACCAGAAGCTGATCGAGAAGCACGGCAAGGCCGCGGGCCTGGACATCAAGGTCGAGAACGTCAAGCTCTCGGGCGGTGCCGCCGTCAACGAGGCCCTGCTCTCGGGCAGCATCGACATCGCCGGCGCCGGCGTGGGCCCGCTGCTGACCATCTGGGACCGCACGGCCGGCAAGCAGAACGTGCGCGGCATCGCCTCGCTGGGCAACTTCCCCTACTACCTGACCAGCAACAACCCGGCGGTGAAGACGATTGCCGACTTCACGGACAAGGACCGCATCGCGCTGCCGGCGGTGGGCGTGTCGGTGCAGTCGCGCATCCTGCAACTGGCCAGCGCCAAGCGCTGGGGCGACGCGCAGTTCAACCGGCTCGACAAGCTGCAGGTGGCGCTGCCGCATCCCGAGGCCACCGCGGCCCTGGTGAAGGGCGGCACCGAGGTCAATGCGCATTTCGGCAATCCGCCCTTCCAGGAGCAGGGCCTGGCCGGCAACCCGGCGGTGCACATCGTGCTGAAGAGCTACGAGGTGCTGGGCGGCCCGGCCTCGGCCACCGTGCTCTACACCACCGAGAAGTACCGCCGCGACAACCCCAAGACCTATGCCGCCTTCATTGCGGCCCTGGGCGAGGCGGCGCGCCTGGCCAGCACGCAACCCGAGCTGGCGGCCGACATCTTCATCCGCAGCAACAACTCCAAGCTGGAGCGCGACTTCCTGATCAAGATCATCAAGAACCCCGAGGTGCAGTACAAGCTCACGCCGCAGAACACCTACACGCTGGCGGACTTCATGCACCGCGTGGGCGCCATCAAGACCCGCCCCGGCCGCGCGCAGGACTACTTCTTCGACGACGCGCACAACGCGGCGGCCAACTGATGAACGCGCTGGTGCAGGAGTTCCTGCCGGCTTCACCGCCGGCGCCGCTGCCGGATGCGGTGCCAGCCGCGGCGCCGGCCCGCCCGCTGCTGCAGGTGCGTGGCCTGAGCCTCGAGTACGCCAGCGCGGGCCAGGTGCAGCGCGCCACCCACGAGCTGAGCTTCGACGTGCTGGAGGGCGATCGCTATGTGCTGCTGGGCGCCTCGGGCTGCGGCAAATCGTCCCTGCTCAAGGCAATCGGTGGTTTTCTGCCCGCCGCCGAGGGTCAGATCTTGCTGGACGGCCGGGCGGTGCAGGGCCCGGGCCCCGATCGCGTGGCGGTGTTCCAGGAATTCGACCAGCTGCCGCCCTGGAAGACGGTGCTGGCCAATGTGATGTTCCCCTTGCTGGCGAGCCGGCGCGCCAGCCAGGCCGAGGCGCGCGAGCGCGCCTGGCACTGGCTGGCCAAGGTGGGCCTGGCGGACTTTGCCCAGCGCTACCCGCACCAGCTCTCCGGCGGCATGAAGGCGCGCGTGGCGATTGCGCGCGCGCTGGCGATGGGCCCGCGCGTGCTGCTGATGGACGAGCCCTTTGCGGCGTTGGATGCGCTGACGCGCCGGCGCATGCAGGAGGAGCTGCTGCAGCTGTGGGCGCAGGAGCGCTTTACGCTGGTCTTCGTCACCC
>Ga0208125_100636_pt1 | contig 17572 bp, 17 predicted proteins | sample LakWasM128_HOW14_2_FD_183938 | JGI IMG/M metagenome (GOLD analysis project Ga0208125, IMG submission 183938) | Freshwater sediment methanotrophic microbial communities from Lake Washington under simulated oxygen tension - Sediment Metagenome... | ecosystem: Environmental > Aquatic > Freshwater >... | reverse complement strand
TGCCAATAACTCTATTCACAAAGCTGAGGCACTAATTCGCTGGCAGCACCCAACACATGGGCAAATTAGCCCTGCAGAATTCATTCCTATCGCGGAAGAAACTGGCCTAATCAACAGCATTGGTGAGTGGGTATTTCATGAGGCTGTAAAGCAAGCAAGTGACTGGCGCGCAGAGTACCATAGTGAATTTCAAATCAGCATCAATAAGTCTCCCGTGCAATTTCGTGATGACACTTTAAAATATGGCAATTGGCCAGATCAGCTCAAAGAACTAGGGCTATCAGGGCAAAGTATCGTTGTGGAAATTACAGAAGGCATGCTGATGGATGCCAGCGACCTCATCACAAGCAAACTGCTCGCTTTTCGTGATGCTGGGGTGCAAGTTGCACTGGATGATTTTGGTACCGGCTACTCATCACTCTCCTATCTCAAGAAGTTCGATATTGATTATCTTAAAATAGATCAGTCATTTACACGCAACCTGTCACCCACATCAGCCGACATGGCGTTATGCGAAGCCATCATCGTAATGGCACATAAACTAGGCATTAAAGTCATTGCCGAAGGTGTTGAAACGATAGAGCAACGAGATCTGCTAATTGCAGCCAATTGTGATTACGCACAAGGATACCTATTCTCGAAACCTGTTCCACCAGATGAATTTGAAAGGCTTTTGATCAAAAGCTAAAAAAGCTGCTCCCTCAAACTCAAATTAAACAACACTGTTACTTCAGTTACATATGGAAAGTTTGATTAGAAGCGCTAATCAATGATAAATAATAATGATGTACATCATTATTATTTATTGAGTTACATTTAAGTATGCTCTAAAGAGTTGCCTAACGCATTTAAATCCAATCACTTACGAAAAAATTTACATATAGATACTAGTAATTGATAACAAAAGAGCATACTATTTATTAAAGGCAAATCCAAATGAAAATTGGAGACGCAAAGTTACCGGTCTAAAGACAACATATTTAATACGATATGCTATCAATGGCAGCGGGGCCGCAAATAAAGTATCGTTCATTCGATTTCTTTGATATTGGTTAAACACTTTGTAACTTTAATTTAGCAACTTAAAAATACAAAGTGGATGACTTTTATAGCGATGTTCTACAAATTGACAGTTTGATACTTATTGTAGACTTAACTTTAAATCATTTAATATCTAGGAAATCATCATGACGACCAAGTCTAGATTCAGAACTATTATCCTATCGATTTTAGTGTTTTTTTGTATGTGCACAGTTGCAGAAGCCACAGTTTTTAAGTGTACTTACAAAGGTAAGTCCATTTTTACAGACAATCCAAGTCTGTGCATAGGTAACCATTCAATATTTAATAGCAGTCCTAGCTCGACTAATCCTCCCAGCACCAAGCCTACTACGAGCACTCCTACTACGAGCACTCCTACTACGAGCACTCCTAGCACTAAGCCTATAGCTAAAGCTCTACTAACTGACTCAATATTTGCACCATTTAGTTTTTGGTATGCCCCAATACCACTAAATACAACTCTTGACAGTAACTCTGCTAATTATGTAAAAGAATTTTTAAGACAAAAATCATTGTATTACAATGCTGTTGCGGTTAATACTTATAATTATTCTAGTCCCGTGTATATTGCTGACAGTAATACTCCGTTAGTCAATGTAACTTTTAACAACTGTCAGAATAAAACTCGGGCTGACCCGACATTTACTCAAATGATGAGTAGTGTTCCAATTCCCATCATAGCGAAACAATCTTCTGGTACAGATGCTGAAATGACTATTTATCAACCATCTACAGATACTTTATGGGAAATGTGGAAAGCAGTCCAAGATAGCAATGGCCAATGGTCTGCTTGTTGGGGAGGTCAAATAACCCAAGCCTCTTTATCCACAGGAATTCATTTTAAATACTTTGGAACTACTGCCACTGGTTTACCCTTTTTGGGTGGTCAAATTACTGCGGAAGAACTTGCTCGCGGTGAAATAAAGCATGCTATCGGTATAGCACTGGTTGAATCAGAAGCTCGGTCGATTTACTCATACCCTGCACAAAGATCTGATGGTAACAATCCGATGAAGGTAGCTAATAGAATTGCAGAAGGAAGGAGATTTAGATTAGACCCAACAATTAATGTGGACACTCTAGCAATGACTAAAGCTGGGAAAATTATTGCTAAAGCCGCTCAAAAATACGGTTTTGTAGTCTGGGATCATGCTGGAGCTATTTCTATACGTGCACAAAATGCACTTTCTTACCAACAACTTGGCAAACCAGATCCGTATCCCGCTCTCTATGAATATAATTCGCCATCTGCTGTGCTCAAGGGCTTCCCTTGGGATAAGCTACAGTTTTTACCAATGAATTATGGTAAACCTTAAAATATTCGCATAGACCTCTCCATACGTTCAGCTAATGTCATTAGGGTTTAATTAATTGAGATTAGCAAAAGATTAAGCTATCAAATATGGGTATCAGGCATTGCTAGTGGGACTCCTTGCAATAAGTTGAGAGACTTGGACAATCGGCAGTCGACCTAAAGTTGGATTGATAGACTAAGTTTGCAATAGAGCAGATAACCCTTGGGGCTACTAGAATTGAGTCTAGACATGTGGCAAACGTGGTGGATTTAGTCACGTTTATGTCACGTCCAGAAATTCAAAAGGCCTGTGCATAAACACAAGCCTTTGATTTGATTGGTAGGGCGTGCGAGGATCGAACTCGCGACAAACGGATTAAGAGTCCGCTGCTCTACCAGCTGAGCTAACACCCCATCTACATTTTAATTACCAAGCTAGAGTATACCAAAAATAGAAATTAACCGTTTGCATATGATGTTAGTAGAACAACTACTAGATTAGAAATAGCTTATTTAAATGTGTTAGTAAACCGAATCCTATAAGAATCGTTGATAACTCACTGGCATAGACTAGCATTTAGAAATTGAATGTTAGTTAGAGCACAGACAAGTTTTAAATTTCAGCTATCCTCATAGAGATCAACACTGTTTAGTGATAGTTGATTGCTTAGTCTGTTCACAATGCTGTTAAAATGCATTTTTTTGTTCACTCAACCTCGTAAAGTTTTCAATTGAACCCACTTATAAAAGACCTCTATGATAGAAACTAATACTCCTTTACAACTTGAAATTGCTGAACTGATGGTACAGGCATTGAACCTTGATGTCGCTGCCGCTGAAATAGAACCTGATGCTCAGCTATATGGTAGCGGACTTGGTTTGGATTCGATTGATATTTTGGAGGTTGCACTTGTTGTTTCTAAGCGATATGGCCTGCAACTAAAATCGGATAACGAAAATAATCACCAGATTTTCAGTTCGTTAAGCAATCTTGCAGAGTATGTTGCGGCCAATAAAACTAAATAATACTGTAGTCACCGCTCTATGTTAAAGACTCTGAAAGCCATGCGCGGCATTAGCGTGGTATTGATCATCGTGGCATACGCGATGCTAGTTCATCACGTCAATACATCCGGACAGTCCAGCATGCTTGGCGCCCTTCTAGCTTTAGCACCGTTATTATTAATCACTCTGACTTTTGCATTGAGAGTGACTTCAAAAGCTTTAGGCGCGGGCCTCATCCTATTATTCCTGATTGCTAGCTTGTTAGCATTACCACTCATTAAACAACACACTGCATCAATATTCTGGCTGCAAGATATCGGCCTCATGTTAATCCTCCTTGTGACTTTTGCCAGAACGCTGTCTAGTGGCCGTAAAGCTTTATGTGTACATTTTGCTGAACTTATCAATGGCGGCGCATTGTCTATTGCCCATGAGCGTTATGCTTATAATGTGACTATTGCCTGGGTCATATTTTTTGCTGTGATGATGTTGTTCTCAAGCTTGTTGTTTTTTTTCGCGCCATTGGCAAATTGGTCATTCTTTGTAAATTTCTTAACACTACCTTTAGTCGCACTTATGTTCATAGTAGAGTTTTTGGTGCGGAGACAAGTGCTTAGCGACTTGCCTGAGGGCAATGTGCTGGATGCAGTGCGCGCCTACCTGAACTCCAAAAGCGCTCATTAAGCTCAATATTACATGCAAAAGTTACCTTTAATCGCACATTCCGCATTTGATACAACCATCGCATGGCGAAAAGGTACGCCAGTTTTGGTTGAACAGTTTTTAACGGATGTGGCTTATTTGGCAGCCGCATTGCCAGCTGGGAAACATGTTTTGAATGTATGCCGCGACCGTTATCACTTTGCAGTCGGTTTTGCTGCGGCGATGGTCAGCAACAAAGTGAGCCTGCTACCTCCTACCCACACGCCAGAGATGGTGCAGCAGCTACAGGCATTTGCTGCTGATGTATTTTGCCTGCACGATAATAAAGAATGCGATATCGCATTACCTAAGTTCAGCTTTCCTGTGACACCTGAAAACACCTCAAAACCGCATGCCTCCCAAACCCCGCTGTCGGAAATTCCACTGATAGATACTAGACAGCTTGCAGCGATTGTCTTTACTTCAGGCTCTACCGGCACACCTTTACCACATAAAAAAAGCTGGGGATCGCTGGTGCGCAATGTCCAAGCGCAGGCTGAGCAGCTAGGGCTTGATACGGATACTGACTATACGATTTTAGGTACCATTCCACCGCAGCACATGTATGGCTTTGAATCCACTGTTCTGCTTGCATTGCAAAGTGGTAATGCTTTAAGCAACGAACAACCTTTTTACCCGGCAGATATCGCTGGTGCATTAACTGACATAGCAGGTGAAGTTATACTGGTTTCCACACCGCTACATTTGCGATTGCTGTTAGACGCGGAGATAGAGTTGCCGAAACTCGCTATGGTCTTGTCGGCCACTGCACCCTTATCCAACGCGCTAGCACATAAAGTAGAGGCTTCACTAAAAACATCTTTAATCGAAATATATGGCAGCACCGAAACCGGCCAGATTGCCACTCGTCATACGACCAAAACTGAAGAATGGCGGCTCTTTCCAAATGTACGCTTAATTGCACGTGATGCTCGATTCTGGGCTGATGGTGGACATATAGAGGTTGCCGTACCGCTGAATGATGTAATCGAGCCTCTTGATCATGAACGATTTCTGCTTCAAGGTCGCATGCAGGACATCATCAATATCGCAGGTAAGCGCAGTTCACTTGCCAATCTTAACCATCACTTGAATAGCATCAGCGGCGTCATCGATGGTGCTTTTTTCATGCCAGATGAATTGTCGCATGATCATGTAACGCGCCTGTGCGCCTGTGTAGTGGCGCCGAAACTAACTGCGGCTCAAATATTGAATGAGTTACGTATTCGCATAGATCCAGTATTTTTACCGAGACCACTGTTGTTTGTGGAATCGTTACCGCGCAACAGCACGGGCAAATTACCGCGCAATGCATTACAAAAACTTATTAGCCAACATATGCGTCCGAATGTAGCGGAATAATCAAATCCATGAAAAAGCAAAAAGTTCTCAGTATCCCGATGGATCATCCCGCATTTGCCGGGCACTTTCCTGGCACGCCCATCGTACCTGGTGTCGTGTTGCTGGATGAAGTGATATGTGCGATTGTGACTGATACTGGCTTACCTGCTACGAATTGGCAGGTCAGCTCGGTCAAGTTCCTGAGTCCGCTAAAACCTGGCGAATCAGCCATCATCGAGCATGAGCAATCAGCGAATGGCGCCATTAAATTTGAAGTGTTGTGTGAAGGGTTAGACAAGAATAGCCGCCAAATTGTAGTCGGCAGTTTAGTATTGAAACCTAAACCATTAGCCAATTTGTTGGATGGTGGAATATGACCGAGTCCAAGGAAAGCACTTACCAGAAGTCCGCGCCTTGGCTTAAGCATAAAGAGCGTAGCAATATGCTTTTGCTGCGCATGATGAGCTGGATATCGCTGCGCTTAGGCCGTCAAGCCGGTCGCTCGGTACTGCATTTAATTGCACTTTATTTTGTATTGTTTGCGCCCGCTAGCCGACGTGCATCTTTAGGCTATTTGCCGCGGGCGTTAGGTCGACCAGCCACTTTGGTAGACCTGTACAAACATTTTTTCTGTTTTGCCTCTACCATCCACGATCGCATTTATCTAATCAATCGACGTTACGATTTATTTGATATCGACATTCAAGGCAAGGATGTTATCCATCCCTTAATCGAAGCTAATAAAGGTGTACTCCTTATGGGTGCACATCTTGGCAGTTTTGAAGTGATGCGCGCTATTGGGCGACAACTACCTGGCCTAAAAGTGGCGATGGTCATGCATGAAGATAATGCCCAGAAGATTAACTCCATACTTTCCGCTATCAACCCGGAAGCTTCCATGGACGTTATCCCTTTAGGACATATTGATTCCATGCTGCAAGTACAGCAGCGACTGGATGAAGGTATGCTAGTTGGGATGTTGTCAGACCGCACACTAGGCGATGAACCTATGGCTCAGGTTGAGCTTTTGGGGGCAACCGCGGCAATTCCCACTGGACCATTTCGCATGGCCGCTTTACTACGTCGCCCGGTAGTATTCATGGTCGGCTTGTATATGGGTGGTAACCGCTACCAAATACATTTTGAAACACTGGCAGACTTTGCAGAGATTCCGCGCGGACAGCGCGACCAGGCCGTGGATGCAGCAATTGCACGCTATACCGAGTTGCTAAATCGCTATACGCGTTTGTCACCTTATAATTGGTTTAACTTTTTTGATTACTGGCAATCGGTGCCAGCCTCGTTAAGTGAAAAAAATCGTCAATGAAAGAGTTATCACATCCATGAGTAATCGTATTTTAAGTCTTTGCCTTTTGTTATGCAGTCTGTGCACCATTGCTCCCACTAGCCATGCAGAAAGCACTTGGGACTTAGATCAACTCATGCAATCTTTGGCGACTTCTAAAAGCGGCCATGCCAGCTTTATCGAGAAAAAATCCATCGCGATATTAGATAAACCCGTGGAATCATCTGGTGAATTGTTTTACGCTGCACCAGACCGCTTGGAAAAGCGCACACTGAAACCCAAGGCTGAAAGTATGGTGCTGGATAAAGATAAATTGATTGTGGAACAGCGCGGCAGAAAACATGTGCTGTCATTACAAAGCTACCCTGAAATAGCTGCATTTATTGATAGTATACGTGGCACACTAGCTGGTGACCGCAAAGCCTTGGAACGTAATTATAAATTAAGCATAACTGGCACTCAGCAGGACTGGGATCTGAGCCTGCTACCGTTGGAAGATAAAATGAAAAAGGTCGTCAATAGCATCAACATTAGCGGCTATGACAACATGCTGAAAACCATAGAAATCAAACAAGCAGATGGCGATAGCTCAGTCATGATAATCACGCCCTTACCTACGCCCTAATATCGCAGCTTTTCCAGATCAACTTATTCGTGAATCCAAAACCGCCACACTTATCCAAGCTAAGCCGTTATAGCGCTGCCATCATCATATGGCTACTGATGGTGGTCGTCAGTTTGGTCATTATCAGTCGCAGTCACTTTACCGCCGATTTATCCGCATTCCTGCCCAGCAACCCAACGGCAGAACAGCAATTGCTAATGGATCAACTCAAGGATGGATTGGCCTCACGCCTGATATTAGTTGGCATAGAAGGGGCTGACCCAAGCACCCGCGCTGCGCTTTCTAAAACCATTGCAAAAAACTTACGTAGCAACCCCGCCTTTGTCAGTGTGAATAACGGCGAAGCGATGACCACAGAACGCGACCGCAGCTATCTGTTCAATAACCGTTATCTGTTAAGTCAGGCAGTCACGCCTGAACACTTCAGCATAGAGGGGCTGCATATCGCTATCAGCGACAGCATCGACCAGATTGCCTCACCCGCTGGTTTGCTCATCAAATCGCTACTACCTCACGACCCCACTGGTGAAATGCTGCAACTCTTGGATGCAATGAATGCAGGTAATAAACCCGAACTTGTAGATGGTGCATGGGCCTCACGTGATGGTAATACGGCCTTACTATTACTACAAACTAGCGCCGTAGGCTCGGATACTGATGCACAAAAACAGGCGATGCAATTTATTCAAAATGAATTCGATCAAGCAGCAAAATATATAATAGCCAAGCCACAGCCCACATTACTCATGACTGGCCCTGGCGTGTTTTCAGTAATTGCGCGTGACACTATCAAAAGCCAAGTGCGAGTCATATTTATTGTCAGCACCGTGTTAATCGCTCTGCTACTGTTAGCAGTCTATAGATCACTCACCGCATTGCTATTGGGCTTCCTGCCCGTGGCTACTGGCATACTCGCTGGCATTGCCTCCGTGAGCCTATGGTTTGGCGTGGTGCACGGCATTACACTTGGCTTTGGCACGGCATTGATAGGCGAAGCGGTCGATTACTCCATCTACCTGTTCATGCAATCAGACCAAACTGGCGATAAGAAGCAGGACCGCCAAAAGTGGATTCAACTAGTATGGCCTACGGTGAGGCTAGGCGTGCTAACTTCCGTATTCGGCTTTGCCGCGCTACTGTTATCGGGCTTTCCCGGTTTAGCCCAGCTGGGTTTATATTCAGTCGCAGGCTTGATTGCCGCGGCTGCGATGACACGTTATGTTTTGCCTTCTCTGTTGCCCGCGGATTTTAGTATTCGGGATGTCAGCAATGTCGGGTTAAAATTTTCCAGGTACGCCCAGCTCGCTCGTAGTTTACGCTGGCCTGCCGTTATATTAGTGGGTGTTTCCAGTGTCATCGTATACCAGCATCACAATCATTTATGGAATACTGAACTTGCCGCGCTAAGCCCGGTATCTGCGGCTGACCAAACTTTAGATACTAGGCTGAGAGCTGGCATGGGTGCTCCAGACGTGCGTTATGTAGTCGTTGTCTCTGGGAATAGTCAGGAAACGGTACTCAGCAATACCGAAAAAGTATCAGAAACTTTACAAGGCTTGGTGGATAGAGGGTTGCTCAGTAGTTTCGACAGTGCCAGTCACTACCTGCCTAGCTTGGCGACACAGCAAGCTAGATTAGCTAGCTTGCCAACGCCTGCTGAATTAAAAACCAGATTAACCGCAGCGGTAAAAGGTTTACCTGTGCAGGCCTCTGTATTAACCCCCTTTTTAACGGATGTGGAAGCTACACGCAGCAAGTCATTATTACAACGTAACGATTTACAAGGCACCTCAATGGCAATGGCAGTTGATGCCATGCTGCTACAGCAAGGCCAGCATTGGAGTTCGCTGATTCCACTCACAGCGCCGGAAAGTGGCAATATCAATGTTACACAAGTACAGGCGGCACTTGATTATGCGCAGGTTAAAAATACCTTATTTGTAGATATGAAAGCTGAATCCAACCGCCTATATTCGGGATATATGCAGGAAGCTATTTTGTTATCACTCGCTGGCATAGTGGCGATTATCGTATTGCTCTTATTTGTGCTGCGTTCGCCTTTGCGAGCTGTGGCGGTTATTGCGCCATTGGCAGCCGCCGTACTTACGGTAATGGCTGGATTAGCCTTATTCGGTCAACAGCTAATTATCCTGCACCTTATAGGATTACTACTGATTGTGGCTATCGGCTCTAACTACGCCTTATTCTTCAATCCGGTCATTAAGCAGGGCATGCCAGATATTTCACCACGCACTTATACCTCATTAGTATTTGCCAATGTGGCGACTGTGTTAGGGTTTGGTTTATTGGCTTTTTCCAGCGTGCCAGTATTGCAGGCGATGGGGGTTACTGTTGCGCCTGGAGTGATTCTGGCCTTAATTTTCTCGGCTGTTTTTGCTCGCAGCAAAGGCTAAACTCAATGCGACACATCATTGATTTTGCAAATGCCGGTAAAAAAGCCAATACGCTTATCATTCTACTTCCTGGCGCCAATCACCTGCCAGAGGATTTTGTTACGCAAGGTTTTGTAAGCACAGTACGAGAGCATCAATTGGATATCGATCTCGTCATGCCAGAGTTGGCTTTTGACCAGATTGCCGATCAAACCGTCTTACTAAATATCCACGATACCGTGATACAACCTTATGCCGCCTTGGGCTATCAAAATATCTGGATAGCAGGGATTTCCATCGGCGGATATGTGGCAATAGCCTATGCACATCGTTATCCTGAGCAAGTGAATGGTTTATTGCTGTTGGCACCTTATCCAGGTAACCGCATCACTACCAGTGAAATCGCGTTAGCTGGCGGTGTTAAGGTGTGGGCGCCTCCAGCTATTGCCCATGATGACACTGAACGTGGCAATTGGTACTGGTTAAAAAACAATACTGACACGACTAAACTCAACCCTACAGAAGTGCATTTAGGCTATGGCGAGAATGATAGGTTTGCCGAAGGCATTGCAATGATGGCGCAGGTACTGCCTGAGAAATATGTAAATAAGATTCTGGGTGGTCATGTATGGCCAGTTTGGCAACAGTTATGGCAAAATTTCCTAATCAAAAAATTTATTCCAAAGTTATGACAGACGTTCAAGCTAACAATACCCAAGCTAGGGATTGGCAACCTAGTTTATTGATTAGGATTTCGATCATCCTGCACGTCGTATTATTAGTAGTTCTAATCGCAGCATCACAACTTTGGCATTGGCTACTGGTTATTTTTATTGCCAATCATTTAGTGATCTCGGTAGTTGGACTGTTGCCGCGCAGCAATTGGCTGGGACCAAATTGGACGAAGCTGCCGCAAGCTGCGATACATCGTAATGAAATTGCGCTTACCATTGATGATGGCCCGGATCCACTAGTAACACGACCAGTGCTGGAGATTTTAGATCGTTACCAAGTTAAAGCTACATTTTTTCATATTGGTGAACATGCAATGCAGCACCCTGAACTCTGCCGCGAGATTATAGAGCGTGGACATGCTGTTGAGAACCATAGCCAGCGACACAAGCTAAACTTTTCGCTACTGGGCTCAAACGGTATCATGCGTGAAATCACCGATGGCCAAGAGACTCTAAGCCGCATTACGGGCAAACATCCAAAGTTCTTTCGCGCACCTGCCGGTTTGCGTAACCCATTCCTAGAGCCCGTATTGAGCCGTTTAGGTTTACAACTTGCAAGTTGGTCTGTTCGTGCATTTGATACCAAAAACGATAATGCTGAAAAAGTTAAGAGCAAACTGATTGCAGGCTTGCGACCTGGCGCTATTATCCTGCTGCATGATGGGAATGCCGCTCGTACCAAAGCTGACGTGCCTATTATATTGGCCGTATTGCCAGCCTTACTAGAAGCTGCGCGCAAAAAAGATTTGCATTTTGTAACTTTAGCGGAAGCCTCCGCTTGATACGGGCTTACAATAATTTTGTTGTCGGTTATACTCAAACCATACCCCATATTCAAGGGTTAAAGAAAGCCTATATTTTTTGAAACCATTATTACTTTCACACTTCACTGTTACCAGTTGTATCGGCATAGGCTTACAACAAACATTGGATTCACTTCAGCAAGCTCGGCAGGCACTTAAACCTTGTGATTTTGAAACCGTAGAATTACCTACTTTCATCGGCGAGGTTGAAGGTGTAAATGATGTGAAGATGCGTGACGAGATGGCTGAATACGACTGCCGCAATAACCGTCTGGCTCAACTTGGACTAGAGCAGGATGGCTTCAGCGATGCCGTAAATGCTGCCGCTGCGAAATATGGGCATGAGCGCATAGGCGTTTTTTTGGGCACCAGTACATCTGGAATATTGGAAACTGAACTGGCCTTCCGTCATCGGGATAAAAGCACTGGTGCGCTACCTGAAGATTTTATCTACGATAAAACCCAGAACACTTACTCTGTGACAGATTTCACTCGGCAATATTTCAAGCTAACAGGACCAGCAGTAGTAGTATCATCCGCTTGCTCTTCCAGCGCCAAGGTATTCAGTGTGGCACGGCGCATGATAGAAGCTGGTTTAATCGATGCCGCCATCGTTGGTGGTGTCGATACCCTATGTTTAACAACTCTATATGGATTCAATTCGCTGGGGCTGCTCTCAACTCAAGCCTGTCGCCCATATGACATCGCACGAGACGGCATCTCTATTGGCGAGGCTGCAGCTTTCGCCTTGCTGGAGCGCCCGTCCGCTGACTTTGATAAAGACGCAGTAGTATTGTTGGGTATTGGCGAATCCAGCGATGCTTACCATATGTCCTCGCCACATCCGGATGGCTTGGGTGCGAAATTGGCTATGCAGCAAGCATTGCAAAGTGCACACGTGGCTCCAACCGATATCGACTACATCAACCTGCATGGAACTGCTACTCAAAGTAATGATGCGGCAGAAGCCAAAGCGGTTACCGCAGTATTCACTCAAGCTGTTCCATGTAGCTCAAGCAAAGGTGCAACTGGGCATACGCTTGGCGCTGCTGGTGCCGTAGAAGCTGTGATCTGCGCACTGGCATTGCTGCACGGTTTCATTCCTGGCGGGCTTAATACAAAAGAAGTGGATGCAGAACTAAAACTGGATTACCGGTTAGAGAATCAACAGATAGCGCTAAAACATGTCATGAGCAATTCCTTTGGTTTTGGCGGCACTAATTGCAGCCTTATTTTTGGCCTTGCTGGTAGTCTAGGAGTCAATAATTGACCACTAAACTCACAGCTTATATTGAAGGCATTGGCCTGATTGGTCCCGGCTTAAATGACTGGGCTAGTGGTCGCCAGATACTGGCTGGGCTACAACCTTACCAATCAGCCAAAACGGTCATTCCCACACCCGAACTATTGCCCGCTGCTGAACGCAGGCGCGCCAGCGATATTGTTAAGTTAACATTAGCCACTTCACTAGAAGCGATTGCTCAAGCATGTTTAAAAGATGAAAGCTTGCCTAGTGTGTTTTCTTTCTCAAATGGTGATGGACTTAATTGCCATACAATCTGTGAAATGCTGGCCTCTGATGATAGAGAGATATCACCGACGCGATTTCATAATTCCGTTCATAACGCCGCAGCAGGTTATTGGAGCATCGCCACCAAGACCATGGCGACTTCCTCAGTACTGTGTGCCTATGACGCCAGTTTTGGCGCGGGCTTACTGGATGCATTAACGCAAGTAATAGTGGATGACACGCGCTGTATATTAATGGCAAGTGACACGCCTTATCCTGAACCCATGTTCAGTAAGCGGCCTATTCCCGATAATTGCGGTATTGCATTGGTCATTGCGCCTCAGAAAAGTGAGAAAAGTATCGCACAGATTCAGGTAAGTCTTACTCATGACGAAGCTTTTAAATTTACAGATACTGTGCTGGAAACCTTACGCACCGCTATCCCGTCTGCACGCGGCTTACCGCTATTACAACTGATCGCTAAAGGACAGAATCACAGCGTTGTGCTAGATTATCTGGATGATTTACGTTTAATGGTAGAGGTGAAACTTTGCTAAATCAGTTGTTAGATAAAGTATGGATTGCGAACCATATCCCGCATCAGGGTGATATGTGCCTACTTGATAGTGTACGAACATGGGATCAGACAAGTATTAACTGCATTGCCACCAGCCACCGTAACGCTGACAACCCGCTACGCGCACATGGTCAGCTAGGTATCGCCTGCGGTATAGAGTATGCCGCGCAGGCAATGGCGATACATGGCGCGTTATCAGCACCTGCGGATAGCCCACGGCCAAAGGTAGGTTATCTGGTGAGTGTGCGAGGGGTTAATATGTATGCAACACGCTTAGATGATATCTCTACAAACTTATCGATAAATGCCACATGTATCATGGCAAACGAAAGTAATATGCTCTATGAATTTAGCGTGAGTGCAAATGAACACGTGCTGTTAGAAGGTCGTGCGGCGGTGGTATTAAACGCCGAATCACTAAAATAGAGCCATTAAAATTGATTCTGGAAAATACATGAAAAGAGCTTTAGTCACTGGGGGTAGCGGTGGAATTGGCGCTGCCATTTGTAAGAGGCTTGCGACGGATGGTTGCTATGTGTATATCCACGCGAATAACGGTATTGAAATGGCTACACAACTTGCAGCAGAGATTCATGCAGCAGGCGGCAGTGCTTCCGTTTTGCAATTCGATGTAACTGACCAAACAGCCGTGAATGCTGCCCTTAGCCCCTTGGTAGAAAATGAGCCCATTCAGATTTTAGTCAATAATGCCGGCATACACGATGATGCAGTATTTCCCGGTATGAGTTCCGCGCAATGGCATCGCGTCATAGATGTATCAGTGCACGGCTTCTTTAACGTCACCCAGCCCTTAATGATGCCCATGATACGCAGTCGCTGGGGTCGTATTATCAATGTGTCGTCCATCTCCGGCATTACAGGCAACCGAGGCCAAACTAACTACTCCGCAGCCAAGGGTGCATTGAACGCAGCAACTAAATCCCTATCCCAAGAAGTCGCCAGCCGTGGTATTACTGTCAATGCAGTGGCGCCTGGCATCATTGAAACTAGCATGAGTGAAAGTACATTTGATGCGCAGGCCATTGCCAATATGGTCCCTATGAAACGCGCTGGCACGGCTAAAGAAGTGGCAGATTTAGTAAGCTTTCTAGCTTCAGATCAATCAACTTATATTACCGGGCAAATTATCTCTATCAATGGCGGAATGATTTAACGCTTTAATATTGTTGCGGTCTAGTTAAACCCTAAGTAAATCCAGCTAAAAACGCCGCATCAATAGGATAGGCAATCGCAAAACGAATCCTAGGAACAGTCGCGTATACATCCAAGTGAGTAATATATTGTCGCGCAAGTAACGAAAATGAGAAACGCCGCCTTCATCAGTACTAAAGTAACGTACTGGCGCAGGCAAATTCACCACTTTGACGCCGCGCCAGCTTAGCCGCACGGCAGCTTCCGGGTCAAAATCAAAATGGCGCATCCAAGGGTTGAAGCGCATCACTTTCCTAAGTGGCTCTATAGGATAAACACGGAATCCAAATAGTGAATCACCGATACCGCCTCCTAGTGTTTCTAGGTTCGCCCACCAGTTTGAAATTTTGCGACCCTGCACGCGAATATTGGGCGCACTAGCATCAAAAATTGGTTTTCCTAGAACCATCACCTCAGGATTTTTAATGGATTCATTCATGAACTGTGGAATCAAATCTGCAGGATGCTGGCCATCGGAATCCATAGTCAATACATGAGTAAAGCCTTCGGCAGAGGCAATATGCAGTCCATGCAAAACGGCCGCGCCTTTACCTTGATTGCGCGGTAAATGAATTACTCGCAAACCATTATCTGAGTTAGCCATCTCCTGCAAAGTGAGTTCTGACCCATCGGTGCTGCCATCGATGATGACCCAAACTGGGTTCCAAAATTGGCGCGCAGTACGCACAGTTTCATAGACTTTGACGCCAGGGTTGTAGCTGGGGATAAGGACGATATGCGTCTTCGAAGGACTACTCATGGCAATGTTGTCCCTTGTGTATTAAATGTGGTGCTCGAGTTATTATAATCAATCCCAGATAGTAAACGTTGCTTAGGGTAAGGCTGTAACGCATCACTAAAGTACTCTTCAAGCTCTTCCATCAACTGGTGGGTATTGTCTGGTGGTGGAAAGCGTTTACCTAGCCTTACTTTATAACTCACTGGCATCACTGGTTTGCGAAACAGTGACCAACCTTTGCTTAAATAGGGTGAGTTGGTTTCTATGATGACTGTTTGCACAGGCACTTTTGCCTGATAAGCAATCAAGGCAATACTGCCCTTCAGTGCATTAATAGGTTGCTGCACAGTGCGCGTACCTTCGGGAAACAATAATAAATGACTACCAGTTTTAAAGTCTTCAGTAGCCTGCATCACCATGTGCCGTATAGGTTCATTACGGATATAGCGAGCTAGCCGTGCACCAGCACCTAAGAAAATATTGTTCATCAGCTCTGCTTTCATTACACACGCAACGTTTGGCAAGCGCGAGATCACCATAACGGCATCCAACAAACATGGATGGTTTGGAGCGATAATCATTGGGGCGTCATTACGCAGCACATCTAATTCAGTTAAATCAAAGCTACAACGCTGAGAAAGGCTCAAACTGGCTAAATAAGCGCGAAAAGAGATCATGATGGCATAACGACCGAGGTAGATGGCATAACGCTCAGGTAGTAATGGGTAAAGCATACTGGCTATCAATGTCCAGCATAAACTTAAGAACCCAAGCCAGATCAATCCTAAATACAGCACAAGATAATCATAGATTTGCAGGAGAAAATCCGTAACAGAGTTTGTCTTTATCAAGCTCATGCAACTACCGCCGTACATTGAATGGTAGCTTCAATCTCAACTAATAAATCATGTCGGCAAACATCCGCTAGTATAAATATTGCATTGATTTCGCCTTTCGAGTGACTTTGCAATTCTGCACGCACCGCATCCAAATCTTTAGGTTGGCGAATGTAAACTCTAAGAAAAGTATCACGCAGGTTAAACCTCGGCTGGTCTAATTTACGATTAGCTTCTGCTATCACAGCCTCTAGATTAAATAATGTTTCCTTGGTTTGCGCCGCTGCATCTGATGCATGCCTTGTTTGATGACCGACAATGCTTGCCGTACCTGAGATAAATAAAGTAGCCTGATTGCCACTGTGTAATAAAGTAGCACGGGAGAAACTTGGTGTAAGTGGCCCGTATTGCTCAGGGTAGTCATAAGCCTTGATCTGGCGGGGATTTTCAATGGCAATGGCTGCAGTTTTGCCTGCTAAAAAAGCAATGCTTAACGGGCCATTGGCTAATCCTAGCGCGCAGGCGGCTGGCAACTCGCTACCCACGTCACGTCCACTGTGCATTAAAACGTGTTTGCGACCCACGTTAAACTGACGGTATCGCTCTAAATCATGACTAGTCTCGTTAATATCCTCCATGTAATTCCAGAAGCGGTAAAGATGGGAATAACCTAGAGCATCAATCAATGCAAATATCTGGCGATATGCGGATTCGGTAGCCTGCTGCAATGGAGAAGTTTTGTTTTCTATGTTTTCAAATTGCTCTTGTGAGAATGCTAACTCATCCAAACTGATGACACCGAACAGGAGTTCTCCATCCAAGCGATACTGAATATCCCCTTTGCTACCGCTTATCACATCCCTGCTGCTAGCACTCTCAGTCGATACATCACTTAACCATACTTCGCAGGCAATACTCTCCCCTGCTAAAACAGGCGTATTTAAATGGATTTTGGGTATTTCGTTGAGGCTATGTGGATTAGAGTCGCTAAAAAACACAATCCCTAAAATCCTGTCACGCCATGACTGCATTTGCCGCTGCACATCAGAAAAAGGCATGTACTCGATTTTTATGCCCATGATTGATAACTCACTAATTAAATATCATGTAAAAGTTTAGGGATTTGACTTTAGAGAATAGGCTCACAGATGATCTCTTTTGCTATTGAGCGAATGATTATAACGCATGGATTTTAGATGAATACAGCTTTTTTATGACTAGCGTTTGATTGTGAATGTGTAACTGGTTTTAGTCTAGAACATTCTGATAAATGAACACGGGAACACTCGCAATTTCTAAAAATATTGGATAATATCGAACAATATTTATATAGACTTGTCTGTATACTTAGTTTAAATTTGCTAATAATTTTGGGGCATAAACAATGAAAAAACTATTACAAGTAATTTATATCAGTCGCTCAACTTTTAAAT
>Ga0208125_100635_pt1 | contig 17578 bp, 13 predicted proteins | sample LakWasM128_HOW14_2_FD_183938 | JGI IMG/M metagenome (GOLD analysis project Ga0208125, IMG submission 183938) | Freshwater sediment methanotrophic microbial communities from Lake Washington under simulated oxygen tension - Sediment Metagenome... | ecosystem: Environmental > Aquatic > Freshwater >... | reverse complement strand
CAGGGCTGCCGCGATCAGAAAGATCGAGGCAACTCTGAATCCACTCGCGCGGGTGGCGAAATTGGTAGACGCACCAGGTTTAGGTCCTGACGCCTTCACGGGCGTGCCGGTTCGAGTCCGGCCCCGCGCACCAGGTCAATTTTCAGAGTCACATTCAGAGTCACATATGGCTGTCACCGTCGAAACCCTCGAAAAGCTCGAACGCCGCATCACGCTCACGCTGGCGGCCGCTGACATCAACAGCGAAGTCGAATCCCGTCTCAAGAAGCTGGCCCGCACCGTCAAGGCCGACGGCTTCCGCCCCGGCAAGGTGCCGATGAGCGTCGTGGCCCAGCGCTACGGCTACTCGGTCCAGTACGAAGTCATGAACGACAAGCTCGGTCAGGCCTTCTCGCAAGCCGCCAACGAAGCCCAGCTGCGTGTTGCCGGCGCTCCCAGCATCGCCCAGAAGGACGAAGCGCCCGAAGGCACGATGGCCTTCGACGCCACCTTCGAGATCTACCCGGAAGTCAAGCTGGGTGATCTGTCGGCCGCCGAGGTCGAGCGCGTCACCAGCGAGGTGACCGAAGAGGCGATCGACAAGACCGTCGAGATCCTGCGCAAGCAGCGTCGCACGTTTGCTCAACGCGCCGCCGCTGACGTGGCCGCCGAAGGCGATCGCGTGACCATCGACTTCGAAGGCAAGATCGACGGCGAGACCTTCGCCGGCGGCAAGGCCGAAGGCTTCCAGTTCCTGATCGGCGAAGGCCAGATGCTCGAGGCCTTCGAGAAGGCCGTGCGCGGCATGAAGGCTGGCGAGTCCAAGACTTTCCCGCTCGCCTTCCCCGAGGACTATCACGGCAAGGATGTGGCCGGCAAGGAAGCCGACTTCCTGGTCACGGTCAAGAAGATCGAAGCCCAGCACCTGCCCGAAGTGAACGAGGCTTTTGCCAAGTCCCTAGGCATCAAGGAAGCCACGGTGGAGGCGCTGCGCGCCGACATCAAGAAGAACCTTGAGCGCGAAGTGAAGTTCCGCGTGCTGGCTCGCAACAAGGGCGCCGTGATGGACGCCGTGGTGGCGGTGGCCGAGCTGGACGTGCCCAAGGCACTGATCGCCAGCGAGACCGAGCGCCTGGTTGCCGGTGCCCGCGAAGACCTGAAGAAGCGTGGCGTGAAGGATGCCGAGAAGGCACCGATCCCCGCCGAAATCTTCCAACCCCAAGCCGAGCGCCGCGTGCGCCTGGGCCTGGTGGTGGCCGAGCTGGTGCGCGCCAACAACCTGCAAGCCAAGCCCGAGCAACTGCAAGCCCACATCGAAGAGCTGTCGCAGAGCTACGAGAAGCCCGCTGAAGTGGTGCGCTGGTATCTGAGCGACCGTCAGCGTCTGGCCGAAGTGGAAGCGGTTGTGATCGAAAACAACGTCACCGACTTCGTGCTGGCCAATGCCAAGGTTACCGACAAGGCTTTGCCCTTCGACGAGCTGATGGCCACGGCCGGCTGAGCTGGCTGAGCCAGGCTCTTCCGAGCAAGGCGTCGTGCCGCAAGGCCGACGCCTTTTTCATTCCCGCAGCGAGGTCGTGCCGAGGGCGACATAATCGGTCCACCTCAACGCTACACGCATGTTTCAAGGATTCTTCATGAGCGCGCTGGAAACGAGCAATCTGGGCATGGTGCCCATCGTCATCGAACAATCGGGCCGTGGTGAGCGTGCCTACGACATCTACAGCCGTCTGCTGCGCGAGCGCATCGTCTTCCTGGTCGGGCCGGTGAACGACGCGGTGGCCAACCTGGTGGTGGCGCAGCTGCTGTTCCTGGAGAGCGAGAATCCCGACAAGGAGATCTTCCTCTACATCAACTCGCCCGGCGGCAGCGTCTCGGCGGGCATGTCGATCTTCGACACCATGCAGTTCATCAAGCCCCCGGTGTCGACCCTGTGCATGGGCATGGCCGCTAGCATGGGCGCCTTCCTGCTGGCCGCGGGTGCCAAGGGCAAGCGCTTCGCGCTGCCCAACTCCAAGATCATGATCCACCAGCCGCTGGGCGGTGCCCAGGGGCAGGCCACGGACATCGAGATCCATGCGCGTGAGATCCTCAAGACCCGCGAGCAATTGAATCGCATCCTGGCCGAGCGCACCGGTCAGAGCCTGGAAAAGATCCAGCTCGACACCGAGCGCGACTATTTCATGTCAGCGGCCGAGGCCGCGACCTATGGTCTGATCGATCAAGTGATCGAAAAACGCGCCTGAGCGCTGCCGCCGGGGCAACTGGCGCAAGAACGGGGCCCTTATTGACAAAAGGGCCCCGGCCGCATTTGAACTATCATCAGTTCAGGCAGTGACGCCTGAATGAAACCCAAGCAGATCCATGGCCGAGAAAAAAGGCAATTCCAGCGAGAAAGTTCTGTACTGCTCCTTCTGCGGCAAGAGCCAGCACGAGGTGAAGAAGCTGATCGCTGGCCCGTCGGTGTTCATTTGCGACGAGTGCATCGAGCTCTGCAATGACATCATCCGCGACGAAGTCCCGGCCGACTCCGCGCAAACCCGCGCCAGCAAGTCCGACCTGCCCGTACCCAGCGAGATCAAGGCCAGCCTGGATCAGTATGTGATCGGCCAGGATGTGGCCAAGCGCACGCTGTCGGTGGCGGTCTACAACCACTACAAGCGCCTTCGCCATATGGGCGGCAACAAGGACTCGGTCGAGCTGTCCAAGAGCAATATCCTCTTGATCGGCCCCACCGGTTCCGGCAAGACCCTGCTGGCCCAGACGCTGGCACGTCTCTTGAACGTGCCGTTCGTGATCGCCGATGCCACCACGCTGACCGAAGCCGGCTATGTGGGCGAGGACGTTGAGAACATCATCCAGAAGCTGCTGCAGAACTGCAATTACGACGTAGAGCGGGCCCAGCGCGGCATCGTCTACATCGACGAGATCGACAAGATCTCGCGCAAGGCCGACAACCCCTCCATCACCCGTGACGTCTCGGGTGAGGGCGTGCAGCAGGCCTTGCTGAAGCTGGTGGAAGGCACGATGGCCTCGGTGCCGCCGCAGGGCGGGCGCAAGCATCCGAACCAGGACTTCCTGCAGATCGACACCACCAACATCCTCTTCATCTGCGGCGGTGCCTTTGACGGCCTGGAGAAGGTCATCCAGAACCGTTCGGAGAAGTCCGGCATCGGCTTTGGCGCCACCGTCAAGACCAAGAGCGAGCGCCGCGTCTCCGAGGTGTTCCGCGAGGTGGAGCCCGAGGATCTGATCAAGTTCGGCCTGATCCCCGAGCTGGTGGGCCGCCTGCCGGTGGTCGCCACCCTGGGCGAGCTGAGTGAGGATGCCCTGGTGCAGATCCTCACCGAGCCCAAGAACGCGCTGATCAAGCAGTACCAGCAGCTGTTTGCGATGGATGGCGTCGAACTCGAGATCCGCCCATCGGCGCTGATGGCCATTGCCCGCAAGGCACTGGCCCGCAAGACCGGTGCGCGCGGCCTGCGTTCCATCATGGAGCATTCGCTCATCGACACCATGTTCGAATTGCCCGCCCTCGATGGCGTGGCCAAGGTTGTGCTCGACGAGCACAACATCGAAGAAGACGCGAAGCCGCTGCTCGTTTACCGCGAGCAGGCCAAGGCCAGCGCCTGACCGGGTATTCGTGCGATCCAGCAGCGCGCGCGCATCTTGTAATAGCCCCCTCAGGCCCTAGATGGGTCTGAGAAAGAGAGGTTTCTATGTCCGGTCATCCCATCCTGCCTGCAGAACCGATCACCTTGCCGCTGCTGCCGCTGCGCGATGTGGTGGTGTTCCCGCACATGGTGATTCCCCTGTTCGTCGGCCGCCCCAAGTCCATCAAGGCCTTGGAAGCAGCCATGGAAGCCGGCCGCCAGATCATGCTGGTGGCGCAGAAGGCTGCCGGCAAGGACGAGCCCAAGTCGGACGATATGTTCGAGGTGGGCTGTGTCTCCAGCATCCTGCAAATGCTCAAGCTGCCCGATGGCACCGTGAAGGTGCTGGTCGAGGGCTTGCAGCGCGCCACCACGCAAAGCATCACCGAGACGGAAGAGCATTTCGTCGCCGAGGTGCTGCCCATCCCGCCCGAGGCCGACACCAAGCCCGAGGTCGAGGCGCTGCGCCGCGCGGTGACCCAGCAGTTTGACCAATACGTCAAGCTGAACAAGAAGATCCCGCCCGAGATCCTCACCTCCATCGGTGGCATCGACGATGCCGGCCGCCTGGCCGACACCATTGCCGCGCATCTGCCGCTCAAGCTCGACGCCAAGCAGTCGGTGCTGGACCTGTCGGACGTGGCCAAGCGCCTGGAGAAGCTGCTCGACCTGCTCGAGCACGAGGTCGACATCCTGCAGGTGGAAAAGCGCATCCGTGGCCGCGTCAAGCGCCAGATGGAGAAGAGCCAGCGCGAGTACTACCTGAACGAGCAGGTCAAGGCGATCCAGAAGGAACTGGGCGACGGCGAAGACGGCGCCGACATGGAGGAGCTGGACAAGAAGATCCAAGCTGCTCGCATGCCCAAGGAAGCGCGCAAGAAGGCTGATGCCGAGCTGAAGAAGCTCAAGCTGATGTCGCCGATGTCGGCCGAGGCCACGGTGGTGCGCAACTACATCGAGACCCTGGTCAATCTGCCCTGGAGCAAGAAGACCAAGATCAAGCACGACCTGGCGAATGCCGAGAACGTGCTGAACGAAGACCATTACGGGCTGGAGAAGGTCAAGGACCGCATCCTTGAGTACTTGGCGGTGCAGCAGCGCGTCGACAAGGTCAAGGCGCCCATCCTCTGCCTGGTGGGCCCACCGGGCGTGGGCAAGACCTCGCTCGGCCAGTCGGTGGCGCGTGCCACCGGCCGCAAGTTCGTGCGCATGGCCCTGGGTGGCGTGCGCGACGAGGCCGAGATCCGTGGCCACCGCCGCACCTATATCGGCTCGATGCCGGGCAAGGTGCTGCAGAGCCTGTCCAAGGTCGGCACGCGCAACCCGCTCTTCCTGCTGGACGAGATCGACAAGCTGGGCATGGATTTCCGTGGCGATCCCTCCTCGGCCCTGCTGGAGGTGCTGGATCCCGAACAGAACCACACCTTTGGCGACCATTACGTCGAGGTCGACTTCGACCTCTCGGACGTGATGTTCGTGGCGACCTCGAACTCGATGAATATCCCGCCGGCCCTGCTGGACCGGATGGAAGTGATTCGCCTGTCGGGCTATACCGAGGACGAGAAGGTCAACATCGCTCAGCGCTACCTGCTGCCCAAGCAGCGCGGCAACAACGGCGTGAAGGACGAAGAGATGGAGGTCGCCGAATCGGCGATCCGCGGCATCATTCGCTACTACACCCGTGAGGCTGGCGTGCGCTCGCTGGAACGCGAGATCTCCAAGATCTGCCGCAAGGTGGTGAAGGGTCTGGCGCTCAAGACCTACGAGGGCAAGGTGCTCGTCAACGAGGACAACCTGAACGACTTCCTGGGTGTGCGCAAGTACGACTTTGGCCGCGCCGAGAAGAAGAACCAGGTGGGTCAGGTCGTCGGCTTGGCCTGGACCGAGGTGGGCGGAGATCTGCTGACCATCGAAGCCACCGCGATGCCTGGCAAGGGCAACATCATCCGCACTGGTTCGCTGGGCGATGTGATGAAGGAGTCGGTCGAGGCCGCACGCACGGTGGTGCGCTCACGTGCCCGCCGCCTGGGCATCAAGGACGAGGCCTTCGAGAAGCGCGACGTGCACATTCACGTGCCCGACGGTGCCACGCCCAAGGATGGCCCGAGTGCGGGTATCGCCATGACCACCGCCTTTGTCTCTGCGCTGACCGGCATCCCGGTGCGTGCTGATGTGGCGATGACGGGCGAGATCACGCTGCGCGGCGAGGTCACGGCCATTGGTGGCTTGAAAGAGAAGCTACTCGCTGCGCACCGCGGCGGCATCAAGACGGTGATGATTCCCGAGGAAAACGTCAAGGATCTCCAAGACATTCCCGAGAACGTCAAGAACCAGCTCGAGATCGTGCCGGTGAAATGGATCGACCGTGTGCTGGAGGTGGCACTTGAGGCCGCGCCTCAGCCTCTGCCGGACGAGGAAGTGACCACGGTTGCGCCTGAGAAAGCGGCGGCGGAGGCTGCGAAGCCCGAGCCGGCGACGGCGGCTGTTGCGGGTGGAGATGCACTCAAGCATTGAAAATTCGCGAGGCCCCTTGCGCGACACAAAAAATCCGGTATAGAATGTGAGCTTCAGCGCAAACAGCGCAGCGTAGATGGCGAAAGCCGAAGCCCTGTGAGTCGTGTGTTGAAGTCCATGCGGGAGTAGCTCAGTTGGTAGAGCGCAACCTTGCCAAGGTTGAGGTCGAGAGTTCGAGACTCTTCTCCCGCTCCAGGATTTCGAAGGGAAGCCCCGGCTTCCCTTTTTCGTCAAAGTCTCGCAAGAGACGATGGCGATGGATTGCTGAGGCGCGGTAGCAAAGCGGTTATGCCCCGGATTGCAAATCCGGTTAGTCCGGTTCGACTCCGGACCGCGCCTCCAAAGAAAGCCTTGCAAATCAAGCACTTAGACGCCTCGGACCTCCGGGGCGTTTTGCTTTCCGGGGCTGAGATTGGCCTGAATTGGCCACTCTGCTACCTCATTTTGGTAGCGCTGCTACCTTTGACCGGATCGTGTTGTCCGGTCATTCGACTTGGAAGCGACTCTGCTACCTTGCTACCTGCTACTTTCGTTCTCGCTTGAAGGGGCGTGCTCGTGGCAAATAGTCGAAGGTTGCGGTGCTGAATTTGCCGCTATTTTTCGGATTTGACCGCTGGGCCTGATGGGGCAATTGAGATAGGGCGGTGGGTCGCAGTCGGAAAATAGCAATAACGCTGCAATCGCGCGCGCGTTGGCCACGGCGGTTTTGCCGTGCAGGGGCACGGACGTTGATGGCTGGGCGGGTATTGCAAGCTGACGCGCGCCTGGCGGACGGCTTCTCAAGTCGTTTCAGGATTTCGCGCGTTGAGCTAGTGCTCTTGCGAATGGCGCGGCGATGATGTTCGGGTCGCTTGGAGGCTCTTGTTCCTGCGGAGTACTGGCGTTAGGCTGTCAGGATGAAAACCGCTGTCATCCTCGCCGTCGTCCTCGTCGCTTCCCCGGCCTGGGCTCAATATAAGTGCACCGGCCCCGACGGCTCGGTCAGCTTTCAGCAGGCCCCGTGCCCGGACGCCGCCCAGGCCAAGCGGCTGGATCTGCCTAAGCCCCCGCCGCCCGACGGCCGAGACCACGTGCGCCTGGCGCTGGCCGAGGGCCGCTACATCACCGGCATGACCCGGGCTGAGCTGGATCAGGTGATGGGGGCGCCGGCCAGCGTCACCCGGTCCTTCGTGGCCGGCAAGTGGCACGAGCAGGTGGTCTACCGCTATCCCGGCCGCACCGTCTATATGTACCTGACCGACGGCGTGCTCGACTCGTTCCAAGACTCCGAGCACGCCAGGCGATAAATAGCTTGCGCTATTCGCTAATTTATATGTATGATGCGAGGCTCTGCTGATCATTGATCTGCAAAAGGCTAGAAGTAGCAAGGTAGCACGCGTTATGCAATGCGTGCATGTCCGAAAGCGACTAGCGAAGTAGCAGAAAAGGTAGCAGAGCTGTAAGTCGTTGATTTACATGGGGGTTTTCGGATTGCAAATCCGGTTAGTCCGGTTCGACTCCGGACCGCGCCTCCAGGAATGACACTGCGGGAGTAGCTCAGTTGGTAGAGCGCAACCTTGCCAAGGTTGAGGTCGAGAGTTCGAGACTCTTCTCCCGCTCCAGTTCATTCGATCCGAAAGTAGCCGAGCCGTGCAAACGGAGTGGCGATATGCGGGAGTAGCTCAGTTGGTAGAGCGCAACCTTGCCAAGGTTGAGGTCGAGAGTTCGAGACTCTTCTCCCGCTCCAAATTCGAAAGGGAAGCCAAGCGGCTTCCCTTTTTCGTTTCAGCTGCGTAGGCCGCCGTCATAATCCGGCGCAACGCAGGCCCGCCCGGGTGGTGAAACTGGTAGACGCAGCGGACTTAAAATCCGCCGCCTCGTGAGGGGCGTACGGGTTCGATTCCCGTCCTGGGCACCATGCTTGGCTCAGATGCTCGCGCGTTGCGCCGGGAAGTCTCCACCGAGGGCCAGACGCCCGAGGCGCTGCAAGGGCGCGAGCTCGCCGGTGGTGCTGAGCGCGATGTCGGGTTCGGCGCTGCCGCTGGGCAGGCCGGCGCCTTCCCACAGACGCTTGGCCTGCTTGGCCACGGCCGCTTCGATGTTCAGCAGTCTGACCTGCGGCCCCAGCGCGGCCTGGATCGCGGGCTGCACAAAGGGATAGTGCGTGCAGCCCAGCAAGACCGTGTCAACTTGCGCCTCGCGCAGCGGTGCGCAATAGCGTTCGATCAGGGCGAGCAGTTCAGGTCGCTCCAGTTGTCCCGTCTCGATCTGGTCGACAAGCCCGGGGCAGGGCTGGCTGAACACCAATACCTCGCCGGCATGGCTTTGCAGCAAGGCCTGGTAGCGGCCGCTGGCCAGGGTTGCGACCGTGGCCAGCACGCCCACCCGGCCGTTGGTCGTGGCTGTAACGGCGGGTTTGATGCCGGGCTCGATGGCGACGATGGGCGTCTGCGGCCAGCGCGTGCGCAAGGCCTCCACGGCATGTACGGTGGCGGTGTTGCACGCCACCACCAGCATCTGCGCGCCCAGGCTCAGCAAGTGCCCGGCCACGGCCAGGGTGCGGTCGATGATGTAGTCGGCGCCGCGCCCGCCATAGGGCGCGAAGCCCGAGTCGGCCACATAGCGCAGCGCCACGCCCGGGAGGGCGGCATGCACGGCCTTCAACACGGTAAGGCCGCCGAGGCCCGAATCAAAGACGCCGATGAAGGGCGTGGTGGTTTTGCTCATCAGGGGGCGCAGTCTAAAACGAAGCCACGCAAGGGCTGAACTCGTCTCTAAAATAGCACGATCGTTCGTTTTATTTACGGCTCAGACATCTGGATGACTCGGGCGGACGCTCAGACCCCCGTAGAATCCTGATTAACGTTAACGTCAATTCGCCTTGGAGTGCTGAGATGAAGGTATTGGTTCCCGTCAAACGAGTCGTCGACTACAACGTCAAGGTGCGCGTCAAGAGCGACGGCACCGGCGTGGATATCGCCAACGTCAAGATGTCCATGAACCCCTTTGACGAAATTGCCGTCGAAGAGGCCGTGCGCCTGAAGGAAAAGGGCGTGGTCACCGAGGTGATCGCCGTCTCCTGCGGTGTCACCCAATGCCAGGAAACCTTGCGCACCGCGATGGCCATCGGTGCCGATCGCGCCATCCTGGTCGAGACCGATGCCGAGCTGCAGCCCCTGGCCGTGGCCAAGATCCTCAAGGCCCTGGTCGACAAGGAGCAGCCTCAGTTGGTGATCCTGGGCAAGCAGGCCATCGATGACGACTGCAACCAGACCGGCCAGATGCTGGCCGCGCTGACCGGCATGCCCCAGGGCACCTTCGCCTCCAAGGTGGAAGTGGCCGACGGCAAGGTGGCCGTGACCCGCGAGGTGGACGGCGGCCTGGAAACGGTGAGCCTGACGCTGCCGGCCGTGGTGACCAGCGACCTGCGCCTGAACGAGCCGCGTTATGTCACGCTGCCCAACATCATGAAGGCCAAGAAGAAGCAGCTCGACGTGGTCAAGCCCGCCGATCTGGGTGTGGACGTGGCGCCGCGTATCAAAACCCTCAAGGTCGAAGAGCCGCCCAAGCGCAGCGCCGGCATCAAGGTGCCTGACGTGGCGACCCTGGTGAACAAGTTGAAGAATGAAGCGAAGGTGATCTGATGACTGCTTTGGTAATTGCTGAACACGACAACGCCCACATCAAGGGCGCCACGCTCAACACCGTGACCGCCGCACTGGCCACGGGCGCCGAGGTGCACGTGCTTGTGGCCGGCCACAACGCCGCCGCCGCCGCTGCCGCTGCCGCGCAGATCGCCGGCGTCGCCAAGGTGCTGCACGCCGACGCCGCGCATCTGGCCGATGGCCTGGCCGAGAACCTGGCCGCGCAAGTGCTGGCCGTGGCCGCCGGCCACAGCCACATCCTGTTCCCCGCCACCGCCTCGGGCAAGAACGTGGCGCCGCGCGTCGCTGCCTTGCTGGACGTGGCGCAACTCAGCGACGTGACCAAGGTCATCAGCGCCGACACCTTCGAGCGCCCGATCTACGCCGGCAACGCCATCGCCACCGTGCAATCCGCTGACGCCACCAAGGTGCTGACGGTGCGCACCACCGGCTTTGACGCCGCCGCCGCCAGCGGTGGCAGCGCCGCCGTCGAAACGGTTGCCGCCGCCGCCGACAGCGGCAAGAGCACGTTCGTCGGCCGCGAGGTCACCAAGAGCGATCGCCCCGAGCTGACCGCCGCCAAGATCATCGTCTCCGGCGGCCGTGCCCTGGGTTCCAGCGACAAGTTCAATGAGGTGCTGACCCCCTTGGCCGACAAGCTGGGTGCCGCCCTGGGCGCCTCGCGCGCCGCGGTGGACGCCGGTTATGCGCCCAACGACTGGCAAGTCGGCCAGACCGGCAAGATCGTCGCGCCCCAGCTCTACATCGCCTGCGGCATCAGCGGCGCGATCCAGCATCTGGCCGGCATGAAGGACTCCAAGGTGATCGTCGCGATCAACAAGGATGCCGAGGCACCGATCTTCTCGGTGGCCGACTACGGGCTCGAGGCCGACCTGTTCACGGCCGTGCCCGAACTCGTCGCCGCGCTCTGATTCCCGCCTATTGATCAGCCTGCAGGGCGCCCGACTTCACGGTCGCGGCGCCCTTCGTTTCTCTGGAGACAAGACAATGACTTACCGCGCCCCCGTCAAGGACATGCTCTTCAACATGAAGGAGCTGGCCGGGCTCGAATCCCTCACCGCCATTCCCCAGTTCGCCGATTACGGCGTCGATACCGCCCAGGCGGTGCTGGAAGAATGCGCCAAGCTCAACGAGGACGTGATCGCCCCGCTGAACTTCGAAGGCGACAAGAACCCCAGCTACTGGAAGGATGGCCAGGTGTTCACCACGCCCGGCTTCAAGGAGGCCTTCAAGCAGTTTGCCGAGGGCGGCTGGCAGGGCCTGCAGCACCCGCCGGAGTTCGGCGGCCAGGGCCTGCCCAAGACGATTGGCGCGGCCTGTGGCGAAATGATCAACAGCGCGAACATGAGCTTTGCACTCTGCCCGCTGCTGACCGATGGCGCCATCGAGGCCTTGCTGACGGCAGGCAGCGACGAACAGCGCGCCACCTACATCCCCAAGCTGATCGATGGCAGCTGGACCGGCACCATGAATCTGACCGAGCCGCAAGCGGGGTCAGATCTTGCGCTGGTGCGCACGCGCGCCGAGCCGCAGGCCGATGGAAGCTACAAGATCTTCGGCACCAAGATCTTTATCACCTATGGTGAGCACGATATGGCCGAGAACATCATGCATCTGGTGCTGGCCCGTGTGCAGGGTGCGCCCGAGGGCGTGAAGGGCATCAGCCTCTTCATCGTGCCCAAGTTCATGGTGAATGCCGACGGCTCGCTGGGCGCGCGCAATGACGCGCACTGCGTCTCCATCGAGCACAAGATGGGCATCAAGGCCAGCCCCACCGCGGTACTGCAGTTTGGCGACCATGGCGGCGCCGTCGGCTACCTGGTGGGCCAGGAGAACCGCGGCCTGGAGTACATGTTCGTGATGATGAACGCGGCCCGCTTTGGCGTGGGCGTGCAGGGCATTGCGATTGCCGAGCGCTCTTATCAAAAGGCGGTGAGCTATGCGCGCGACCGCGTGCAGTCGCGCCCGGTGGACGGCTCGGTGGCCGGCAGCGCCGCCATCATCCATCACCCCGACGTGCGCCGCATGCTGATGACGATGCGCTCGCTCACCGAGGGTTGCCGTGCGATGAGCCTGGTGGCCGCAGCCGCCTACGACGCCGCGCACTTCCATCCCGATGCTGAGACGCGCCAGCAGAACCAGGCCTTCTACGAGTTCATGGTGCCGCTGGTGAAGGGTTACAGCACCGAGATGAGCCTGGAGGTCACCGACCTGGGCGTGCAGGTGCATGGCGGCATGGGTTTCATCGAGGAGACCGGCGCGGCCCAGTACTACCGCGACGCCAAGATCCTCACCATCTACGAGGGCACCACGGCCATCCAGGCGAACGATCTGGTGGGTCGCAAGACCCTGCGCGATGGCGGGCAGATGGTCAAGGCGGTGGCCGCGCAAATCGCCACCACCGAGGCCGAACTGGCCAAGCGCTCCAGCGCCGCGGCCGCGGCGATGCGCAAGCGCCTGGCGCAGGGGCGCGAGGCGCTGGTGGCCTCGGCCGAATTCATCGCCGGCCAGGGCAAGGCCAGCCTGAACGCGGCCTTCGCCGGTTCGGTGCCCTACATGATGCTGGCCGGCAATGTGGTGGCTGGCTGGCAGCTGGCGCGTGCGCTGATGGTGGCCGAAGACAAGCTCGCCGCCGGCGAGGACAGCGCCTTCATGACGGCCAAGATCGCCACCGCGCGCTTCTATGCTGAGCACATCCTCACGCGTGCCGGCGGCCTGCGCGATGCCATCGTGGAGGGCGCCGACAGCGTCACCGCGCTGGCGCTGGACTCGTTCTAAGCGGAGGCGCCAAGACATGAGCGTGTTGCCTTCCGTGCTGCAAAACCTGCCCCTGCCCATCATCGGTTCGCCGCTCTTCATCATCAGCAATCCCAAGCTGGTGATCGCGCAGTGCAAGGCCGGTGTGGTGGGGGCTATGCCCGCCCTGAACGCGCGCCCGGCCGAAGTGCTGGACGAGTGGCTCAACGAGATCACCACCGAGCTGGCGGCCTACAACAAGGCCAATCCCGACAAGCCGGCCGCGCCCTTTGCGATCAACCAGATCGTGCACAAGAGCAATGACCGGCTGGAGCACGACATGGCGCTGTGCGCCAAGTACAAGGTGCCCATCATCATCACCTCGCTGGGTGCGCGCGAGGACGTCAATGCGGCCGTGCATGCCTGGGGTGGCGTGGTGTTGCACGACATCATCAACAACAAGTTCGCCAAGAAGGCGATCGAGAAGGGCGCCGATGGCCTGATCGCGGTGGCGGCCGGTGCCGGCGGCCATGCGGGGGTGAAGAGCCCCTTCGCCCTGATCCAGGAAATTCGTGCCTGGTTCGATGGCCCGGTCGCGCTCTCGGGCTCCATCGCGAGTGGCGATGCGGTGCTGGCCGCCCAGGCCATGGGCGCCGACTTCGCCTACATCGGCTCGGCCTTCATCGCCACCGAGGAGGCGCGCGCGGCGGAGGCCTACAAGCAGATGATCGTGCAGAGCAGCAGCGACGACATCGTCTACAGCAACCTCTTCACCGGCGTGCACGGCAACTATCTGCGCGGCTCCATCATCAATGCCGGCATGGACCCGGATGCCTTGCCGGAGTCGGACCCCAGCAAGATGAACTTCGGCGGCGATGCCAAGAAAGCCTGGAAGGACATCTGGGGTTGCGGCCAGGGTATCGGCGCGATCAACGAGGTGGTGCCGGCCCGCGTGCTGGTGGAGCGCCTGGGCAGGGAGTACCAGGCGGCCCGCCAGCGCCTGGCTATTTGATATTGGTGAAGCGAGCCTCTGGCCGGTCGTCCGACCGGTGCAGGGTCTCGACGTTCGCCTTCATCGCCCAGGGGCGCATCTGGTGGTGCAGGGGGATGAAGAAATGCTCGTCGCGCACGCGCAGCAAGGCCTCGCGGATCATGGCGTTGCGCTTGGGCACGTCGGTCTCGGTCTTCATCGCGTCGATCAGCTGGTCCAGCTTGGCGTCGCTGAGCTTGGCGAAGTTGAAGTTGCCATCGGCGCCCGTGGTCTTGGTGTGCGCGATCGCCTGCAGCGTGAACTGCGCGTCATAGGTCGCCACGCCCCAGCCCAGCATGTAGAGCGGCGCCTCGAAGCGCTGGAACGTCAGGCTGTGCTGGGCCATCGGGGCCGCCAGCAGATTCGCCTTCACGCCCACGCGCGCCCACATCGCCGCCACCGCCTGGCAGATCTCCTCATCGTTGACGTAGCGGTTGTTGGGGCAGTTCAGTTGCAGCTCCATGCCTGAGCCATAGCCGGCCTCGGCCAGCAGCTTCTTGGCGCGCTCGACATCGTGCTTGAGCGGCACGTCGATGTCCGGCGTGTTGCCGTTCACGCCCGGCGCCACCATGATGCCGGCCGGAATCGACAGCCCGCGCATGGTGGCGCGCTTGATCGCCTCGCGGTCCACCGCCAGGCTCAGCGCCTCGCGCACGCGCTTGTCCTTGAAGGGGTTCTTGCCCTTGATGTTCGAGCCCTTGAGCTCATCGCTGCCCTGGTCCATGGCCAGGAAGATGGTGCGCACCTCGGGGCCCTCGACGACCTTGAGCTTGGGGTCGGCCTTGAGCCGCGCCACGTCCTGCGTCGGCAGGTCGGTGAGCAGGTCCACATCCCCCGACAGCAGGGCGGCCACGCGGGTGGGGTCGGACTTGATGGGCAGGTAGCTCAGCTCGGTGATGTTGCTGGCGCGCTTGGCGTCCCACCAGTCGGGGTTGGCCAGCATGCTGATCTTCTGATCCGGCTGCCAGGCCGTGATCTTGTAAGGCCCCGTGCCCATCACATTGCGCGAGGCGTAGTTGTCTTCCTTGGCCTTGTAGTCCTGCACATTGGTGGACTTGTTCTTCTCCGCCCAGGCCTTGCTCATGACGCGGAAGTCGACGATGTTGCGCAGCAGGATGGGGTTGGGGCCTTCGAGCATCAGATCCACGGTGTAGTCGTCGACCTTCCTGATCTCCTTGATGCCGGCCACGTAGATCTGCATGGTGCCCTGGGGCTGGCGGATGCGGCCGAAGGTGAACACGACGTCATCGGCCGTGAACGGCGTGCCGTCGTGGAACTTGACGCCGCGGCGCAGCTCGAAGCGCACCTGGGTGGGCGAGATGTAGCTCCACTTGGTGGCCAGTGCCGGCTCCACCTCATGGTTGGCGTTGTAGCGCGTCAGACCCTCGTAGGCATGCATCAGCACGGCCAGGGTGGTGGCATGGTTCTGCGAATGCGGGTCCAGCGTGAGGATGTCGTTCTGCGCGGCCCAGCGCAGGCTGGCGGCGGGGCTGAGCGTGGCCCAGCTCAGGGCCAGGGACAGGGCCGCGAGTCTGAGGGGCTTGCTAATCATGTGGGTGCTCCGGGGTGGCGGTGCGACCCATGCTAGCGGCGGGCCGCTGGCCGCCTACCTATGGCTTGCCCGGGTGCTCGGGCCCCGCGGGCTCGATCTCGGCGTCGCAGCCGATGCCGGCGGCGATCATGCGGCGGCACCAGGCGCGCAGGCCGCGCTCGAGCAGGCGGCGCGGGCGCCCGCTCGGAAACCGGGCCAGGCCCAGCTGCGCGAGCGGGGCTTCCAACATGCCGCAGCGGTATTGCCGGAGCGCAGCGGACCATTGCAGCGCCTTGCAGGCCCCGTGGCGGCGCCGGCTCACCAGCACGCCCACGGGGCAGGGCTCGGCCAGGCAGCAGATGCCGCAGCCGTTGCAGGGTTCACCCAGCGCCGGCTTGAGCGGCGCGGCGGCTTCGATGTGGATGATGCGATGCTGCACGCCGCCCATCCTGCTTGGGGTCAGGTCTTGACGCCCAACTCGCGCAGCCGCTCCTCCAGATAGCTATGCGCGGTGTAGCGCTCCGACAGCACCACGTCGTTGCGCGGGTGCAGGAACAGCGGCAGCGAGACACGGCTCTTTGTGGCGCCTTCGCCCGTGGGGTTGACCACGCGATGCTGGGTGGAGGGGTAATAGCCTTGCGAGGCCTCCTGCAGCATGTCGCCGATGTTGATGATGAGCATGCCGAAATCGCAGGGCACGTCCACCCAGTTGCCGCTCATGTCCTGCACCTGCAGGCCGGGCTCGTTGGCGGCCGGCAGGATGGTCAGCAGATTGATGTCGCCATGGGCCGCAGCGCGCAGCGAGCCGGCGGGCTCCTGGCCGGTGAGGGGCGGGTAGCGCAGCACGCGCAGCAGGGTGTGGGTGCTGTCCTTGATCATGTTGGAGAGCGGCTCGCTGTAGCTCTTGGCGATCTCCGCCGGCGTGTGGCGCTCGACCCAGGACAGCAGCTCGGCCGCCAGGCCGTTCGCCACCTCGTAGTAACGCATCGCATCGGCGCGCAGGCGCTCGGGAATGCGGCCCCAGGGATAGATGTGGAAGTACTCCTTGATGTCCTTCTGCGTCGCGCCCTTGGCGGTCTCGGAGATGGCGGTGGAGAAGTAGCCGTCCTGGGTCTCCTTGGAGAACGCGAAGCCATGCTTGTCCTCGCCGTTGAAGAAGCCTAGCCAGTCGGCGTAGATCTTCTCCACCAGGGCCTGCGGTATCGGGTGGTTGACCAGCACACCGAAGCCGGTTTCGTGCAGGGAGCGGGTGAATTGCTCGGCCGCATCTGCGGCACGGTAATCGACGACTCGAACTTGCATGGGATCTCCTGATCTGTCCCGTCGCGCAGCCATTCAATCGCGGGGCTGGCGCGGGCGGAAGTTTACCAACGCGTAAGAAATTTGAGCCCGATGGCGGGCCGGCTGCGGGAAAGTGCGGATACCCGACAGCTTGGCCGGTCTGCCAATTTGTGCTTTGGTCGGGTATGACAGGAGTGCTACAGTCCGGCCCTTGAGACTTGAGGTCCTTCCCGTCCCCTTTTCTGGCAACAGTGAAGGCGGGTCGCAATCCGCCAACCGGTCGAGCCGTGTCGCGGAAGGTTTGTTAACCAGCCAACGTCCTGGATACCGGGGTGAAAGGTGAGCGAAATGATGCAGCAATACAGGTCGAATTCGTACCTGTTCGGGGGCAATGCGCCCTACGTCGAAGAGATGTACGAGGCCTACCTCGACAACCCGGGCTCCGTGCCTGACAACTGGCGCGCCTACTTCGACGCCCTCCAGCATGTGCCTGCCACCGATGGCAGCGACGCACGCGACGTGGCCCATGCGCCCGTGATCGAATCCTTTGCCCAGCGTGCCAAGGCCAATGCCTTCGGCAACAAGGCCTCCAGCAGCGACCTCGCCGTGGCCCGCAAGCAGGTGCATGTGCAGTCGCTGATTGCCGCCTACCGCTTCCTGGGCTCGCGCTGGGCCGACCTGGATCCGCTGCAGCGCACCGAGCGCCCGCGCATCCCGGAGCTGGAACCCTCGTTCTACGACCTGACCGAGTCCGATATGGACATCTCGTTCAGCGCCACGAACACCTATTTCTCCAAGGCCGAGAGCATGACCCTGCGCGAGATCGTGCAGGCCTTGCGCGAGACCTATTGCGGCTCGGTCGGTGCCGAGTACATGCACATCACCGATCCGGCCGAGAAGCGCTGGTGGCAGGAGCGGCTGGAATCGATCCGCTCCAAGCCCAGCTTCACGCCCGAGAAGAAGAAGCACATCCTCGATCGCCTGACCGCGGCCGAAGGCCTGGAGCGCTACCTCCACACCAAGTACGTGGGCCAGAAGCGCTTCTCGCTGGAAGGTGGCGAGAGCTTCATCGCCTCAATGGACGAGCTGGTGCAGCGCGGCGGCGAAAAGGGCGTGCAGGAGATCGTCATCGGCATGGCCCACCGCGGCCGCCTGAACGTGCTGGTGAACACGCTGGGCAAGATGCCCAAGGACCTGTTCGCCGAGTTCG
>Ga0208125_100629_pt1 | contig 17714 bp, 14 predicted proteins | sample LakWasM128_HOW14_2_FD_183938 | JGI IMG/M metagenome (GOLD analysis project Ga0208125, IMG submission 183938) | Freshwater sediment methanotrophic microbial communities from Lake Washington under simulated oxygen tension - Sediment Metagenome... | ecosystem: Environmental > Aquatic > Freshwater >... | reverse complement strand
CAAGCTTGGCTTTATCGATGGCTTGCGGAGCAAGGTCGCTTAAATTCTCTTGTATGCCCACATCGCAACGGATGGTGATGAGTTCGCGTGCAGTCGGCAACCAATCCAGCGCAGCGCGTAGATTCTCCCCCACTTTGCCGGTGATTTTGTCGGCATTTGCGACGATGTTGTTTAGTGAACCATATTCTTTTAGCCATTTAACAGCGGTTTTTGGGCCGACTTTTTCGACGCCAGGAACGTTGTCCGAGGTATCGCCAATCAACACTAGGTAATCAACCATTAGGCTAGGCGGAATACCGAATTTATTCTCAACGCCAGCAATATCTAGTACGTCATCGGTACGTCTAAAGGCGTCACGCATGGTGTTCACCACGGTGATGTGTTCATTCACTAACTGCGAAATATCTTTATCACCAGTTGAAATAATCGTTCTAATGCCTTCGCGCTCAGCTTGTTTCGCCAGCGCGCCAATTACGTCATCGGCCTCTACGCCAAATTCCACAATAAGTGGCCAACCCATCGCTTTAATCGCTTCATGTAGCGGCTCAATTTGTAAACGTAAATCATCAGGCATGCTGGCGCGATTCGCTTTATATTCTGCATAAATATCATCGCGAAAAGTTTTGCCTTTGGCATCAAAAACGCAGGCGCTATAATCACTAGGATAATCTTTGTGTAGACGGCGCAACATATTGAGCACACCTTGTATTGCACCTGTGGGTTCATTTTGGCTATTTCGTAAGTCAGGCATAGCGTGAAAAGCACGATACAGGTAAGATGAACCATCAACTAATAACAATGTTTTCATGAGTATTGAGTACCTAAATTATGTCGATTACAAAAAAAATTCCAAAACTTGCCGACCCAGACGTGCGTGGGCAACATCAAACTGGCCATGAGTCATGGCATGCATTCGAGATTATGGCAGAATTCGTGGATGCTACGGAGCGCCTGAAAGAAATTACCCCAGCGGTTTCTATTTTTGGTAGCGCCCGCACACCGCCTGACCACCCTTATTACAAGCTTACTGAAGATATCGCACGTTTGTTGAGTGACTCAGGCTTTAGTGTAATTTCAGGTGGCGGTCCTGGCATTATGGAGGCTGCTAATAAAGGTGCATTCGCCGGAAAGTCGCCTAGCGTAGGCCTAAATATTGAATTGCCTCATGAGCAAACGGGTAATTCTTATCAAGATATTAGCCAGAATTTTAAACATTTTTTCATGCGTAAAGTAATGTTTGTAAAGTATGCCAGCGCTTATGTGGTGATGCCGGGCGGCTTTGGTACGCTAGATGAAGTGATGGAGGCCATTACCTTAGTGCAAACTGGTAAAAGTTTGAAAATGCCTATTATCTTGGTCGGAGAGGCGTTCTGGCGCGGCTTGGTAGATTGGATTAAAACAACTTTAGTCGATGAGAAGATGATTTCGGCTGAAGACCTAGATTTAATTCAAGTGATTGATGAGCCAAAAGACGTTGTCGAGGCGATATTCAAACATTATGAAACGCGTGGATTCAAATTGTCTGCGGAAGAGGAACGCGTGCAGCTTTATTTATAGTAAATGCGTTATATTGGCTCGTAATTTGCTAAAATCAATACATCAGGTTTCGATTCAATTTTAAAGAATAGGTGTCAGGCCATGCGTAAGATCTCTAATAGTATTATCTGGAAAAATGTAGCACTTTTGCTAGCGCTTGGTGTAGCGCAGCTGCCGTCAATGGCTGCTGCGGAAACACCTAAAGCTAAAACGCCACCTGCAGATTTGCAGCCTTTAGAAGATATTCCACCACCTGCGATTACTAATGATGATAACGCGGATGAGCCACAAATCACCATCATCAAGAAAAAAGGTGAGACGATTGAGGAGTATCGTATTAACGGTCAGCTTTACATGATGAAAATTACGCCAGCACACGGTGTGCCGTATTACATGCACAAAGAGGACCAAAATGGTGGTTGGGTGAACGATGGTCCAAGTCAGCCTATGAGTATTCCTAAGTGGACAATTTTTAGGTTTTAATGAAACCACTACTATAAAAATAAAGAGGGTATATCGCCCTCTTTATTTATTTAACACTCCCAATTACTAGCTACCTATTAATAATTTTACAACTCTCAATCCATACTCTAATTTATGTCAGTATTTACCTCGGTCAGTATTCCACAATTACAAACTTGGCTGCAAGATTACGCGATAGGCGAACTTGTAGAGCTAAAAGGTATTTCATCTGGCATTACTAACACAAACTACTTTGTGACGACTCAACACAATGGCCTTCAAAATAAGTTTGTACTGACCCTGTTTGAGCACAATGCATTAGAAGAACTGCCGTATTTTATTGATTTGATGAGCCATCTAGCGGCACATGGTATTCCTTGTCCTAAACCAATTGCAGACAAAGCTGGCGCTAGTTTGCACATGCTTAATGGTAAACCTGCAGCCTTAATTAGTTGCCTGAACGGTCGGGATGTTGAAACGCCAAACGTATTGCAATGTGCTGCAGTTGGCGCAGTATTGGCAAAAATGCATATTGCTGGACAGTCTTTTGAAGCGGAATTTCCGCAGCACGATAGTCATAATCAGCGCGGCATGGATTGGCGTGTTAAAACTGCTGCGCAAGTGTTGCCGCACTTAGCAACGGCAGATCAGCAATTGTTAAAAGAGACTTTAGCTTTTCAAGCTGAGTTTGATACAACCCAATTGCCTATGGGCGTGATTCACGCAGATTTGTTCCGTGATAATGTATTGTTTGATGGCAATGAAATCGGCGGCTTGATTGATTTCTATTATGCCTGCCACGATGTACTGGCTTATGATTTGGCGATTGCAGTCAATGATTGGTGTGTGAATGCCGATGGTAGTTTAGATACGGCTAGGTTAGATGCTATGCTCAATGCGTATCAAGCGGTTAGACCATTCACGTCAGCCGAGCATGCAGCATGGCCAGCCTTGTTGCGCATCGCCGCATTACGTTTTTGGTTGTCTCGTTTGTATGATCAGGTCTATCCGCAAGCGGGTGAGTTGACGCATGCAAAAGACCCTAACCATTTTCAAAGAATCTTGAAATTACGCACTCATTTAGTTGAGTCAATATAGAGAAAAAATATCATGACAGAAAACTCAATCAGTACAACTTTAGAGAGCCGACAAGTTCCAGCAGGCAATGCTTGGGTTTGGATTGTGAGCGGCTTTAATTTGTTTAAAGCCAACCCAGTGATGTGGATTGTGATTTTGCTGATTTATTTAGCGATTATTATTCCGATCTCATTCATCCCAGTGATTGGTTCTGTAATCACCACATTGTTAGCTCCTGTCTTTGCCGCAGGTATGATGTGGGGCTGTAAAGCACTCGTACTAAAACAAGATTTGGAAATCAATCATTTATTTGAAGGCTTTAAGAAAAATACCGCGCAGTTGATTTCTGTGGGCGGTGTTTATATGTTGAGCCTGCTAGTGATTATGGTGATAGTGGTTTTAATGCTAGATAAAGATACCATTGAGTTGTTAATGAAAGGTCAAGAGGTCAGTCCAGCGCAAGCCAATGCCATGACTTTGCCAATTTTAATCGCTATGCTTTTTATTGTGCCGATATTGATGGCCTATTGGTATGCACCTGTTTTGATTGGCTTACATAATTTAGCTGTGTTGGATGCGATGAAGTTGAGTTTTATTGCATGCTTAGAAAACATGCTACCGTTTTTGCTTTACGGTTTGATTTTTATGGTGATATTAGTGGTTGCGATTATTCCGTTTGGCTTAGGCTTAATCGTTGCTGTGCCTGTGATGATGACGAGTTTGTATACTAGTTACGTGGATGTTTTTAATATCACAGAATCAGCTGATTAAAACACGCCATTTCAATTTAATGCCGTGTTAAGTTCTCACTAAATTGGTGCTGAATGGGCGCTAAATGGGCGTAAGTTTAGCAAACTCCAGCGCTAACCATTTCAGCCCTTCACGGCCAAAATTCACCTGCACGCGCATATCATTTGCGTTGCCTTCGTAACTCACAACCACGCCATTCCCAAACTTAGTATGTGCTACTTGCTGGCCTATTTTCCAAGGCATGGCGCTTTTCTGGTTGCTGCTTTGTTGTTTGCTCATCATGGCTGGCAGCTCGCTGTAGTCGCGGTTACTGCCTGACCTTGCGACAGGTTTGCTGTTTAAACGCTTGAGTAACTCTTCTGGAATCTCATCTAAAAAGCGTGATGGAATGCCGTAACGTACTTTGCCATGCAACATGCGACTTTGCGCGTGGCTTAAGTAGAGCCTTTGCCTAGCGCGGGTGACCGCAACATACATCAAGCGACGCTCTTCTTCTAAGCCTGCATTCTCAAACAAACTTTGCTCATGTGGACATAGTCCTTCTTCTAAACCGCTGATAAAGACTGCTTTGAATTCTAGACCTTTGGAGGCATGCACTGTCATTAATTGCAAGGCTTCGCGCCCTACGTCCGCTTGGTGCTCACCTGCTTCTAGGCTGGCATGGCTTAAAAATTGTGTGAGTAAATCTTGTTCTGTTTCGCCATCCACATTGTTATGGTTGCCAAAATCTTTGTTGGTAAACGATACGGCAGCTGTCACCAACTCTTTCAAGTTTTCTATGCGGTCTTCGCCTTCTTTATCATTTTCATAATGGGCTACTAGACCTGACATGGTGATAGCTAATTCAGTCAATTCACGCAGACTAATGCCATAAGCGTTGTCAACCATCTGTCTAATCAGGGCAACAAAGCCTTCAATGCCTTTAGCGCCAAGTTTACCGTTACCAACCTTGTTAATCGCGGCTTGCCAGATGCTACAGTTTTCTGCACGAGCCACTTCTTGTAACTGCTCAAGGCTACGTGCTCCAATGCCGCGTGTTGGGAAATTAATGACACGCAACAATGCTGTGTCGTCATTGGCATTAGCGATTAAGCGCATATAGGCTAGTGCATGCTTAATTTCTGCTCGCTCAAAAAATCGTAAGCCACCATAGACGCGATAAGGTAAGTTGGCGTTAAACAGTGCTTGCTCTAAAATGCGCGACTGCGCATTCGAGCGGTAGAGTAGGGCGATCTCACCTAATGATGTGCCTTCGCAATGTAGCATTTTAATTTCATCAACGATGAATTGCGCTTCGTCCGTATCGTTATAAGCGTCGTACACGCGCACAGGTTCGCCAGCGCCTGCGCTAGTCCATAAGTTTTTGCCTAAGCGATTGTTGTTGTGCGAAATAATCGCATTGGCGGCATCTAGAATATTGCTGTGAGAACGGTAATTTTCTTCCAGCTTTACCACATTTTGTACTTTAAAATCTTTTTCAAAGTCGCGCATATTGCCCACCCGTGCGCCGCGAAAGCCATAGATAGATTGGTCATCATCGCCCACAGCGAACATGCAATTGTCTTCACCAGCGAGTAGTTTTAGCCACAAATATTGTAGGCGATTGGTATCTTGAAATTCATCCACTAAGATATATTTAAAGCGGCTTTGGTAATGACCACGGATATTGGCATCGCGTTCCAGTAACTCATAGCAACGCAATAACAGCTCGGCAAAGTCAGCTACGCCATCGCGCTGACATTGCTTGTCGTACTCATCAAAAATCTCGCGCATTTTGGTGGAATGTGGGTCGTAGGCTTCTACCGCATGCGCGCGTAAACCTTCGTCTTTACAGCCATTGATAAAGTTTTGCACTTGCTTAGGTGGAAACTTTTCATCATCCACATTCATGAGTTTCATCAAACGTTTAATCACAGATAACTGGTCTGCAATATCTAAAATCTGAAAGCTTGCTGGTAGACCAGCCTCGCGATGGTGAGCGCGCAATAAACGATTGCACAATCCGTGGAATGTGCCAACCCACATGCCACGTGTGTTGATTGGCAAGGATGCCGTAATACGCGTGAGCATTTCTTTAGCGGCTTTGTTAGTAAAGGTCACGGCTAATAAGCCTGTGGGCGAAACTTGCCCAGTCTGAATTAGCCATGCAATACGTGCAGTCAGTACGCGCGTTTTGCCGCTACCTGCACCCGCTAAAATCAGCGCGGATTGTTGTGGTAGGGTGACAGCCTCTAGCTGCTTATTATTAAGGCCAGTGAGTAAAGTAGATTCGGTTTCCATGACGATATTATCGCATGGGATTAGTTAAAACTTAGGAAGTAATCTGATTACAAAACGATACAAAATGTTACAAAAAATAGAGAACTAAAGCTAAATAAGTCCAGTCTGTACTTACATGATAGCTAAATTAGACTTTAGCTAGCTTTCCGCTTCTTTCCTCCCTGAGCGGAAGCCTTAGACAATAAGGCGTTTCGCCCCAACTCTTTCCCCTTTGAGTTGGGGCTTTTTTTTACCTATTTTATAAGCTCTTTCAAGAGGTATTTTATAAATAAGACAATAAAACTAAAGCTTATTACCTGTTTGCTTGATTCGACTTTAGATATGATACAAGTTTACAAGTAGTCTATTGTCAGAAGGATTTGCTTTGCTAAAACCTGAAATTCTAAAGAATGAGTCAGCACGGCTTTCAGCATTAGCGCGGTATGAAGTTCTGGATACCGTGTGCGAACAGGAGTTCGATGACATTACGCTACTGGCATCCCAAATATGTGAAGTTCCTATTGCGCTGATTTCTCTAATCGATGAGCACAGGCAGTGGTTTAAAAGCAGAGTTGGTTTAGATGCTACGGAAACCCCGCGAGACATTTCGTTTTGTGGTCATGCTATCCATCAAAATGTCTTATTTGAAGTAACAAATGCACTTAACGATAGTCGATTTGCAGATAACCCATTAGTTACTGGTGCACCAAATATCCGGTTTTATGCAGGCATGCCAATTATCACTGGCGATGGTTTGGCACTTGGCACCCTGTGTGTGATTGACCGTAAACCGCATGAGCTTACTTTAAGGCAACGCGATATGCTGGTGGTGCTTGCTCGGCAAGTCATGCGCTTACTGGAAGCCAAAGTAGCTTCAAAACATTTACTATGGCTTTCTGATGAGGTGAATAAGAGAGCCGTTTTTAAAAAAGCATTATTGGCTTCTGCGGCGGATAGCATTATTTCAACCACGCCTGATGGCGTTATTCTTACTTTTAATCAAGCGGCAGAACGCTTATTGGGTTACAAGCAAGAAGAGTTGATTGGTATCCATACCCCTGCTATTTTTCACGATCCAGACGAGGTTTTAGCTAGAGCTGCCGACCTGAGTCTTGAATTTGACCAAACGATAGCACCAGGTTTTGAAGCATTTGTATCTAAAGCGCGATTAGGTATGGCAGATATTCATGAGTGGAGTTATATCCGTAAAAATGGCACTAAAGTGCCCGTTAGGTTAGCAGTTTCTGCGATGCATGATGAGCAAGGCAATATCATAGGATTCATCGGTATCGCTAGTGATATTAGCGAGCGTAAAAATCAAGAAAATGCCATATTTACTGCCACCAGTCAGCTGGAAGCCTCTATTGAGGCTATTCCTGATTTAGTGTGGATGAAAAATATGAAGGGTGAGTTTTTACGATGCAACCGTTCTTTTGAGCGGTTTTTAGGCAGTGATAAGCCCGATGTTATTGGCAAAACTGATTACGATTTTTTTGATAGAGAATCGGCAGATTTTTTTAGGTACCACGACAGAGTAGCCACTGGTCAAGATTTCCCGCTAATTACTGAAGAGTGGCTTACCTTTAATGATGGCTATTGTGGTTTGTTTGAGGTGACTAAAACTGGCATCAAGGATATCGATGGCAATCTCATTGGTACGCTAGGCATGGCGCACGATATTACTGAACGTAAGAACATTGAATTAAAATTGCGGCGCAAGCGTGAAGCTATGCAAGCGCTGAATGATATTTCATCGCAGACGATCAATACATATTACAAGCAGCAGATAAAGGAAGCACTTGTCGTAGCTGCCAAGTATTTGGGCATGGAAATTGGGATATTAAGTAAGGCTCAAGATAATAGCTGCAGTATAGATGTACACAGTTCGCCCGATGCGACTTTATATGATGGTTTAGAGTTCTCTTTTGAAGATAGCTACTGTTCCTTATTATTTCAGGCTGACGACGTTGTTTTTGTCGAGCAGATGAAGAGTTCGCAATATGCAAACCATCGATGCTATTCCATCATGGGTTTTGAGTCTTTTATTGGATTACCCATAGTGGTGGATGAGCAGCGTTATGGCTTGGAGTTTCAGTCTTATCAGGCACACTCCAATGGATTCGATGCGACAGAGATAGACTTTTTGCATCTGCTTTCTCGTTGGGTAGTTGGCCTTATTCGACGCCATAATCTTTCTGAGCAAATTGCTAAGAGTAAGGAGCGCCTGGATTTAGCACTTGATGGTGCCAGTCTTGGTCTGTGGGATTTGGATGTGCCATCGGGTAAGGCTTTTTTCAATGCACGTTGGGCTGAAATGCTAGGCTATCAATTATCAGAGATTGAGCCGTCTATGGATACATTTGTGAGGTTGTTACATCCTGACGAGAAAGATGAAGTATTAGCCGCCGTAGAGGCACATTTTAAAGGTAAAACTGCTGATTTCTCATTAGAGTTCAGAATGCAGCACCAAGATGGTAGTTGGGTTTGGGTTTACGATCACGGACGCGTGATGGAGCGCAATGCGGTTGGCGCACCTATCAGAGTGCTTGGCACACACATGGACATTTCTAAGCGTAAGGCAACGGAGTTATTAGCGAACTCCAATGCCGAATTGCTGCGTCGAACCAACAATATGGCGAAAGTGGGTGGCTGGGAACTTAATCTAGCCACCATGAGCATTTACTGGTCAGAAGGTATCAAGCGCATTCATGATGTGGCAGATGATTATGTGCCAGATATTACTAAAGCCATTAGTTTTTATACACCAAAATCAAGGACCATCATTAGCGCAGTTGTTAACAATGCGATTGAAAATGGTACGTCTTGGGATGTGGAGCTAGAGCTAATTACGGCCAAAAATAATCATAAATGGGTGCGGGCGCAGGGCGACGCCATTTATGGAAATGGTAAAGTTGTTCGATTGGTGGGGGCTTTTCAAGATATTACTCAACAAAAAAATGCTGAAGATGCCATTAAGCAGCTGGCTTTTTATGATGTATTAACAGAATTACCAAATCGAAGGCTATTGTTAGATCGCCTTGAGCGCGCCTTACTTAGTAGTGCTAGAAGTGAACGCTACGGCGCATTAATATTTATAGACTTAGATAACTTTAAAACTTTAAATGACAAACTTGGACATGATGTAGGCGATGCTCTATTAAAGCACGTGGCGTTGCGGCTGCAGAGCTGTTTAAGAGATTGCGATACCGTGGCAAGGTTTGGCGGTGATGAGTTTGTAGTGATGCTAGAAAATCTTGATACAGCATCATTAGAAGCTAAAAATCAGGTTGAAAAGATTGGCGCCAAAATTATTCACGCACTCAATCAGTCTTACGAGATAGTGCCACATGGCTATTACAACACGCCTAGCTTAGGTGTTACGATGTTTTGTGGCAAAAATGACACGGTAGACGAAGCGCTAAAACGTGCGGATATTGCTATGTACCAAGCAAAGTCTGCAGGTAGAAATTGTTTACGATTTTTTGACCCGACAATACAGGCTAATGCAGATATTAAAGCGAACCTAGTTGAAACGCTACGCTATGGTATAGCCAACAATCAATTAGTATTGCACTACCAACCACAAGTAGACAGGGCTGGCGTAGTCACTGGCGCAGAAGCGTTGGTACGATGGAATCACCCGCTACAAGGCATGATTTCTCCGCTAGAGTTTATACCATTAGCAGAAGAGATGGGGCTTATCTTACCGTTAGGTAAGTGGGTGTTAGAAACTGGCTGCAAGCAGCTCGTTTCTTGGGCTGGATCTAAAGATACGGAACACCTGAATTTATCAATTAACGTCAGCGCTAGACAATTTCATCAGCCAGATTTTGTAGCACAAGTGCTAGACGTCTTAAGAGTTACAAACGTTAATCCGCAAAGGTTAAAACTTGAGCTTACGGAAAGTATGCTAGTGGATGATATGGATGACGTGATTGCCAAGATGAACTTGCTGCAAGCTGAGGGGATTAGATTCTCATTAGATGATTTTGGCACAGGATTCTCATCATTAAGCTATTTAAAACAGTTGCCTCTTTATCAACTGAAAATCGATAAATCTTTTGTGCAAGATGTTTTGCACGACCAGAATGATGCGGTCATTGCCCGTACTATTGTTGCGCTTGCAAGCAGCTTGGGCTTATCTGTGATTGCAGAAGGGGTAGAAGTTGAAGGACAGCGAGATTTCTTAGAAGAAATCGGCTGTTATGAATATCAGGGTTATTTGTTTAGCCGCCCACTCCCTATAGAGGATTTTGAAGTCTATAGAAAGTCCTTACATAATTAGATAAACAGTTCTGAATGATAGGTATTAAATAAAAAAAGCCTCACGATTGTGAGGCTTTTTTGATATTTTGTTATTGCATCAACCTGACGTAAAACTGGCAAGCTGATGCAAAATCAAAAGGTGATTACATCATACCGCCCATGCCACCCATACCGCCCATATCACCGCCACCCATTGCTGGTGCGTCGTCTTTAGGTAGTTCAGCAACCATACAATCAGTAGTCAACATCAAGCCAGCTACTGAAGCAGCATTTTGCAATGCAGAACGCGTTACTTTAGTTGGGTCTAAGATACCCATTTCAATCATATCGCCGTATGTTTCGTTAGCAGCGTTGTAACCGTAGTTGCCTTTACCTGCAGCAACGTTGTTTACAACTACTGAAGGCTCAACACCAGCATTTTGTGTGATTTGACGTAATGGTTCTTCAACAGCACGCAGTACGATTTTGATACCAGCATCTTGGTCTAAGTTATCACCTTTAACCAAAGCAATTGCTGCACGTGCGCGAATCAATGCAACGCCACCACCAGCAACAATACCTTCTTCAACTGCTGCACGTGTTGCGTGTAATGCATCTTCAACGCGAGCTTTTTTCTCTTTCATTTCGATTTCAGTCGTAGCGCCAACTTTAATCACTGCAACACCGCCAGCTAATTTAGCTACGCGTTCTTGCAATTTTTCACGATCGTAGTCGCTTGAAGCTTCTTCGATTTGTGTTTTGATTTGAGCGATACGTGCTTTGATGTTGCCTTCATTGCCAGCGCCATCAATGATGATCGTATTTTCTTTACCTACTTCAATACGTTTAGCTTGACCTAAATTCTCAAGTGTTACGTTTTCAAGTTTCAAGCCAACTTCTTCAGCAATCACTGTACCGCCAGTTAACATCGCGATGTCTTCCAACATAGCTTTACGACGATCACCGAAACCAGGTGCTTTAACAGCTGTTGTTTTCAAGATGCCACGGATGTTGTTTACAACCAATGTTGCCAATGCTTCGCCATCAACGTCTTCAGCAATGATCAATAATGGACGACCAGATTTAGCGACTTGCTCTAAAGTTGGTAGTAAATCACGGATGTTTGAGATTTTTTTGTCGTGTAACAATACGAATGGATTATCTAACAACGCAATTTGACGCTCTTGGTTGTTGATGAAGTATGGTGACAAGTAGCCACGGTCAAACTGCATACCTTCAACTACGTCTAATTCGCTTTCAAGGCCTGAACCGTCTTCAACAGTAATTACGCCTTCTTTACCTACTTTGTCCATTGCATCAGCAATGATTTTACCGATAGTTTCATCAGAGTTAGCTGAAATAGAACCAACTTGCGCGATTTCTTTGCTAGTTGTACATGGTTTTGATTGCTCTTTTAAGTTTGCAATCGCAGCAGCAACTGCTTTATCGATACCACGTTTTAAATCCATTGGGTTCATACCAGCGGCAACAGATTTCATACCTTCACGAATAATCGCTTGAGCTAAAACTGTAGCAGTTGTTGTACCGTCACCAGCGATGTCAGAAGTTTTTGAAGCTACTTCTTTTACCATTTGTGCGCCCATGTTTTCGAATTTGTCTTTTAATTCGATTTCTTTAGCCACTGAAACACCATCTTTAGTGATGGTTGGAGCGCCATAAGAGCGCTCTAATACTACGTTACGGCCTTTAGGACCTAGAGTTACTTTAACTGCGTTAGCTAAAATGTTAACGCCGTTTGTCATTTTTTGGCGAACTTCATCGCCGAATCTTACGTCTTTTGCTGCCATGTTATTGCTCCTAAGTTCTTAATTTCGGTTGATATTTTCTGTCGAAATTATTCGACGAAATGTCCCTGTTGAGATTACTCAACGATTGCCATAATGTCTTCTTCACGCATTACCAATAGCTCTTCGCCATCTACTTTTACAGTTTGGCCTGCGTATTTACCGAACAACACTTTATCGCCAACTTTAACGTCTAAAGCGATTACTTTACCGCTGTCATCACGTTTGCCAGAACCAATGGCTTGCACAATACCTTGATCAGGTTTTTCTGTAGCACTATCAGGAATCACAATGCCAGAAGCGGTTGTACGTTCTTCTTCTGAGCGTTTAACAATGACGCGATCGTGTAAAGGACGAATTTTCATAAGGTTCTCCAAAAATTAAATAACTAAAATAAACATCACAACTCATACATTAAGCTGTGAATAAAACTAATGTTGATCACACTAAAATTTATTGCACATGGCTTGCAAGCCATGCAAAGCGAGTGCGATTTTAGCACTCAAACCATGAGAGTGCTAGATGGTGTGTTGATTATTGGGTTGGATTGGGAAATTTCAAGATTAAATATAGAAAAATTGTGATAAAAACCTTATGCTGTGTACTGTATTTAATATTTAAAGTAAGCAAATGTCACAAAATGAATCTGCGATTGAGCAAATTAACTTAGGTTTTAATGAGCAAGAAGACCGGCTCTTACTTAAAGTAGGCCTTGTTGATAAAACCGAAGTGGCGGTTTGGATTACGCGCCGTGTATGCAAAAGCATGTGGAATTTGCTTAACGGCGTGGCGAATACCACTATGCCGACTGCTCCACAATTTGCGCTCCCTGCAATATCAACGCCTAAAGCTAAAGGCGAAGCCATCGATAGCTTTTCGCGCGAAGCAACTGAGCTGAAAGAAATCGAGAATCTAGACTTCAAATCCGAATATCTCGTTGACCGTGAATCACGCTTTGAAGCGCCCATGCTAGCTGCTCAATGCCTGATTGTTGGTGTGGTTAACTCGCCGCCACAATTAGAGCTGCAATGTACTAACGGACAGTCCGTTAAAATCGCACTCACTCCTCAACTTGTTCATGCCGTCACGAATATGATGCAGCTAGCCACTCGCGAAGCTGGCTGGGATTTGTTGATGACTATCGACAGTAGAGAAGTAAGCATTATTTCATCGCACCAAACGGTGCATTAGGCATATCAATCATGCAATATCGTCAATTAGGAAACTCAGACCTTAACGTATCTTCAGTCTGTTTGGGCACCATGACTTATGGCGACCAAAACACACAAGCAGAAGCACACGAACAGCTCGATTATGCTTTAGCGCAGGGCATTAATTTTATTGATACTGCCGAGATGTATCCCGTTCCGCCTAAGGCAGAAACCTTTACGCGTACCGAAACCATGATTGGCCATTGGCTTAAAAACCAAGCGCGCGATAAGATTATTTTAGGCAGCAAAGTCGCCGGGCGTAACCGTGGACTTAGCTGGATACGCAATGGAGACGAGTCTCTGACCAAAGCGAATATTCGCAACGCTATTCATGACTCATTAAAACGCTTACAAACCGATTATATAGACTTGTACCAGCTGCATTGGCCAGAGCGCAATGTGCCATTGTTTGGACAATATCAATTTGACCCTAAATTAGAGTTCGATGCACAAGGCAATCAAAAAGCTTGGGTGAGTATACATACGCAATTAGAAACGCTGGCAGAACTGATAGAAGAAGGCAAAGTACGTGCGATAGGGCTTTCCAATGAGCAGCCGTGGGGCATCATGGAGTTTCTGCGCATCAGTAAAGAATATAACTTGCCGCGTGTTGCCACTTTGCAAAACAGCTATCACTTAATGAATCGCACGATTGATTTTGGTATTAGCGAAATTTTATATCGTGAAAATGTGAGTTTGCTAGCTTACTCTCCGCTGGCTTTTGGACATTTAACCGGTAAATATATTGACGACCCGCAAGCTAAAGGCCGTGTCACCATGTTCTTGGGCTACGCGCAACGTTACAATAAACCGAATGTCGCTGCCGCCAGCGCCGCCTATGCCAAATTAGCGCGTGATAACGGTTTAACGCCAACGCAACTAGCATTAAGCTTTGTGATGCACCGCTGGAGCGTAACGAGTACCATTATTGGTGCGACCAGCATGGCGCAGTTGCAAGAAAATATTGCTGCTTGGAACACAACGTTATCGCTAGAAGTATTGAAGGAAATTGAGAAACTGCATCTAGCGATGACGAATCCAGCACCTTAAGTTTCCAGTAAACAAATTTACAGCATCTAAATTAGATTTTTTTAAATTGTATAAATAGAAAAGAAAGTAACCATGAGCACTTTACCAGCATGTCCAAAATGTAATTCAGAATATACTTACGAAGATGGCGATAACTACGTTTGCCCAGAATGTGCGCACGAATGGTCAAAAAGTGCAACTGCAGATGGTGCTGAGGATACAAAAGTCGTACGTGATTCTAACGGCAACGTGCTGCAAGATGGCGATACCGTCACGGTGATAAAAGACCTGAAAGTAAAAGGTTCGTCATTGGTAGTTAAGGTGGGAACCAAAGTTAAAAACATCCGTCTTGTAGATGGTGACCATGACATTGATTGCAAAATTGATGGAATCGGTGCGATGAAGCTAAAGTCTGAGTTCGTTAAAAAAGCCTAAAGCGCGAGCGTTGCCTGTAAGATGAAGGTAGATACAAAATGCAGCTTCTTACTGCTGCATTAATCAAGTATCAACAGAGTTTTTTTATTCTCTTAGTTATTCAATAATAAACAGCGTAACAACTTACACACAGCGGATAACTTAGATGAACAATTTTAAAAGTAAAACTATGCAGGCGTTTTTCTTAGTTTTATGGATGCCTACAGCTTTATTAGCGCAAGAAACAGTGACAGTGGAGCAGGCTTTAATCAAGTGTAAGAAGCTCTACCCTAATGACTTCGAGGCAAAAAAACGTTTATCTTGCTTTGATAGTATTAATACCCCTAAAGAGCTTTTAGAAGAAGCAGCTAACACTCTATCTAATAGCCCCGAGAAAGCGCATTCAATCGACATAGCATTAGCAACTAGCCCATCTATCGCCATTGAAAAATCTAGTCCAAGGCTAAGTTATTTGGAAAGAAAGTGGCGGCTAACATCACAAGGTGACTGGAATATAAGCGATTTTGAAACTTATAAATCTAATTATCTATTAGTTACCAAAACCAACAACACGAATGATGTGCCTCAATCACCTAGTCAATTTAATAATGTAGATAGAAACTTAAATGACAAAGACCTAAAGTTTCAGATCAGCCTGAAAACAGAGGTGATGAATAACATACCACTTATTCGTGACTTACCTTATGTCACCAGCTCGAGAATATGGGCCGCTTATTCACAGCAGTCAAATTGGCAGGTGTTTGATTCAAAAGCTTCAAGACCGCTGCGTGAGAATAATTATGAGCCTGAAATCATGTTATCTCTGGGTATAGACAATCAGGTCAATGGAGAAAAGAAGCACTATATTCCAAGAATGTTAAATCTAGGGCTAGTACATCAGTCAAACGGTCGCTCTAATCCTACTTCAAGAAGTTGGAATCGCTTGTATCTCGAAAGTGGGTGGGAATTGACCGATAATGTCTCTCTCATGGTGCGCCCTTGGTGGCGGATACCTGAAAGCGAAGATGATAATCCTGACATTGAAAAGTATCTAGGTTATGGAGACATGGCAATCAGATGGGAAGATGATGCTCGTAAAAACGCCGCAACCTTAACGCTAAGAAATAACCTACGCAGTGATAACAAAGGATATGCTCAGCTAGATTTGCAAAGGCAAGTACTCAATAACCCATATTTGAAACTACATTTAATGGCTTCAACTGGTTATGGTGCAAGCTTGCTAGATTACAACTACGATCAAACAATTTTCGGTGTTGGCATTTCTCTAGGTGAGTAAGCAGGCGACCAATCACAGTAAACAAAGCGCAGCATGCTTTATTTTAAATATGTTTTTTTAATGAGTGATTTGTATATTATTTAAGTTTAAAGTCATGTTTCTACGTTCTGTTAATTAAGAAAGGTTTATATGTTTAATAGTCAATTCTGTAGTAAATGGTCGCCTTGCATTTTAGGCATGCTTCGCATCGTTACTGGGTTTCTTTTCCTTCAACATGGCAGTGCAAAGTTGTTAGGTATGCCGCATGTTGCAATGTTTGATGGTTTGCAATTAATGTCTTTAATGGGGCTTGCTGGCGTGCTTGAGCTGGTTGGAGGCACGCTGGTGATGATAGGTTTGTTTACTCGACCAGCTGCATTCATTTTATCTGGGCAAATGGCAGTGGCTTATTTTATGGCACATGCGCCAGGCGGATTCTTACCAATCTTGAATCAAGGTGAGTTGGCTGTTATGTTTAGCTTCGTATTCTTGTACTTTAGTGCCGCAGGCGGGGGTGCATTTAGCTTGGATTCAATGCTCAAAAAATCTTAAGCAAGATGTCAATAATATTGATGGAAGGCAAGCTTCCAGTAGGCACTTGAATTCTGCAAACTGGCCAACTCATCATTTACAACTTTTAGCTTCAAGGCCTTTTCGCGTGAAACATCACCATTTGTGGTGGGCCCATTTTTATCACAGGTTTACGAATGCTGCCCATCACGTGCATTTCACAAGGTTTGCAGTCAAATTTTAAGGTAAATCTGTCGTTACCATTGATAAGCGTCATTGGTTCTGCAGTCACGGTGCCTTGCACACCAATTACGCCTTTAGCCTCTTTTGGGCACAGTCCGTGGCTAAAGCGCAGGCAGTGCTTGGTAATCATGAGTGGTACTTCGCCTAACTCTTTGTTGGCTTCATACGCGTGTGCAATAAGTTTAACTCCGTGTTTCTCGTAAAAAGTACGAGCTTTTTGGTTGTAAACATTAGCCAAATAACTGAGCGTATCTTCTGGAAAAATAGCAGGTGGCACTGCGGCTGGTTTACGAGGCGGTCGAACATAGGCAGCTTGACGAATCTTTTGTAATTGCACAATGGCATCGCGACGTAAATTGTTCACCACTGAGGCGGGTACAAACCAAGCTTGAGTCGTCTGTATGTAGACTTCAGTGGCAGTGAAATCGGTATTGCCTAGTTTACTTAAATTATCACGTAAGCTAGCTTCAGCTTTTTCTTGATTGTCAGCAAATAGCTTATCGGCTGGACATTCTACCGTTGCACTAAGACCAGCCTCATCTGTCACGCTGAGCGTAAAGCCATTGCTGGTTTCAGCAAAAATCATTTGCAGTGCCATTTTGCGTGTTGCTGAGTATTTCTCAAGCAAGCGCATAAATGCATGATCTCGATTGCGATACACCGTCATATTGTTTCTAATATCGACTGGCATCTCATTTGGGTATAGCTTTTTGCCATTCACGGTATTCACACGCAAGCCGACTAACTCTTTGTGCACATCAAAAAAGCATACGCCATCGCCATTGTGTAGTTGCGTATCTGTTTCAACTTCAAAAAAGTCTTTACCGACTTTGCTTACTTTACCTAAAATTTCGCCCGAAAATTTAGGCGTATCAAACGCGCCAATATCACCTTTAC
>Ga0208125_100620_pt1 | contig 17974 bp, 16 predicted proteins | sample LakWasM128_HOW14_2_FD_183938 | JGI IMG/M metagenome (GOLD analysis project Ga0208125, IMG submission 183938) | Freshwater sediment methanotrophic microbial communities from Lake Washington under simulated oxygen tension - Sediment Metagenome... | ecosystem: Environmental > Aquatic > Freshwater >... | reverse complement strand
GCTCAAGACCAAACCGCTGCGAAAGCGGACGAAGGAAACGGCAAGCCAGCCTCAACGCTTGAGTTCAAACGACGAAAAGGTCCTGGCGCACCTGAAAAAGGTATTGGACCGCCGCAGTTGGGTGACTTTGACCCAGGGGACCATTGCCCAAGGGGCGGGAATCCCTCTGGGTTCCGTCGGCTTGGCGATGAGGAGGTTGGTTGCCGCCGAGGCTGTGCGCGAGCGGGGCAAAGGGACTTATCGGCTGGCATAGTGCGGCATGCAATTCACTTTTGAATCCACCTGCCTTAGTGGACCATTTATGTCGTGGTGAGCAACGACACCTTATGGGTAGTGGAATGCATTCTTAGTCTGTCCAACGAATTGCCTGGATGCAATCCGCTGACGAAAGAATACCGAAACAGATCAGTAGGTTAGCCAAGATATCTCAAAAGATGTCAAACGCATTTCCTCGCGATTGTTAAACTAGTTACCTCACCCGCCTGGTCCGAACTGATGGCGTGTGCGATTTTCATCACCTATTTTTATGCTTAAGATAATGTAGCATTATCTTATAAACAACTATCCGAGTGCTGGAAAGCCCAATCATTTTGTCAGACCAAGGAGGAGCTGGTCAGGAGTGGGCGAGCCGTTTCGTTGCCGAAAGACGCGCCGATGGCATTGCGCAAGGCCGCAGGGCTGGCGGTGAGGGCAGCCCGAGGCCAGGACTATGGGGTGGACTTGTGAATCCTAGTGCGACTTTGCCACTATCACCTGATGACGATAGACAGCACGCCACTGCCCACAATAGGAGATTTATAAGTGAAAAAACTTACCGTTTTGCTGGTTGTAGCAGGCACGTTGTCGATGGTATCCGGGTGCAAAGAGAACAAGCCGGCCGAAGTCGTTCAAACCGTCGATTGGTACAAGGCCCACGAGGCCGAACGCACCGAAGTCCTGGCGAAATGCAGGTCGAATCCCGGCGAGCTGGCCGCCACGCCAAATTGCGTGAACGCCAGCCGAGCCGAGTCGTCTTCCATTTGGAGCGCGAGGGGCAGCATCCAGGTCAAGCCATTGACGGCTGACGACATCTACAAGAAATAAGAAGAGCCAACTTGGAACTACCCAACGACCAGTGCGACGATGCGAAACTTGCCCTGGGGCGGGGCCGGGTCGGGCCGGGCCGCTGAAACCGTGGCCGGCGCCCAATCCAGCTGGGCGAGGTACGCGGCATGACCGCAGACGGCAGGTTGGGCAATGACCGAGGCAAAGCGTTCGATAGGGGCGGTCTAAGCAGGCATTGGCCTCAAGACCAGCGCCATGCATGACAAGGCCAAGGCGGAGCGCCAGGAAGCCCAAAACAGCGGGCCAGACGAATCATCAGAGGTCTCCGGGAGAAGCTGCCGCTCGAAGTTCGTCAGGCGAAGGAGAGCTAGTCAGAAGTGGCCAAGCCGTGTCGCTGCCGAAGGACGCGCCGATGGCATTGCATAAGGCAGTGGAATGGCAGTGAAGGCAGCCCGAGGGCGGGGCTATGACGTGGACTTCTAATCCTAAGGAAACGCATAGAAGCGAGCTTCGTGAGCATTCCTCTGCAGACTAAGGTTCTGCCGCGTCAGACGCCAATACCAGCAGACAGTCGATGGCCTGCAAGCTGCTCAAACGCATCTTTGCCTCCAGATACGACGCACGTTTGCCATCCATTCCTTGAAATGCCGGGGCCGTAGGCCCCGTTACCTCGGGGTGAGTAGTTCGCTCGCGGCGAGTTCACCCATATGCGTACCGTCAATTGACCGCAGCGGTCACGATGATCTCCACCAGAATGTCCTTCGCGCCCAGATCGCACTGGGCCGTGGCACGCGTGGGCGCAGCGCCCGGCGCGGTCCAGGCATCCCAGATTTCGTTCATGCCCGCAAAGTCCCGCTCCAGATCCTTGATCCAGATCTGAGCCGTCAGCAGGCGGCTCTTGTCCGTGCCTGCGTCGGCCAGAAACTTTTCTATCTTTGCCAAGGTCTGGAGGGTCTGTCCGCGGATGTCCTGGCTCCGGTCATCGGCGGTCTGCCCGCCGACAAAGACCATACCGTTGTAGACGACCGCACGCGAGCGGCGTGTATCGGTGGCGATGCGTTTGATTTCCATAAGAAACTCCATGGTTGGTTTATTGAAAGAGGGATACTGCCTTCACTCGCTGCCCGCGAGCTCGCTCAGCGTGATGGGCTTCAAAGGCGGACGGATGCGGTAATAGCCGACCTCGGCTGGGCTCAGCCGGCGTTCGCTGGCAATGATTTCCGTGACCGTGAGGCCGCAGAGCCGGCCCTGGCATGGCCCCATGCCGCAGCGGCCAAAGGCCTTTGTCTGATTGGGGCCGATGCAGCCCACCTCGACGTAGCGTTTGATCTGCCCAGCCGTGACTTCTTCGCAGCGGCAGACCGTGACCTGGTCGTCCACAGGAATGCGGTGCGCATCGAGCGGCCGGTAAAGACTGTCCAGGAAAGGGCGTATCTGCGTGCTCTTGTTCAGCTCCCTGGCCATGTCTTCCCGTGTCGCGTCAAGCGCGCCAGGCGCGACCTTGTCCAGTCGGCGAGCAATGTCCAACGCTGCGAGCCGCCCTTGAGCGGCAGAGGCTTTGGCGCCGACGATGCCGCGGCTGTCGCCGGCGATGTAGATGCTGGTGTCCTCGATCTGGCCCGCCGTGTCGGTCACGGGCACCCAGCACAATTGCTGCTCGTCCCAACGATGTTCGGCTCTGAGCGACCAGCTCAGCTGTGTGTTGGGCACCACCCCCTGGTGCAACAGAACCAGCGAGGTCTCTATGCGCTTTTGCCGCCCGCCATGGGTGAACGAGATGGCTTGGGCCCGATCCTGACCTTCGATGGAAAAGGCGCTCGCACCGGCGTAGGTTTCGACCCCATGCGCACGGATTTTCCTGAGCATTGCTGCACCCTTGGCAAGGTCCTTCCAGCCACGCAATGCGCCTGGAAGATGGGGAGCAGCGCGCAGGTAGTCCGCCGTTGCCGTGGTGTGGATCAGCGCCTTGATGCGCACTCCCGCCTCCAGATATTGCTGCGCCAGCAGCAGCAGCAGCGGACCGCAGCCTGCGAGAACCACCGGTTCGCCTGGAACGGCTCCGGAGGTCTTGTAGAGGATCTGCGCCGCGCCCGCGCCCATCACCCCCGGCAGCGTCCAGCCAGGAACCGGAAAAGGCCGCTCCATCGCGCCACTGGCGAGCACCAGGCTGCGGCCGCGTACAGTTTTGCTGCGCCCGTCCTGGAGATAGGAAACGGTTTTGTCCCGGTCGACATTCCAGACCGCGGCCCCCGCCACATGCTGCGCACCGCAGGCAGCAAAGGTCTCGGCAAGCAGCGCGCCTGCCGCATAGTCCGGACCGAGGACCTGGCGCCGGCGCTGCGTCGAGTCCTGGATCGCGCGGTAGATCTGCCCGCCGACGCGCTGCTGTTCATCCAGTACCGCGACGGTCAGGCCCAGGCGGCGGGCTTCGATCGCCGCACTAAGGCCGGCGGGGCCGGCGCCGATGACCACCAAGTCAAACGTTTGCACGATGTTTTCCATGGTCAATCCTCTGCGCGCTGAATGACGAGTTCCGAGGCACCTTCCTGGCGCTGGATAACCATTCCGTCCTTGACGGCGACAAGGCACGACTGGCGACCAGGACGGCCATCGATGGCGACCAGGCACTCGAAGCACACGCCCATCATGCAGTAGGGCGCGCGCGACGCACCCGACACCGGGGTCGAACGAAAGCTGCGCACGCCCGACATCAGCAGCGCCGAGGCCACGCTGATGCCGGCAGGCACATTCAATGGCTGGCCTTCAAAGTGGATCTGCACCTTCTGCGCGTCTGCATCGGCTGACTGGACAAAAAGAGAAGTGCAGGGGGCTGCGGATTTAGTGTGCATTGCTGAATTTCCTGTTGGGATCCAAGAATCTTTCGCCGGCAAACTGTTCGATGCCGTCGGGCGCGGCAGTGACGCCGGCGACCCAGGAACCGATTTCAAAGGCATGCGAGCCGGCCAGGGAAACGCCGCTGTGGCTGGTTGCCACGAAGGCTCCGGGTGTTTTCTCGGATTCCTGGTAGATCGGGGAGCCGTCCGGTGTCATCACCCGCAGCGCCCCCCAGGCCCGCACCAGCTTGGCCGAGCCGAGAATCGGGAACGTCGCCACTGCGCGCTTGGCAATCCACTCGACGGCCGATACCGTGGTGCCATCGTCCCGCCCCACGTTTTCCACAGAAAAGCCGAGTTGGACCGTGCCTTCGGCGGTCTGGCGCGCCTTGTTGGTGGGATAGGGAAGGAATTTCTGCAGCCGCTCGGTGATGAGCACCTGCCCGCGATTGGCGATCACGGGAGCATGCATGCCCAGCTGCGGGGCCAGCGTGTCGTTGTTCAAGCCGGCAGCCAGAACGACTTTGTCCGCGGCCCATTTCTCGCCGTCCGCGCCAGTGGCGACAAAGCCTTTGTCGAAGCCGAGCGAGCGCACCTCGCGCACATCGACGCCGTTGCAGATGCGCCCGCCGTGGAGCTTCAACCCGGCGTGCAGCGCATGCAGCAGCTTGAGCGGGTTCACATGGCCATCCAGCGCGCACCAGCTGCCGCCCACGACGGACGGACCGATGGCCGGAAGGCGCGCCTTGAGTTCGTTGTGGTCGAGCATCTCGAACGGTGTGCGGCCGTCGGCAGCGTTGATGTCCGCCAGCAGCGCCTGCCGCTCGGCCATCTCCTTTTCGCTGAATCCCAGCCAGAAGCCACCGTTTTGCTGCAGGTCGACATCAATGCCGGTGCGTTCGTACAACTCCCTGGCTAGCGGCCCAAAGTGATCGACCGCATCCCGGCTCCAGCGTGCATAGCGCGCAAAGCCCGCGCCCTTGCTTTGCAGCCAGACGAGGCCGAAGTTGCCGCGCGACGCCCGATGGGCCACGTCTGCCTGGTCCAGCAGCGTCACCGAGCGGCCGCACCGGGCGGCGCCGTAGGCGATGGCGGCGCCGACCAGGCCGCCCCCCACGACAATGATTTCATTTGAAGACATAAGGATGCTTTGGATGGGTTCGGGCGACAGCGGCTGCACGCACTGCCTGGCTGCACGGTGCCCGGGAAGATGCGGCCGTCAATCCAGCGTGATCTTGTTGCGCTTGACGACTTCGCCCCAACGCGCGCTGTCGTTTTCCAGCATGCGCTTGTATTCGGCAATCGAACCAGGCGCGACCTTGGCACCGAGGGCTTCATGCCTCCTGATGACTTCGGGGTCCGCCAGCACGGCATTGATTTCGCGATGGAGCTTGTCGACGATGGCTTGCGGCATGTTGGCCGGCCCGACGATGCCGCCCCAGGTTTCCATCTCGAGATCGGGATAGCCCGCCTCGCGAATGGTGGGCACGTTGGGCAGCAGCGCCGAGCGCACCGGTCCCGTGATGGCCAGCGCCCTGATGCGCCCGGCACGCACCTGCGGCTCCATGGAGGTGAAGTTGCTGAACATCATCTGGATCTGGCCCGACGCCAGATCCAATTCCGCCGCGGGCGCGGTCTTGTATGGAACATGGGTCAGCTGCGCGCCCGAGAGATTGCCAAACAGGGCGCCCAGGACATGCAAGGCCGTGCCGCTGCCGGTGGAGCCATAGAAAACCTCGCCGGGATGCGATTTGGCATGAGCGGCCAGTTCTTCCACGCTCCTGGCGGAAAAATCCTTGTTCACGCCCAGCAGGTTTGGCTGCGTCCATTGCCGGGCGATCGGCGTGAAGTCCCGGGCGGGTTTGTAGGGCAGGGATCTGGCGGTCAAGGCTGTCACGGTGTAGGTCGCCAGATTGGCATTGCCGATGGTGTAGCCATCCGGCGCCGCCTTGGCCACGGCATCGAGGCCGATGACACCCGACGCTCCCGGTTTGTTCTCGATGACGATCGGCTGACCCAGTCTCTTGCCCAACGCCTCGGCCAGGATGCGCGCCGTCCCGTCCGCTGCGCCGCCGGCACCCGCATTGACGACCAATCGAATCGGCTTTTCCGGCCATTCGGCCTTTGCCGCAGTCGCCATGCACAGTAATCCCGCACCAATGACGCCCACTATCTCTGACCGAAAAGCGAATTGAGACCGCATGAAACCTCCGTTGAATAAACGTTCGAGGTTTCATCGTATGGACATATCGCTTTGTTATCCATGGACGCTAGAACATCTATCCATCCGCTTATGTGATGGATTCGCGGCTTGCTGCAGCCAGCAGTCGAATGAGCTCCCGCGCCGGCGCGGACAGCCGGGCATCCCCCATGGCCGTCGCATAGACCGTGTAGGCAATGGGGGGGCGCAGCGGCAAAACGATACCTCCATGCCTTCGGTGTTTCGCGCCGGTCATGGGATCGACCACGGCAATGCCCAGCCCTTCGAGGCACAGATCGCTGATTGATTGGAACAGCGAGGCTTCGACCATCGCATCCACCTGCACGCCGTTGGCATTGAGCCAGGCATTGAGCCGGGTCTGGAACGTCCCCGAGGGGCCGACGAAGGGCTTGCCCGCCAGCTCCGATACATCGACATATTGCGCCTTTGCATCGAGCCATTGCGAAGTGCCGATGCAGACGCATTCCGAAGAAAATTCGGCAATGGTCGCCAGCTCGCCCAGGGACAAGGCGTCGGCCGTCAAGCCAATGTCGGCCTGCCGGTTCTTGACGTGCCGCGCGACATCCACGTACGACGTGACGCGCAGCGTCACCAGAACATCCGGGAATTGCTGCCGGAGTTGCCGCACCACGCCAGGCATGATCGAGTGGCCGATCGAAGGCACCGCGGAGATGGAGAGATGGTCGAGCTTCTGTTTGCGCAGTTGGTCGGAGAAATCGACGATCTGCTCCAATCCCAGAAATGCTTGCTGCACCTTGGCCATGAGTGCATGGGCTTCCTCCGTTGGCTGGATGGAGCGTCCCCGCTTGGTAAAAAGCAGAAAACCGACCGATTTCTGCAGGTCAGCAATCAGCCGGCTCATTGCCGGCTGCGATATGCCCAGTGCCTCGGCACCGGCGCCAATGCCGTTGTGGAGCATCGCTGCGCGGAAGGCCTCGAGCATTCGGTAAGTGACGTCGCGTTTTGTCATGGTGAAATCAAGGGCTGTTTTCCGGCACGCCTGCGCCGTGTTGGCGCAAGCACTGGATTTTGCCAAAGGCAGGCACCGAGGCCCCACGCGGATGGGCGCCGGACTGAGCACTGCAATCGGGATGCGCCGCCTCAACACTCGACGATATTCAAGGCCAGGCCACCTCTGGAGGTTTCCTTGTATTTCGTGAGCATGTCGGCACCCGTTTCGCGCATCGTTTTGATCTAATGCGCAGCAAACCCTGTCGTTCACAGCAGGGTCAGGAGCGCGGACGGCGAAGCCGTCCTGGAGAAACGGTGAATTTCCCTGCGCGGCGGCAATATCCCGCCGCGAGCAGGATGCTGTTCACAGGTGGAGTTCCTCGAAGCATGGGCCGGGATTGGATGCCTCAGGCACAGCATCGGCGCCTTCGTAGACGCGCGGTACGCGCTTCACATTGCACAGCAGCTCGTAGGCAATGGTTCCGGCGCCGGCCGCCACCTGGTTCACATCGATGGTCCTGCCCCACAGCTCGACCTTGCTGCCGATGCCGCACGCGGGAAGATCCGTGAGGTCCACTGTGAGCATGTCCATCGACACGCGCCCGATCAGTCGTGCGGCGTGCCCTTCGATGGCCACCGGGGTGTCCGCGGGCGCGCTGCGCGGATAGCCGTCGGCATAGCCGAGCGCGACCAGGCCGACGCGTGTGGGTCGCTCGGCAACGAAGCCGCCGCCATAGCCCAGCGGCGCGCCCGGCGGCAGCAGTCGCTCGGCGAAGACCTGGCTTTGCAGCGTCATCACCGGCTGCAGCGGCGCCTGCCGGTACGTCGGCGGCAGCGGGTCGGCGCCGTACAGCATGATGCCGGCCCGGCCCCAGCTGCGGCAGGCCTCTGGCCAGGCCAGGATGCCAGCAGAATTCGCCAGGCTGGCGCGCGCATCAAGCCCCCCGCAGGCTGCCTGAAACGCAGCGAGTTGCTTGGCAGTGGTGGACATGCCCGGTTCGTCCGCGCGCGCGAAGTGGCTCATGAGCACGACCTCGGCCACTGCCGGGCAGGCCTGCAGGCGCGCAAAGCCAGCGCGCATCGCTTCAGGGGCCATGCCGGCGCGCCCCATGCCCGAATCCATCTTGAGCCAGACATCCAGCGTGCCTGCCAGGCCACGTGCGCTCTCCAGCATGCGCAGCTGTGATTCGTGGTGCACCACCACTGCCAGCGCGTGCCGTGCCGCGACCTTCAGCTCTTCCCCGTCGAATGCTCCTTCGAGCAGCAGGATCGGTGCGGTGACGCCCGCGGCGCGCAGCTCCATTGCCTCTGACAGGAACGCGACGGCGAATCCATCCGCCATGCCGGCAAGCGCCAGGGCGCAGCGCACGGCCCCATGGCCGTAGGCGTCGGCCTTGAGGACCGCGAGCACCTTGCGGCCATGCAGCTTGCGCGCGGTGGCGTAGTTGTGGCGCAGCGCATCCAGGTCGATGCGCGCCGAGCTGGGCCGGCTCATGCCGCCATAGGGGCGGGTGCGGATGACGCACGGCGTCCCGAAGCGGCGTAACGGTCCACGCCCAGGCCCGCAGTATCGATTTCCGGCCGGCGCCCGGTGACCAGGTCGGCGACGACGCGGCCGCTGCCGCAGGCCATCGTCCAGCCGAGCGTGCCGTGGCCCGTGTTTAGGAACAGGTTGGCATAGCGGGTGGCACCGATAATCGGCGTGCCGTCGGGCGTCATCGGGCGCAGGCCGGTCCAGAACGCAGCGCGCTGCAGGTCGCCGCCCGGGAACAGATCGCTGACCACCATCTCGAGCGTCGCCCGCCGCCGGGGATCGAGCCGCATGTCGAAGCCCGCCAGTTCGGCCATTCCGCCCACGCGGATGCGGTTGTCGAAGCGCGTGATCGCGATCTTGTAGGTCTCGTCCAGCACGGTCGACTGGGGTGCGCGCGAAGCGTCCACTAGCGGGATGGTGAGCGAGTAGCCCTTGACCGGATAGACCGGAAGCTCGAGGTCCAGCGGCCGCAGCATGCCGCGCGAGAAGCTGCCCAGTGCCATCACATAGGAATCCGCCTGGAGCAGCCGGCCGCCGGCGCGGATGCCCTGGACCCGGCCGGCATGCGCTTCGATGCGTTCGATGTCCTGGCCGAACAGGAACCTTACCCCCAGGCCGCGCGCCATGCGCGCCAGCTCGGTGGCGAACAGCTGGCAGTCGCCGGTCTCGTCCCCGGGAAGGCGCAGGCCGCCGGTGAGCCGGTCCTGCGCATGGGCCAGCGCGGGCTCGGCGCGCGGCAGGGATTGCCGGTCCAGCAGCTCGTACGCGACGCCGCACTCCTCAAGGACCGCGATGTCGCGCTGCGCCGTGTCGATCTGCGCCTGGCTGCGAAACAGCTGCAGCGTGCCGCCGGTGCGCTGCTCGTACTGGATGCCGGTGTCGCTGCGCAGCGCGCGCAGGCAGTCGCGGCTGTATTCGGCAATGCGCATCATGCGTTCCTTGTTCACCGCGTAGCGCTGCGGGGTGCAGTTGCGCAGCATCTGCGCGATCCACATCAGCTGCCACAGGCTGCCGTCGGCGCGCACCGCGAGCGGCGCATGCTTCTGCACCATCCATTTGAGCGCCTTGAGTGGAATGCCCGGCGCAGCCCAGGGCGTCGAGTAGCCGGGCGAGACTTGGCCGGCATTGGCGAAGCTGGTCTCCAGAGCCGGGCCGGGCTGGCGGTCAATGACGGTGACCTCGGCGCCGGCCTTGGCCAGATAGTACGCAGTGGCGGTTCCGACGATGCCGCTGCCTGTAACAATGACTTTCATGGAGTGTTCGATGGTTGACGGTGGATCAGCAAATTCTAGAAAAGAATGTGCAGCAGATTTCACCGTTATCGATATCATCGGCAATTTAATCCACTGTTTTAAAGTTGCTTTGTGGGGATCGACAGACAATGTTCCAGACCGACCGGATCGACCTTGCCATCCTTGATGTCCTGCAGCGCCAGGGACGCATTTCCATGACGGAGCTGGCCGAGAAGGTGGGACTGTCGGCATCGCCCTGCACCGAGCGGGTCAAGAGGATGGAGCGCGAGGGCCTCATCGAGGGCTACCATGCGCGCCTGTCGCCCGAGGCGCTGGGCAGGACCCTGCTGGTGTTCGTGGAGATCAAGCTGTCCGCGAAGTCCGGGGATGTGTTCGACCAGGTGAAGAGGGAGCTATCGCAGATGCCCGAGGTCATGGAGGCCCATCTGGTCTCCGGCGACTATGACTACCTGGTCAAGTTTAGGCTGCGCGGCATGGGCGAGTACCGGCACCTGCTGGGAAACATCCTCAAGCGCTTGCCCGTCACGGCCGCGTCGCGCAGCGTGGTGGTGATGGAGGAGGTGAAGGAGTCGCTGCACCTGCCGTTGGACCGCTGAGCAGCGCGCCGCCTTATCCTTGCACCATGCCGCATCCAGACTGGCTCAGATCGACGGACGACGAAGTGAGCTTCCGCAAGCTGCGCGTGCTGCTGGCGTTCATGGAGTCCAGAAACCTTGCCCGCACGGCTGAGCAGCTTGAGACCAGACCGTGAGTGTCCACTACGCGCTGCACTTGCTCGAGGAAGGCGCGCGCTGCGCGCTTTTCCGCCACCAGGGCCGCAACCTCGTGTCCACGGAGGCCGCCCATGTGCTGGGGGAGGTCGCCCGGGAGGTGCTGCGCAGCATGGACAGCGACTTGCGCGCCACCCGGGCGGCAGGGGGCAGCGGCACGGGCTGGTTCAAGATCGGGGCCCGCTACTCGCTGACCATCCAGTTGGTGCCGCAGCTCATCGTCTCCCTACGGCACAGCACGCCAGACCTCGAGACCGAGCTCACCCTCGGCTCGAACGCGGAGCTGCTGGGTAAATTGCGCGAAGGGCACATCGATGCGAGTTCTCAGCAGTTAAACGAAAAGGGTTGCGTTATAGCGCGTGATAAGCAGCCGGTGTTATCGGTAGCTATTCCTGGCCAGCGTTGGCTCTCGATCCATGGGTGCGATTTGAGCCGATGGGAGTGTCCAGCCTGCTGACCGCCCAAGACCTTCGCAGAGCATTTTCGGGAATGGCGTGCCGCCCTCGCAGGCATGAGCGTGATCTACGCTGGCAACCAGGGAGAAAAATCCGATCATCCAGGCGACATGGTTGTTTTGGTTGACATGGTTGTCTAACTCCGTTAGATTGGAAACTCTGAAAAGGAGTTGCCATGTCCATTACCGCCCGTATGCGTGCCACGCAGAAGGTCGACATTCCGGCGTTTGTCGACAGTCTTCGCGAGTTCAATGATGGCATTTTGCGCATCGTCCCCTCGCCTGTGGACGGCAGCAAACACTTGGGGCCAAGCTTGCGTAAGGAGCTGAAGATTGCTTTGCAGGAGCTGGAAAACACCGTCCGGGTCCTGCGGGTAGCGGCAGTCGAGACCCCGGCAGCATCCGAGCGAAGCAAAGAGCCGGGAAAGCAGTCTGGCGAGCATGAGACGCGCGCTGCCTTGGTTTTGGACAGCACTGAAACCATGGTCCGCAAGGGACAGCTGGTAACGCCTGTGGAATTCCAGGAGTTGATGGGATGGAGCTCCCGGCAGGCCGTATCCAAGGCCGCCAAGAACCACCGCATTTTCTCTCTGACACATAGAGCCGAGCGGTACTTCCCGACCTTCTATGCGGATTCTGCCTATGACCGCAGGCACCTGGAGGCGGTGACCAAGGCGCTCGGTGACCTGCCGGGAGGCGCGAAGCTGCAGTTCTTCCTCACGCGCAAGGGATCGCTGGGAGGCGAAACCCCGCTGCAGGCCCTTGCCGCCGGCCGGGTTGCGAAGGTCAAGGATATTGCCGCTGCGTTTGCCGAAGAGGCATGAGCCCAGTGTCGCTTCCATCGCCATCTGTCGACTTCTCCGACCTTCCGTTGCGCATCAAAGAGATCGCCGTGACTTCGCTCAAAAGGATCGGCCGGCGCAATACCGGGGAGCCTTATTTCGGAAAGCATGCAGCCAACCGGTTCGACGACCCGGACAGGCGGTTTGGGGCATGCTACTGCGGCCTGCAACTGGACACCGCCATCGCGGAGTCGGTGCTGCACGATGAATTGCCCGAGAAGGGGCAGTTTAGGATCCAGCAGGAAGAAATCGCAGCGCGCTATCTGGTGACTTTTGCTGCCGGTAACCATGAGGGCGTGCTGAGACTTGCCGACCTTACGGGACAGCACCTCAAACGCATTGGCGGAAACAACAGCCTGTCGGCAGAGTACCCCTACGACGTAACCCAGCAGTGGGCTGCGGCCGTCCATGCGCACCCGGCCCATGTGGATGGCTTTCTCTTTGTCTCCAAGCAGCTCAACGACAAGCGGGCCGCAGTACTGTTCGATAGGGCGCAAAACAAATTGGGCGCTCCATCCTATACACCCTTGTTAGGCGTCAGGGGGCTGACCCAGGCCAACAACAGGCTGGGCATTGTCATCGTGCAGTAGGGCTCGCGGTGGGACTTGGGCACCTGCGGCATGAAGCGCGGGCGCTGGGCGAGGTCACGGCCAGCGCCTTGATCTTCATGACCTGGATCGGCATCGAAATTGCCGCATGGGCGCCGCGGCGGCAATCGCAGGGAAGAGTGCGGGTTGCAATGGCGAGTGGATCGAGAGCGCACTATAAGCGGCGCTTATAGAGATGAGCATCAGCTTGAAATGCACGTCTGCCCTTCCCGCCGACACGCAGGAGCTGGCCCCTGCTGGGACGCCACGTTGATGCCAACACTTTTACTACCGCCATCTACCAGCAGGGCAAACGCGCTTCCGAATGCTCAGTGCATCTCGGAGTAGCGGATTCAGGAGCAACGGTCGGAGCTCCTTTCCTGCCTGAACGCTCGGAGTCCTAACATGCTGTGCAGAAACAGCTTCCTGCACAGTCACTTCGGCGAGTTCCTGCTTCACCGCGGTTGGTTGCGCGGATGTCTTTCGACCTCGGCCAGAGCCGTCTTCTCCATAGGCAGACAAACGTGGTCGCCATGGCCACAGGCTTGGCACAGGAAGATCACTTGAGTGCGGCGGTTTTCGTGGCTGGCATGGCCAAAGTGCGGGCATGTCTGGGCTGGCGTAATGCGCTGACACGGCCAGCACGATGCCACCTGCCCATGTCATCTTGTGTTCCAGTTGCCGCCGTAACTCGTTCTAGCCCCGGCTCAGTATGGCTTTGTTCAGGCCCGCCTTTTGCCTGCCCCATCGGCCAGGACGGCCTCGCTGTCCGCGCTCTTGAACCCTGTCGTTCACGGGTCTGCCATGCATCGGATCAAACGAGGCACGTTCGCCCTGTATCCCGTGAAAGAAAAAGCTGCACCAAGTGCAAGAAAAACACGTTCGACTAAAGGGCAGTCGCGTTCCAGAATTCGTTTCATCCCTTCACGGAGAGCGAAATAATGAAAGTCACACCATTTGAAAACGGCTTCGGTGCCGACATCAGCGACATTCCTCCGACCATGCAGGTGAGCGATGCTGATTTGAATGGAATCGTTGCTGCCTGGCACAAGCATTCCATTTTGCGTTTCCGCGGGTTGGATATGACCCCGGAGCAGCATATCGCTTTCACCCGCCGCTTGGGTCCGACGCACGTCATGCAGCCGCTGAGCGCCAACTTGGAAGGCTATCCCGAAGTCTTCGTCATCTCGAATGCCAGCAAGGAAGATCCGTCCAAGCCGGTTGAAAAGGGCGGCACCGCTGCGGGCCAGATGCGGGTCGGCGAAGGCTTCCACACCGATGGCGAAGACAAGGCGATCCCCAATGCGGGCTCGATGCTCTACGCCAAGGTATGCCCACCCGAGCGCGGCGACACGCTGTGGGTCGATGTTGACGCCGACCGAAAACTGAGCCACTTTTTGGTGTGATGCCGACCTAAAACTGAGCCAGGTGTTTTACCTACCCTGCTGTTTTGTGCAGCAAGGGAATGAAGAGGGTGATCACCATGGACATGATTGGCAAGATACGGCGGATGCACCGCCGGGACAAGAAGACGAAGCGGGAGATATCGAGGACCACGGGCCTGTCTCGCAACACGGTGGCCAAGTGGCTGGACGAGGCGCAGCCGGTCGAGCCCAAGTACCGCCGGGAGGCGGCGAAGGCGACCAAGCTGTCGGCGCACGAGGCGGAGCTCAAGCAAGCCTTGAAGGCCGATGCCAAGCGGCCCAAGAAGGAGCGGCGCACGGCCAAGGCCTTGTTCACGCAGATCAAGGCAGCGGGCTACGAAGGTGGCTACACGCGGGTGACGGACTTCATCCGCAAGTGGCGCCAAGGTGAAGGCCAACAGGCGGCCTGCAAGGCCTTCGTGCCATTGACCTTCGAGCTTGGCGAGGCCTTCCAGTTCGACTGGAGCGAAGACGGCTTGCTGGTGGGCGGGGTGTACTACCGCATGCAGGTCTCGCACATGAAGCTGTGTGCCAGTGGGGCCTTCTGGCTGGTGGCCTACCCCAGCCAAGGCCACGAGATGCTGTTCGATGCGCACACCCGCAGCTTTGCAGCGCTGGGTGGCGTGGCACGCCGTGGCATCTACGACAACATGAAGACGGCGGTCGACAAAGTCAAGAAGGGCAAAGGCCGCGTGGTCAATGCGCGCTTTGCAGCCATGTGCGCGCACTATCTGTTCGACCCTGATTTTTGCAACCGTGCCAGCGGCTGGGAGAAGGGGCGCGTGGAGAAGGATGTGCAAGACAGCCGCCGTCGCATCTGGGTGGAGGCGGGGCAACGGCGCTTTGGCAGCTTTACCGAGCTCAATGCGTGGCTGGGCGAGCGCTGCCGGGCTCTGTGGCGAGAGCTGCGCCACCCGCAGCACAAAGCGTTCAGCATCGCCGAGATGCTGGAGCTGGAGCAAAGCCACCTGATGCCGATGCCGGTGGCCTTTGATGGCTATGTTGAGAACCCGGCCAAGGTGAGCAGCACCTGCCTGGTGACGGTGGCGCGCAACCGCTACTCGGTGCCCTGCGAATGGGCGGGGCAAATGGTCAGCACACACCTGTACCCGGCGCAGATCGTGGTGGTGGCCGGCGATGCTATGGTGGCCACGCACGAGCGCCTGAGCGATCGCAACCAGACCCGCTACGACTGGCAGCATTACGTGCCGCTGATCGAGCGCAAGCCGGGCGCGCTGCGCAACGGCGCGCCCTTTGCAGACCTGCCCGAGCCATTGCAGCGCATGCGCAAAGGCTTGCTGCACCAGGAGGGGGGCGACAGGGTGATGGCGCAGGTACTGGCCGAGGTGCCCAAGCAAGGGCTGGACGCCGTGCTGGTGGCGGTGGAGTTGGCCCTGGAGAGTGCGCCGCCATCGGGGCGGGTGAGCACCGAGCACGTCATCAACGTGCTCGGCCGCCTGCAAGCGCAGCCCCTGCCCGAGACGGTTGCGACCAACCTGCAAGTGAGCCAGACACCCCTGGCCGACACGGCGCGCTATGACAGCCTGCGCGCTGGCAGCGACATGCAGGAGGCCGATCATGCGTGAGCTGGACAAGGAGTTCAAAGAGCTGCGCCTGTACCGCATGGCCGGGGCCTGGGAGGACCTGGTCAAGCAAGGCGGCCACGCCACGCTGGAGAGCTCGCGCTGGCTGCTGGAGCACCTGCTGCAAGCGGAAGTCACGGACAGGGCCATGCGCTCAGTGAGCTACCAGATGCACACGGCGAAGTTCCCCGTGCACCGCGACCTGGCGGGCTTCGACTTCGAATGCTCGCCCGTGGACAAAAAGCTCATCGAGCAGTTGGCCAGCATGGCGTTCACCGAGCAGGCGCACAACGTGGTGCTAGTGGGTGGCCCCGGCACGGGCAAGACGCATCTGGCCACGGCCATCGGCGTGGCGGGCATCACGCGCCATGGCTCACGCGTGCGGTTTTACTCCACGGTGGATCTGGTCAACGCACTGGAGCAGGAGAAGGCCCAAGGCAAGGCAGGCCGCATCGCAGCGAGCTTGCAGCGCATGGACCTGGTCATCCTTGATGAGCTGGGCTACCTGCCCTTCAGCCAGGCAGGCGGCGCCTTGCTGTTCCACCTGCTGAGCAAGCTCTACGAGCAGACCAGCGTGATGATCACCACCAACCTGGACTTCAAGGAATGGTCCAGCGTGTTCGGCGACGCCAAGATGACCACGGCACTGCTGGATCGACTCACGCACCACTGCCACATCGTCGAGACGGGCAACGAGTCCCACAGGTTCATGCACAGCACAGCCGTGGCCAAGAAACGCATCAAGGCACGCGAACAGGCCAAGAAGGCTGAGCCGTTCTGAGCGGTTCAAGGGCAAGCCGCTACGGGCTTCGCCCTGCGCGGCTTGCCCTCAACGGACGACCACCGAGCTCGATCACCAAGGAGACCAAAACCGACCCAAGGCACTACACTTATCCACAGCCGACCTTCACAGGTTGGCCATTAGCCCTGGCTCAAAATTCAATCGGCACGGTGGGGGTGCGGACGAAAACTTGGACTACTAGAAGGTAGTTCATGTATTCCTACGAAGACCGAATCCGAGCCGTTGAGCTCTACATCAAGCTCGGCAAACGCACCAGCCCGACCATCCGTCAGCTGGGTTACCCAACCAAGAATGCATTGAAGGGGTGGTACCGCGAGTATCAGCAGCGGCTCGACCTGCCGCTGGGATATGCCCGTCGGCAGCCGAAGTTCTCGCAGGGCCAGAAGGCAGCGGCCATCGAGCACTACCTCACACATGATCGATGCATCGCTGCCACCATGAGGGCGCTGGGCTATCCAGGGCGTGGAACGCTAACCAAGTGGGTCCGCGAGGCATTCCCTGAAGCCAGGATGGCCCTTGTCGGCAGTGTGGGCCAGCGAAGATATCCCGATAGCTTGAAGCACGCGGGAGTGATGGAGCTTTGCACCCGGCAGGAAAGTGCACAGGCTGTTGCCGACAGGCTCGGCGTGTGCCGGCCAACGTTGTACAACTGGAAGAACCAGCTTCTGGGGCGTGAGGCACCCGCATCAATGAAACACACCGATCGATCACCGCAGGCGCAAGAGCGTGAAGAGCTCGAGCGCCAAGTTGAGATACTGCGCCACGAAGTCAGGCAACTGCGCCTTGAGCAGGACCTCTTGAACAAGGCCAATGAACTGTTAAAAAAAGGCCTGGGCGTCGATCTGCAGCTCCTGTCCAACCGGGAGAAGACACTGCTGATTGACGCCCTCAGGGAGCACTATGGCCTGCCAGAGCTCCTTGCACAGTTGAGTCTTGCGCGTAGCTCGTACTTCTACCATCGGGCCCGCGCGGCAATCGGAGACAAGTACGTGAGGGTGCGCCAGTCCATCACCGAGATCTTCGAGTCCAATCACCGCTGCTATGGCTACCGCAGGCTGCAAGCCTCACTGGCCAGAGAGCAAGGCCCGATCTCCGAGAAGGTGATACAGCGGCTGATGAAGCAAGAGAGCCTGGTCGTTGCAAAACCCAAGAGGCGTCGGTATGCGTCTTACCTGGGCGAGATCAGCCCAGCACCAGAGAACATCATCAACCGTGACTTCCAGGCAGCAGCCCCCAACAAGAAATGGCTGACCGACATCACGGAGTTCCAGATCCCTGCAGGCAAGGTCTACCTGTCGCCGATCATCGATTGCTTCGACGGGATGGTGGTGAGCTGGACCATCGGCACGAGTCCGGATGCAGAGCTGGTCAACACCATGCTGGATGCAGCCATCGAGACCGTCACAGAGACAAGCGATCGACCAGTGGTCCACTCAGACCGCGGAGGTCACTACCGCTGGCCTGGCTGGCTATCCAGAATGAGCGAGGCCAAGCTCACCCGCTCGATGTCCCGCAAGGCCTGCTCGCCTGACAACGCAGCGTGCGAGGGCTTCTTCGGTCGGTTGAAGAATGAACTGTTCTATCCTCGGGACTGGAAGAGCGTCACAGTTGAGCAGTTCATTGAAGTGCTCGACGACTACATCCGTTGGTACAACGAGAAGCGGATCAAGATCTC